>Ga0316577_10000376_pt1 | contig 16886 bp, 11 predicted proteins | sample S5NA_FD_203073 | JGI IMG/M metagenome (GOLD analysis project Ga0316577, IMG submission 203073) | Rhizosphere microbial communities from salt marsh grasses in Alabama, United States - S5-7_050615r2r1 | ecosystem: Host-associated > Plants > Roots > Rhizosphere | place: USA: Alabama | collected... | reverse complement strand
GCCTGGCCAGGGAGCTGTCGGCCTTCGTCCTGGGCGGGTACGGGGAGGCTGCCGACCCCCGTCCGGCCAACGCCTGCTCCATCTTCGATCCCAACGGTGACGAGATCCTCCACTACCGGAAGATGCACCCCTTCAGCATGGCGGAGGAGCATCTGCACTATCTGGCGGGAGAGGCGGTGGAGACGGTGACGGTGGAGGGGGTCCGGGTGACGCCCCTCATCTGTTACGACCTCCGATTCCCCGAGCCGTTCAGGGCCGCAGCCGTGGACACGGACCTGTACTGCGTGGTGGCGAATTGGCCCGAACCCCGTCGCAGGCACTGGTCCCTTCTCCTGCGGGCCAGGGCCGTCGAGAACCTGGCCTACGTGCTCGGGGTGAACCGGGTGGGGTCCGGCGACGGACTGGTCTACACCGGGGATTCGGCCCTTCTGGATCCCATGGGAGACGAGGTGGCGGTGGCCCTTCCCAGCACCGAATCCGTCGTTCCCGGAGAGGTCGACCGCAGCCAGGTGTCTGGTCTGCGGGACGGCTTCGGTTTTCTTCGGGACCGGCGCCGCGAAGTTTATGACGGGCTGGAATCCGAAGGAACCTGACGCGCAGCCTTCCCCACGGGAACCCTGTCGGCCTCCGAGCCCCGCCGGCGTTAGAACTCCTCCGGCCTCAGGTCCTGTATGAAGGACGCCTCCACCCAGTAGATCCCCGCGTTCCCCGTTTCCGGAAGCTGGCGGAAACGCTTCAGGTACGCCCAGGTGAGGGTGTCCGGCAGGCTCTCCGTGGGAAAGGGGCGGGTGGACATGAAGAAGAGGTAGCGGCCGTCGGGAGAGACGTAGGGGGAGAATTCCCCACCCGAGGAGGTGTTGGCCGCTTCCCCCAAATTGATGGGCCCGCTCCAGCGATCATCCCGGCTCCGGAAGGTCACGTAGTAGTCCGCTCCACCCCGGGAGTCTTCTCGGTCCCCCGTGCACAGGATCAGGTAGCTCTCGTCGGGAGCGATGAAGGCGTTGAACTGGTTGGCGGTGGAGTTCACCCCCGGGCCCAGGCGCTCCGGCTCCTGGTACCGCCCGTCCACCAGGCGGGACCGGTAGATGTAGCTCTCCTGGCCACCGTTGAGGCCCCGGGTGAAGTAGAGGGTCCCGTCCAGCGTCATGGAGGGGAAGAACTCCGACTCCTCCGAGTTGACGGGTGGCCCCAGGTTGTAGGGTTCTCCCCACCCGTCTTCCTCCCGGTCCATCACCCAGATGTCCTGGTTGGCCCAGTTCCGCAGGTCATCCGGTCCCGGGTTCTCCACCCGTGTGGACAGGAAAAGGAACCGGCTCCCATCGGGGGAGATATGGGGCTCCAGGTTGAAGAAGCGGGAATCCCGGGAGAAGGGAGCCACCTCGGGTGCGCTCCAGACGCCGTCCGGCCCTCGATGGGTCTCGATGATGGCCGTCATGGTTCCCAGGAGCACGCCGAAGTAGATCTGGGACCCGTCGGGGGTCATGGCCACGTCCCGGGTATACATCCCCGTCGTGACGATCCCCGGGGCGAAGATCTCCGGCACGTCCCCGGGGGGCGTTTGCCCCAGGTATTCGCCGGTGAGAACGGGAAAGGCCGGGGAACCGGCGATGGCCGACGGGCCGGGCCCACAGGCGGCGGGACCGAGGAGGGGGAAAAGGGTGAGGAGGACGACCGGGCTTCTAGGCGACAACAGAATCGACCTGTGCATCGTGGCTCCAGTGGAGGGAATCTGGCTTCCGCTGGTTCGGACCGCAGGGACTCCTCACCATACGTACCGGCGGATGGAGTCTTGCCGTCTCCCCGACCCCACCTGTGCAACTCCGGCGACCTCAGACGTCACCGATGAATAGAAGCACAGGTCGCACCCCGCGACCGCAAGCGTGCCCCGTACCAGGAGAGAACATGATCGCCCTGAGATTCGGACTCGTCGCGGTGCTGCTGGCAGTGGGTTGGCCCGGGTCGCAAGACGTATCCGCACCCCTGCTTCCGGAGCCCCCGGACATCGTCCTCACAGGCCGGGTCACCGACGCGGCCACCGGCACCCCTCTCCGCAACGCCCAGGTCTCCATCCAGGGCGGGAGCCGGGGAGCCCTGGCCAACGACCAGGGCGTCTACGTCCTCGTCCTTCCCGACGGATGGGCAGGACGAGAGGTCACGGTGGTGGTGGAGCTTCCGGGATACGAGAGAGCCACCCAGTCCACGACCCTCTCCGCCGGGACCAACATGCTGGACGTGACCCTCTCCCCTCGGAAGAGCCTGCTGGATCGGTTGTTCCCCGGGAGGACCCGGCCGGCGGTGGAAGCCGAGGAGGTCCGCATGGACGCCGCAGCTCCCGGCTCGGCCCTGCTGTACCGCGTCGGGGGGCTCCGGGGGGCAGAGTTCAACACGGAGTCCTACGCCCTCATCAACGAAAACCGGTTTCTCTCGGTGGCCTCGAGCCCCCTCTCCACCTTTTCCGTGGACGTGGACCGGGCGTCGTACGCGAACGTCAGACGCTTCATCAACGAAGGCATTCGCCCTCCGGTGGACGCTGTCCGCATCGAGGAGCTGGTGAACTACTTCCCGTATGAGGATCCGGAACCCAGCGGGGCCCACCCCCTGGCCATCCGGGCTGAGGTGGGTCCGGCCCCCTGGCAGCCCCTCCACCGCCTGGTTCGCATCGGGGTGAAGGCCCGTTCCGTGGACATGGAGGACGCTCCCCTCAGCAACCTGGTCTTCCTCCTGGACGTCTCGGGCTCCATGAACAGCCCGGACAAGCTCCCCCTGTTGAAGACGGCCTTTCGGATGCTGGTGGGCGAGCTCCGTCCCCGGGACCGTGTGGCCATCGTGGTCTATGCCGGGGCCGCCGGCCTGGTGCTGCCTTCCACCCCCGGCAGCGAGAAGGAGAAGATCCTGGAGGCCATCGGGGAGCTGGAGGCCGGGGGCTCCACCGCCGGTGGCGCGGGCCTCCGCCTGGCCTACAAGGTGGCGGCGGAAAACCACATCCGCGGCGGGAACAATCGGGTGATTCTGGCGACGGACGGCGACTTCAACGTCGGCGCCTCCAGCGACGCGGAGATGGTGCGCCTCATCGAGGAGAAGCGGGACCAGGGCACCTTCCTTACGGTTCTGGGCTTCGGCACCGGGAACCTGAAGGACTCCAAGATGGAGCAGATCGCCGACCACGGGAACGGGAACTTCTCGTACATCGACAACGCCCTGGAAGCGAAGAAGGTCCTGGTGAGCGAGATGGGTGGAACTCTCCTGACCGTCGCCAAGGACGTGAAGATCCAGGTGGAGTTCAACCCATCCAGGGTCCGGGCCTACCGACTCATTGGATACGAGAACCGCCTGCTGGCGGACGAGGACTTCAATGACGACCGGAAGGACGCCGGAGACGTGGGGTCCGGCCACACCGTCACAGCCCTCTACGAAATCATCCCCGTAGGCGTCGAGAGCCCCGCCGTGGTTACGGACGTGGATCCTCTCCGGTACCAGGAGGAGACTCCCCCGTCGGCCAGCTCCGACTCCCCGGAGATCCTCTTCGTGAAGCTCCGCTACAAGGACCCGGATGGGAACACCAGCAAGCTCATGGAGCTCCCATTGAGGGACGCGGACTCCCGGCCTTCGGCGGACTTCCGCTTCGCCAGCGCTGTGGCCGCCTGGGGGATGCTCCTCCGGGACTCGGAGTACTGTGACGGTTTCACCCTGGGCCAGGTGGCGAAGCTCGCCCGGGAGTCCCTTGGGCAGGACGAGGGAGGGTACCGCAGGGAGTTCGTCCGTCTCGTGGAGACCTCCCAGTCCATGGAGCTTCTGAGCCAGGAGTCGGGGGTGAGGTAGGGATGGGGTCCGGAACCGGGAGGCGGAAGGGACTGCCTCCCGGCTCCGGTACCTCCGGCCCAGGGCGCAACTCACAGGCGACTCGAGCCCCACCACTTCTCTCTCTCTGGCATCCCGTACAGCCTACAAACTGCGTATCCTTCATTCGGGCCGTTTCACGGCCTGAAGCCAATGGAGTGTCCCAATCCCTCGGACCGGATGAACGGAAGGCTGGGCTGAATGGCCCTCATCAGCTGTCGGAACCTCCACGTGACCTGGGGTGGGCGAGCCCTCCTGGATGACGCCAGCCTCCAGATCGAGAGGGGCGAGCGGATCGGTCTCGTGGGCCGGAACGGGGAGGGGAAATCCACCCTCCTGAGCGTCCTCTCCGGTGCCCTGGAGCCGGATGAGGGAGAGATCGTCACCGAGGCGGGGATTCGGGTGTCCCTCCTGGAACAGCAGGTCCCGGTGGATCTCACCGGCACCGTCGAAACAGTGGTCCGGAGGGGCTTGAAAGGGCACGAGGAGAAGGACCACACGATCCCGCGTCTATGCTCTCTTCTCGACCTCGATCCGTCTCGGGAGTTTCCAGCACTCTCGGGTGGGCTGAAGCGGCGGGCTCTCCTGGCCCGGGCATTGGCCGCCGAGCCCGAGGTTCTTCTGCTGGACGAACCCACGAACCACCTGGACCTGGAAAGCATCCAATGGCTGGAGGCCTTTCTCCTCCGGGCTTCCGCCACCCTTCTCTTCGTGACCCATGACCGGGCCTTCCTCCAGAAGCTCTCCACGCGCATCCTCGAGTTGGACCGAGGTCGCCTGACCTCCTGGTCCTGCGACTACCCCACCTATCTCAGGCGGAAGGAGGAGCTCCTGGAGAACGAGGAGAAGGAGTGGGCGCTCCTGGACAGGACGCTGGCCCGGGAGGAAGAGTGGATTCGACAGGGGATCAAGGCCCGCCGGACCCGCAACGAGGGGAGGGTCCGCGCCCTGGAGTCCCTTCGGGCCCAGAGGGCGCAGCGGAGGGAGCGGGTGGGCCAGGTGCGGCTGAGCATTCAGCAGGCGGAACGCTCCTGGTCCAGGGTAATCACGACCCGGAACCTCTCCTTCGCCTACCCGGGCACACCCATCGTCGAGAAGCTCTCCACCACCATCCTGCGGGGCGACAAGGTCGGGATCATCGGGCCCAACGGGTGCGGGAAGACCACCCTCCTGAACCTCCTCCTCGGCCGGTTGGCTCCGCAGAGGGGGACGGTGAAGCACGGCGGTGCCCTGGAGATCGCCCATTTCGACCAACACCGGGAGACGCTTCGGGAAGACCAGAGCATTGCCGAGAGCATCACCCTGGCAAGCCATGTGGTCCTGGACGGGGAGCGGCGGCACATCATGAGCTATCTCCAGGACTTCCTCTTCACCCCCGAACAGGCGCGACAACCGGTGAGCACCCTCTCGGGCGGCGAGCGGAATCGCCTGCTTCTGGCGCGCCTCTTCACCCGTCCCGCCAACGTTCTGGTCCTGGATGAACCCACCAACGACCTGGACCTGGAGACCCTGGAGCTGCTGGAAACCCGTCTACTCGACTACGAAGGTACGGTCCTGGTGGTGAGCCACGATCGGAGCTTCCTGGACAACCTCTGCACCAGCACCCTGGTGTTCGAGGGGAGGGGAGTCGTGAAGGAGTATGTGGGGGGGTACTCGGATTGGAGGCGAGTGGTGGAACGGAGAGCCGAAACCAGCACCTCCACCGGATCCGGCAGGAAGAAACGTCCAACCACCCCCCGCCCCAGGACGGACACCTCCGGGAAGAAAGAGCGACTGAGCTTCAGGGAGCGCCGGGAGCGGGAGGGGCTTCCCGACCGGATCGAGGCGCTGGAAGCGGAGTTGGGGAGAGTCCACGAGAGAATGGCGGCCCCGGAGTTCTTCAGAGGAGACCCGGAGGCGATCCGGAGAGCCACGGAGCGATCCCGGCATCTTCAGGAGGAGATCGACGCGCTCTACGGGCGCTGGGCGGAGTTGGACCGGTAACGGGAGCCGGCTCCGGGGGATGGCCGGCATCCGAAGGAGGAAGGAGGGTGGCGCCCCGGGATCCCCTGTACGATCATCCTCCGGATGGAGTTCTTCGGTGGTTTCCTCAGAAGGAAAGGCGTCGAACCCCCGGTGACCGACCTTTCACAACAGTCACCCGCCCCCCCGGGTTTCCAGGTCTTCGCCAAGCCCGGGGGCGCCCTCTGCAACCTGGACTGCCGCTACTGCTACTACCTGGAGAAGACCGCTCTCTACCCCCGGTCCGGCCCGGCCCGGATGGAGGAGAGCCTCCTGGAGGCCTACATCGTCCAGCACCTGCAGGCAGCGGCAGGAGGAGAAGTCCGCTTCTCCTGGCACGGAGGGGAGCCCACCCTCCTGGGGGTGGATTACTTCCGCACCATCGTCACCCTGCAGAAGAAGCACGCCCCCCCCGACGTCCGGCTCTTCAACGCGCTGGTGACCAACGGGACCCTCCTGGACGAGGCGTGGTGCTCCTTCCTGGAGGAGGAGGGGTTCGCCGTGGGACTGAGCCTGGACGGACCCGCCGACCTTCACGACGCCTACAGGGTGACCAGGGGAAAGGGGCCCACGCACGCCCTGGTGATGCGGGGTTGGGACCTCCTTCGTCGACACCGAATTCCCACGGACATCCTCTGCGTGGTGCACGCGCGAAACGTACGTCATCCCCGGCGCGTGTATCGGTTCTTCAAGGGGATGGGCGCTACCTACGTCGGATTCCTTCCCGTAGTGGAGCGCCGGGCGGACCTACCTCATGGAGTCAGCCACGAGAGCGTTCCGGCCCGGGCTTTCGGTTCCTTTCTCATCACCATCTTCGACGAGTGGGTCCGGGGTGACATCGGCCGGGTCATGGTGCAGATCTTCGACGAGGCCGCCAGGCCCGTCCGGGGAATGGAGCACTCCCTCTGCGTCTTCCGTGAGACGTGCGGCGACGTCCCGGTGCTGGAGCACAACGGAGGTCTATACTCCTGCGATCACTTCGTGGACGAGGAGCACAGGCTGGGAAACATCGCCGACACCTCGTTGGGGAGCCTCCTTAGCTCCCCGGCTCAGCACCGCTTTGGGGAGGCGAAGCGCGACGGGCTGCCCCACACCTGCCGGGAGTGCGCCGTCCTTCCCATGTGCAACGGAGGGTGCCCCAAGGACCGATTCCTGGAGACGGCCGACGGGGAGGGAGGCCTCAACTACCTCTGCCGGGGCTTCAAAGCCTTCTTCACCCATGCCCGTCCGACACTGGAGAAGCTCGTGCCTCTCTGGAGGGTGGGCGCTTCGGCGGAAGAGCTCATGCGGGCGGCCCGGGGAGGCGGGTAGGAGCCCCAGGGTCGGAGCGCTCCCAGCCCGGCCCAGGGAACTGAGCAGCCGCTGGAATCACTCCCTCAGGTGTCGCCGGAAGAAGTCCAGTGTGCGACTCCATGCCAGCTTCGCGGCTTCCGCGTTGTACCGGGCCTCGTTGGTGTCGTTGTTGAAGGCGTGGTTCGCCCCCTCGTACATATAGAGCTCGTAAGGCTTGTTGTTTGCCTTCAGCGCCGCCTCGTAGTCGGCGATCCCGGCGTTGATGCGCTGGTCCAGTCCCGCGTAGTGGAGGCAGAGGGGAGCGGTGATCTTCGGCACCTCCTCCGCCGGGAGCTGGCTCCCGTAGTAGGGGACGCTGGCGTTGAGGGAGGTTCCGGCGGCTGCCAGCCGGTTCGCGTACCCGCCACCCCAGCAGAAACCCACCGCCCCGACCCTCCCCGTTGACTCGGGGTGGCCGGCGAGGAAGGGAACGGCGGCCGCCATGCGAATGACGGTCTCCTGCGGATCCAGCGTGCCGAGCATGGTTCGGGCCTCGTCCTCGTCCGGAGGCGTGCCTCCGAGAGGCGAGAGCATGTCCACACCCAGGGCCAGGTACCCTTCCAGCGCCACACGGCGCGTCACGTCCTTGATGTGGGGGTTGAGCCCCCGGTTCTCGTGGATGACGATCACCGCCGGGCGGCGCTGACCCCCCTTTTGCCGGGCCAGATACCCCATCATCGGGGTGCCCTGAGCATCCCACTCAGCGACGGAGATCTCGAGGTCCGGGTGGTCCTGGGGGACCACCTGCCGGGCATAGTCGTTCTGGAGAAGGGGGAGGACCGCCATGGCCGCCCCCGGGCCGCCGGTGAGGCGGGCCAGCCGGTCGAGGAACTCCCGCCGGCTCATCCCCCCGTGGGTAAACCGGTCGTACAGGTCGATGATGGCTTGGTTCATGGAGGCCTCCGGTTCACGCCGACACCCGTGGTCGGCCAGGAGCGGGTCATGTTGTGCAGGAATCCGGTTAAGAGTATGCCGATCCGGATTGGGGGGAAAGGCCGGATTCCCGCGACACCGGATATCTGCGACACCGAAACAGCTATGCCCGAGTCCCGCCCGGATGTGCTAGCTTCACCGCCATGCCCACTTCCCCTGCCCCCCGCACCGTTCTCCGCGAAGTCTTCGGCTTCGACACCTTCCTGCCGGGCCAGGAGGAAGTGATCGAGGCGGTCCTGGCCGGGCGGGACTGCATCGCCGTGATGCCCACCGGCGCGGGCAAGTCCCTGACTTACCAGCTCCCGGCACGGATCCTGGGCGGCACGGTACTGGTGCTCTCCCCTCTCATCAGTCTCATGAAGGATCAGGTGGACGCCCTTCGAGAGCTGGGTTTCAAGGCCGTGGAGATCAACTCCACCCTCGATCCCGGGGAGCGGCAAAGGCGCCTGGCCGGGCTGCGGCGAGGGGAGCACGAGCTCGTGTACCTGGCGCCGGAAGCCCTGGAGGGCCGTCTTCGGGACTTCATCGAGGGATGCCCCATCCGCCTGCTGGTGGTGGACGAAGCCCACTGCATCAGTCAGTGGGGGCATGATTTTCGGCCCTCCTACCGCCGTCTCCGGGGACTGAAGGACGAACTCGACGTTCCAGTCCTAGCGCTTACGGCAACGGCAACCCGTGCCGTAGCCCAGGACATTCTTCGGCAGCTGGGGATGAAGAAGCCCGCGGGGTTCAAGGGTTCCTTCTTCCGGCCGAACCTGAGCATCCGGTGCCGGAAGAAGGGAACGGGGAATACCCGGGCGGAGATCCTCGGCCTCATCCGTCGCCGGGCAGGGGAGAGCGGAATCGTCTACTGCCTGAGCCGTCGGGCCGTGGAGCAGATGGCCGGGTTCCTCCGTGTCAACGGGGTCCGGGCCCTTCCCTACCATGCCGGGCTCACCGACGAGCTACGTCACACTGCCCAGGAGGCGTTCCGGCGGGACGACATCGACGTCATCGTGGCCACGGTGGCCTTCGGAATGGGGATCGACAAGTCCAACGTCCGATTCGTGATCCACCGGGACATGCCCAGGGACGTGGAGTCCTGGTACCAGGAGATCGGACGGGCCGGAAGGGATGGCGTCGAAAGCGACTGCGTGCTCTTCTATTCCTGGGCGGATGTCAAGCTCCACGAACGGTTCCTCGACGACATCGACGACCCTGAGCTCCGGCGGGCCAAACGCCGGAGCACGGTGACCCTGTTCAACCTCCTGGAGTCGGGGCAGTGCCGGCACCAGGCGATCCTCCGTCACTTCGACGAGGAGATGCGACCGTGCGGAGGATCGTGCGACGTGTGCACCGGCGTTTCCGCAGCCAGATTGGCGTCGGGCTCCGGGGCGGGGCGGGTGATAGAGACCCGGTCCCGGACGGCCGCGCGCCCCCGATCCGTGGGAAGAACGGCGCCCGAGCCGGCGGACGAAGCCCTCTTTGAATCCCTCCGGGCCCTCCGAAAGGAGCTAGCCGATGCCCAGGGGGTACCGGCTTACATCGTGTTCAGCGACAAGGTCTTGATGGAGATAGCGGCCCGTAAGCCTGCGTCCGAAGCGGAAATGCTGGAGGTCTCGGGGGTGGGGCCCGCAAAGCTCCGGCGGTACGGCCAGGCGTTCCTCCGTCTCCTCCGCGACCCATCGCGCCAATCCCAGAAATAGAAAGAGACCCCATGTCCCGTTTCCGATTCCTCCCGGTCATCCTGCTCTTCCCCCTGGGGTGCGGGCCCGAATCTCCCCAGCAGGCGGTTCTCCCTCCGGAGGCTCCCTCCCCACCCCCCGAGGCCTGGGCCCCTGCCGTGGGGGAGTACGCCCTGGGTGGCGACACCGTGTCGCTTCTCGAGGACACCGGTGAGCCCGCCCTCTTCTTCTGGGCTCCCGGGGACCGGGAAGGGGGAGCATGGCCCGGGGAGCGCCAGGCCCTCGAGCCCCTCACCGGTGTCTCATTTGCGGTGCCAGGGACGGGGGATACCGCCATTGTGCGGCGGGGGGAAGGCGGCGGGATCCAGGCCCTCACCCTGGGAAACCGGCAACTCTCCCGCATCCACCTGGGTGGAGAGGGCGGGGGGACCTTCCAGATCACTCCGGTGCGGCCTCCGGATGAGCTGAGGGCGGAAGCCCTGGCGGCTACCCCCCCGGAGGAAGAGGGAGATTTCCTCCCCTCCGACCTGGTGGAGTTGGTGAGCGTCGACTCCACCCTGCACCTGGACATCCGCTATGCCGGCACCAACAACTTCATGGGCGAAGTCTTCTATTCCAGTCCCCGAGCCTTCCTCCAGCGCCCGGCGGCGGAGGCCCTGGTCCGGGCCCACGACTGGCTCAAGGAAAGGGGGTATGGCCTCCTGATCCACGACGGTTATCGCCCCTGGTACGTCACCAAGATGTTCTGGGACGCGACGCCGGAGTCCTTGAAGGTCTTCGTGGCGGATCCTGCCACCGGCTCTCGGCACAATCGCGGGTGCGCCATCGACCTGACGCTCTTTGATCTCGCCACCGGGGAGGTGGTGACCATGCCCGGGGGGTACGACGAGATGTCCCCCCGTTCGTACGTCACCTATCCCGGGGGGACCTCACGGCAGCGCTGGCTCCGGGACCTCCTGCGTGAGGCCATGGAGACCCACGACTTCACCGTCTACTCAGCGGAATGGTGGCACTTCGACTACAAGGACTGGCGACGGTACCGCATCGGAAACCAGACCTTCGAGGAAATCGGGAAGGAGTAGCGTCGTGGCGCGGTCTCCCGGAGCCCCCCCGATCCCCACTCCCCGGCCATGAGCCAGCTGACCTCGGCATCCCGGAAGAGCGCGGACCTCCCGGACGGTTTTCCGTTCTCGGTGCCGGCCATTCGGTCTCTCGAGGCGATGGACCTCGATGTGCCCGTCAGCCTCTTCGTCGGGGAGAACGGCTCGGGAAAGTCCACGCTCCTGGAGTCGCTGGCACTTGCGGCGAACCTCCCCGCCGTGGGAAGTGGGAGCCTGGCCTCGGACCCCACGCTGAAAGCCCAGCGACGGCTGGCAGAGGTCCTCCGGTTGACATGGCGGAGCCGCACCCACCGGGGGTTCTTCCTCCGGGCCGAGGACTTCTTCGGCTTCCAGAAGGCGGTCATGGCTCGCCGTGTCGAGCACGAGGCCGAGCTTCGCAGACTGGACGGAGAGCTGAGGGAAGCGAGCCCGCTGGCACGAAGTCTCGCCCTCGGCGTTCATCGAGGGTCCATCGCGGAGCTCACCGATCGTTATGGCGAGGACCCGGACGCCCGCTCCCACGGAGAGGCCTTCCTGGATCTGTTGAGGACCCGGCTGGTCCCCCAGGGCCTGTACCTGCTGGACGAGCCGGAGGCTGCGCTCTCGCCCCAGAGCCAGCTGGCCTTCCTGGCCATGGTCCGGGAGGGGGTCCTTCAGGGAGGGCAGTTCATCATCGCCACCCACTCCCCCATCCTCATGGCCATCCCCGGGGCCCGCATCTTCCTCTTCGACGGCGGTCGAATCCGGACCGCGCGATTCCAGGAGCTGGACTCGGTCATCCTGGTTCGTGACTTCCTCCACGCTCCCCAGCGGTTCCTCCGGCACCTTTGGCCACCCGAGGAGCCTGGGATCGAAGAAGCGTGACGGGCGCACACCTTTCTCACGCCTCCCGCAGTACCGTCGCCGGCTCCAGCCGGGTGGCCCGGTAGGCCGGGAGCGCCGTGGCGGCTGCGGAGACGGCACCGAGAATCAGGCCTGCCCCCAGGAGAATGGTGGGATCGGTGGCGCTAACCCCATAGAGCTGGCTTGCCACGACCTGCCGAAGCAGGATGGTCCCCCCTACCCCGGCGATCACCCCCACGCCCCACACGCGGGAGCCCGACTTCAGGATGAGAAGGAGGACCTCTCCCGGTGTGGCGCCGATAGACATCCGGACCGCCACCTCTCTCACCCGCTCCGTGACCTGGTAGGAGACCACCCCGTAGATCCCCACGATGGCCATCACCAGGGCCATGATCCCGAAAAGCAGGATGAGCGTGGCCATGAAGCGCTGGCTCACCGTGGAGGCCCGGACTACATCCTCCATGGTGCTGAGGCCGCTGAGAGCCACCTGGGGGTCCACCCCCGCCACCCTGTCACGGACCGCTGCGAAGAGGTCCGCCGGATCCGAATCTGTCCCGACTACCACCGTCTGCCTCCGGAACGGCGCCTGCGGCCTGGGAAAATAGATGATGGGCTCCGGTTCCGCGGTGAGTCCGGCGTAACGCACGTCACCCACCACGCCCACCACCTCCAATTCCTCATTCAACAGTTGGCCGATGGGCCCGAAATTCCTGGAATACATGGAGAGCCGTCGGTTCATGCCCCGGCCGTCCGAGAGGTGCCGCTGCACGAAGGCTTCGTTCACCACCACGACGGGAGCGCCGTCCCTGGTGTCCAGGTCGTTGAAGCCTCGCCCTTCCAGCACGGGAACTCCCATGACATCGAAGAAATCCACCCCCACGGCCCGGAGAAACGACTGGGGCTCCTCCCCCTGAACGGGCTCCGGAAGGTCCATCACCCGGATCGGACGCCGGATACCGAAATCGGTGCCCAGGGGAAGGCTGGCCATGACGGTGACCCCGGTGACCCCCGGGAGGGTCTCGAGCTCGGCGATAAGGGCGTCGTAATACTGAGCCAGGTTGTCCCAGTCGCCGTAGAGGCCGATGGGCGGGATGACATTGAAGGTCACCGCCTCCCGAAGCTGGAACCCCGGATCCGTCTCGGAGATGTTCCGGAAGCTCTTGAGGAGGAGCCCCGAAGCGATGACCAGGGAGGTGGCCACCGCCACCTCCGCCATCACCAGCCCCGAGCGGAGGAAGGACCCCTGCACCCCCGTGGTGGAGCGTCGACCTCCGGATCCCATGAGGCTTCGGATGTCGGCGGATGAGGCCCGGAGGGCCGGGAGGAGCCCGAACACGAGGGTCGTACCCACCGTCACGGCACCGGCGAAAACCAGGGGCTGCCAGCCGAAGGTCACCTCCCCCAGGATGGAGACCGAGGGCGGTGCCAGGCGCTTGAAGAGCTGAATGCTCACCAGGGCGAAACCGATGGAAAAGGCTCCCCCTGCGAAGGAGGTCACGAAGGCCTCGGCAAAGAGGGTGCCCATGATCCGCCAGCGACTGGCCCCCAGGGCGGCCCGGAGGGCGGTCTCGTGCATCCGCGAGGCTCCCCGGGCAAGCAGGAGATTGGCCACGTTGGCCGCTGCCACTGCCAGGAGTCCCGCGGCTGCGGCCATGAGAATCAGCAGCGCCGTATCCAGATCCCCCACGATGGACTCCTTCAGTGGGACCACCTCCACCCCGACGCCGTTGTTCCACTGCACGTGCTCCTGGGCCAACCGGGAGGCGATGACACTCAACTCCGACTGGGCTTCCTCCACGCTGGACCCGGGAGTGAGGCGGGCAACGGCGTCCCAACTCCGGCCCCTGCGTGCCATGTTCGGCCAGTCGAACCCCGGCAACACCCACAGGGCGGCGTCCCGAGGGTACCGAAGGGAGGGGGGCGCGACACCCACCACCACGCCGGTCCCGGCGTCGATGGTGACGGAAGCACCGATGATATCCGGGTTTCCGCCCAGGGCCGTCTGCCAGAGCTGATGACTGAGGACGATCTCGAAGGGACTGCCGGGCTCATCCTCCTCCGGGAGAAATCCACGACCCAGGATCATGGGAGAAGAGAAGACGTCGAAGAAGTCGGCGGACACCACGTACGCGGGAATCCGCACCGGGTTGCCCGCCTCATCCTCCAGCGTCCCCTCATAGGGGAAGATGGGCGAGGCGGCCTGGACCGATCGGGAGTCCACCTTCATGTCCCAGAGGTCGGAAGGACTCATCTGGCCGTGAAGGATGTTCTGCCGCGGGTTCGTGGAGTATACCCGCACCAGCTGCTCCCCATCCGGAAACGGTAGAGGTGCCAGCATGACACCGTAGAGGACGCTGAACACCGCTGTGGTGGCCCCGATCCCGAGGCCCAGCGTCAGGACGGCCGTGACAGAGAAGATCGGATCTCGACGGAGCGAACGCTCCGCTTGGCGAAGCTCGCGGATGAGGCCTTGCATTGGAGTTTTCCGGAGATGAGACGACGAGCGCGGCCAAGCGGCCGCCACAAAGGTCCCAATACCGCGATGTTGCGAGAAAAACGCAAGAAGCTTCTGGCTGGGTTTGCCGAGGGCCGTTGCCCGGCGACTGCCTGTCGGCATAGGTTCCGCGCATGATTCCCCGAGCACTCGTTCTCACTGCAGCCCTGCTCCCCTCCGTCGCCCCCGCTTGGGCGCAGTCCGAGCCGTTCAAGGTCTTCGACACGCGCCCGGTCATCACCGAGGGCCCCTACCTGGTCTCCACCGGGGAGACCCGCGCCACGATCGTCTGGTTCACCGACACGCCCAGCCAAGCGAAGGTCTTCTACGGCACCGGAGGCGATCTCTCGGAGGTCGCCGAGCCCCAGGTGGACGGCCTGGTGCCGGTGGGGACCCGCCACGTGGTCCAGCTGGAGGGCCTCTCGCCGGGGACCACCTATGGCTACGAGGCGGTCGCCACCCGTGTGGTGAAGCTGAAGGCCTACTGGCCGGACAAGGGGCTGGACGCTCGGAGCGGACCCCACCGGTTCACGACCCTGGATGAGCGAAATCCCTCGGTGTCCTTCACCCTGATCACCGACACCCACGAGGACACGGAACGCATCCGGCGGCTGAACCAGGCCATCGACTGGGACGAAACGGAATTCCTGGTTCATCTCGGAGACGCCTTCGACTGGATCGATAACGAAGAGCAGCTCTTCCGAGTGTGGCTGCGTCCCACACTCGCCGGCCTGGGAGCCGACAGGCCGCTCATCTTCGTCCGGGGCAACCACGAGATGCGTGGCCCCTTCGCCCGGCGCCTGCGGGACTACGTTCCGACGCCGGAGGGCCGCTTCTACTACGCCCGGGACGCCGGCCCCGTCCACCTCATCGTCCTGGACACCGGCGAGGACAAGGCGGACGACACCAACGTGTACGCGGAGCTGAACCGGACGATCCCCTACCGGGCAGACGAGCTGGCCTGGCTCAAAGAGCACGTGGTAACCGAGGCCCGGGTAGCCGAAGCCCCCTTCAGGGTGATCCTCATGCATCAACCCGGCTGGGGATGGCTGGAGGACGGGCCCGGACCCTGGGTCGAGACCGCCAACGAGGCAGGCATAGACCTGGTAATGGCCGGGCATCGACACCGGTTCTCCTACACGCCACCCGGTCCCGACGTGGAGCACCTCTACCACCTCCTTGTCCTGGGTCAGGATCAGGTGGCCCGGGTCGACGCCACGACAGACGAGTTGAGGGTCACTGTGACCGGAGTCGATGGAGAGGTCGTGCACACCCTCTCGATCCCGCGGCGTTGAAGCGTGCACGCCCCACTTCTGACAGGCCAGACGGAAGAGCATCTCTGCTCGCCGGATGACGCCAAGGTGTTGGGCGCGCCGGTGCATCGGGACGTCGTCGAGCCGTTTCTTCAGCTCCAGAGGGCCGCGCGGAAGGCGGGGTTCGACCTCCGGATCCTGAGTGGGTTCCGGAGCTTCCACCGGCAGCTCTCCATCTGGAACCGGAAGGCGGACGGGGAGCTCCCGGTCCTGGATAGCCGGGCCGCGCCCCTGGACATCACCTCCCTCTCCCGGAGGGAGCTGGTCTTCGCCATCCTCCGCTGGTCCGCCCTCCCGGGGGCGTCCCGGCACCACTGGGGCACGGAGCTGGACATATTCGATGCCGCGGCCCGGCCCGAGGGCTACGAGGTGCAGCTCGTGCCGGAGGAGGTGGATCCCGGAGGAATGTTCGGGCCGCTGCACGACTGGCTGGACGAGCGCATGCGGGCCTCCGAGGCCTTCGGCTTCTTCCGGCCCTACGACAGAGACCGGAACGGCGTCGCCCCGGAGCGGTGGCACCTCAGTTGCGCCCCGGTGGCATCGGCCTTCGAGACGGGCCTCACGGTGCCGGTCCTCCGGCGTGCCGTCGAAGCCGCCGACCTGCGCCTGAAGGAGGTGGTCCTCGCCCACCTGGACGAGGTCTTCCGGCGCTTCGTCACCAACACGGCGCCGCTACCCTCATGACCCGTGAGGAACGCCGGCCCAGCGCCACTCTCCCACACCGGGGAGCCCAACGATGAATCTCCGCCCCTCCTCCGACATCGGCACCCTCCTCTGGTCTCCGGAACCCTACGGGGCATCGGTCCTGGGGCTCCCGCTGGAGGTGTGGCGCCCCTCCGGGCGCTGTAAGCTCCTGATCCATGCCGGGATCCACGGGGAGGAAGGGGAGACCACCATCGCCCTCTCCCGGGCCCTGCGCCTGCTGACGGAGCCTCCGCGCCACTCGGCGGTGGTGGTAGCGGCGAACCCCGATGGCCTCATCCGGGGAACCCGGGGGAACGCCCGGGGGGTGGATCTCAACCGCAACTTCCCCACCCGAGACTGGCGACCGGATCCGGTCATGCACCGCTCGACCCTGGACGCACCTCGAGAAGTGGTGCTGAGCCCCGGAGCCGGTCCCGGCTCGGAGCCCGAGACCCGAGCCCTCATCCGCCTCATCGAGGAGCTGGAGCCGGAGGCGGTCGTCGCCCTCCACGCCCCCCTTGCCTGCATCGACGACGCAGAAGGGAGCCCCCTGGCAACGTGGATTTCCGAGAAGACGAGGCTCCCTCTGGTGTCGGATGTGGGCTACCCCACCCCGGGCTCCTTCGGAACCTGGGGCGGAGAGCAGGGCCTCACCGTGGTGACCTATGAATTCGAGATGACGGAC
>Ga0316577_10000375_pt1 | contig 16894 bp, 16 predicted proteins | sample S5NA_FD_203073 | JGI IMG/M metagenome (GOLD analysis project Ga0316577, IMG submission 203073) | Rhizosphere microbial communities from salt marsh grasses in Alabama, United States - S5-7_050615r2r1 | ecosystem: Host-associated > Plants > Roots > Rhizosphere | place: USA: Alabama | collected... | reverse complement strand
CACGCGGCGCAGCAGCACCATCTCGGGGAGCGACAGGGCGACGACCGACATCATGAAGGCCAGCGAGGTGCCCAGGGCCACCCCTTTGGCGTGGAGTGCCTCGACGAGGGGGATGGTCCCGGCTGCGTTCGAGTACAACGGGATCCCCAGCACGACGGCAACCGGGACGGCCAGCGGGTTGTCCGGGCCGGCGTAGCGAGCGAAGAAGTCCTCCGGCGCCCACCCGTGGATGACCGCCCCGATCCCGATTCCGACCAGCAGGAACGGCCAGATCCGGCGCAGGATCGAAGCCACCTCGGCGCGGGCGACCCCGAAGCGTTCCCGCCACGACGGGTGCCGTCCGGCGAGTTGTGCTGCGCCGACCCGGGTCTCGTACACGAAGCCCTCGACCCACCGCTCCAGGCCCAGGCGCCCGATCACGACCCCGGCGGCGACCGCGATGGAGAGGCCGGTGACGACGTACAGGGCGGCGATGTCCCACCCGAAGGTCCCGCCCACCAGCACGACCGCGACTTCGTTGACCAGCGGGCTGGCGATCAGGAAGGTCATCGTGATCCCCAGCGGCACACCGGCAGCCACGAACCCGATGAACACCGGCACCGCCGAGCAGGAACAGAACGGGGTCGCCACCCCCAGGACCGCCGCCAGCACGTAGCCGGCGACCCGCCGGCGGCCGCCCAGGAGTTCGCGGGTGCGCTCCACGGAGACGAAGGTGCGCAGGACGGTGACGAAGAAGATGATCCCGCCGAGCAGCAGGCCGATCTTCACCGTGTCGTATGCGAAGAAGTGGAGCCCGTCCCCGAGGTGCGAGCCCGGGTCGAGACCGGCCAGGTCGAAGATCAGGCGATCCCACACCCACCGGTTGGCGGCGTACAGCGCCGCCCACACGACGGCGACGCCGACCACCGCCGTCCACGCCACCCCGTCCCCCGAGGGCCGCGATCGGTGGTGCGGCCGAACCGATCCGATCGCATCGCTCACCCCTCGACCTCCGGAATCGAAGAGCGGAGCGCCGCCAGGCCCCCGGGAGTCAGCCGGTAGTCGACCCACCGCCCCCGCCGCCGGGATTCGACGAGCCCCGCCTCCCGGAGTACCCGGAGGTGGTACGAGAGGAGGCTCGGAGCGACCTCGAACGCCTGCTGCACCTCGCACACGCACCGCTCCCCGTCGGCGAGCATGCGGACCACCCCGAGCCGGGTCGCGTCCCCGAGCGCAGCGAAGGCGGCTGCCGCCTCGGCGAGATCCATTTCAAGAATCTTTGAACTCACAGGAGCAGGATCGCCCCCGGGCGCCGCCGTCACCAGGAGCCGAAAGTCACATCCTCCCGACCGTCTCGTCGGCCGTCGTCGGGCGGGCGAGGGCCCGCTCCCGGCCGATCACTCCCCGGGGGCGACCACGTCGAGGGCGACGTCGAGCGCCCGGACCGAGTGGGTCAGCCACCCGAGCGAGACGACGTCGACGCCGGCGGCGGCGACCTCGCCGACCGATTCCGGGGTGATGCCTCCCGACGCCTCCGTCACGGCACGGCCGGCGACCACGGCGACCGCCTGCCGCAGCAGTGCCGGATCCATGTTGTCGAGCAGCACTGCATCGACGCCGGCGTCCAATGCCTCGGCGAGTTGGTCGAGGTCGTCCACCTCGACCTCGATCTTGACCATGTGGCCGACGGCTGCCCGCACCCGGCGCACGGCCTCGGCCACCCCGCCGGCGAGCACCACGTGGTTGTCCTTGACGAGCACCGCGTCGTCGAGCCCGAAGCGGTGGTTCGATCCCCCGCCGCAGCGGACGGCGTACTTCTCGAGCAGCCGCAGCCCGGGGGTCGTCTTGCGGGTCTCGGCGATCGCCGCGCCGGTGCCGGCGACCGCCGCCACCAGGCTTGCCGTCAGCGTGGCGATCCCGCACATCCGGCCGAGCAGGTTGAGGGCGGTCCGCTCCCCGCTGAGGATCGCCGCCGCCCGGCCCCGGACCGTCGCCAGCGTGGCCCCGGCCTCCACGTCGGCGCCGTCCTCGACGGCGTACTCGATCGCCACCTCCGGGTCGAGGAGGCAGAACGCCGAGCACGAGATCCGCAGCCCGGCCACCCTCCCCGCCTCCCGGGCGACGAGACGCGCCTCGGCCCACCGGTCGATCGGGACGATCGCGTCGGTGGTCAGGTCGCCGGCCCTGCCGAGGTCCTCCTCGAGCGCCCGCCGCACGATCGGCTCGGTGAGGAGTGCAGGCGGTGAGCGCAGCACCCGGCTCACCCGCCGACGATCAGCGAGCGGGCCCAGGCCGGGTCGGCGTCGGGGCGATCGGATCGGTAGTGGCCCCCCCGGCTCTCCGGCCTCGCCAGGGCGGACTCGGTGATCAGCCGGGCGGCGACGGTCATGTTGTGCACCTCCGACGATCCCGGAGGGAGCTTCTCGGCCAGGCGCTCGAGGCGGTCGCGGGCGAAGACGAGACCGTCGTGGTCGCGGACCAGGCCGACCCGATCCCACATCACCGCCCGCAACTCGGCCAAAATGTCGGGCGCCTCACCGGGATCCGGCCCCGGGTCGGCGGCATCCCGCAGCATCCCCGGAGACGGCGACGGACCCGCCGCAGCGGCCCACCGCCCGGCTCGATGACCGAACACCAAGCCCTCGAGCAGTGAGTTGCTCGCCAGTCGGTTGGCGCCGTGGACCCCGGTGCAGGCCGCCTCGCCGACCGCCCACAACCCCGGCAGTGAGGCCCGGCCGTCGAGGTCGGTGAGGATTCCCCCCATGTGGTAATGAGCGGCGGGGGCGACCGGGATCGGATCGACCCGCGGGTCGAGGCCCTCCTCGGCACAGATCCCGAACACCGTCGGGAACCGGGACGGGAAGCGGGAACCCACCGCCGATCGGGCGTCGAGGAAGACCCCGTGGCCCTCACGGGAGCGCCACCAGATGGCCCGGGCGACCACGTCGCGCGGCGCCAGTTCGGCGTCGGGATGCTCGGCGAGCATGAAGCGCTCGCCGGACTCGTCGACCAGGATCGCTCCCTCTCCCCGGAGCGCCTCGGTGAGGAGCGGCATCGGGTCGCGTCCCGAGGCGAGCGCCGTCGGGTGGAACTGCACGAATTCGAGGTCTGCCAGGGCGGCCCCGGCTCGGGCGGCCACCGCGATGCCGTCCCCGGTGACCGCCGGCGGGTTCGTGGTGTGTGACCACAGCCGTCCGGCACCCCCGGTGGCGAGGATCACGGCGGGCGCGGGGAACAGCAGACGCTCCCCGCCCGGCCCGCGCCCGGTCACCCCGACCACCCGGCCGCCGTCGATCACGAGGTCGGCGGCCCAGACGTTGCGATGAGCCTCGACGCCGGCGGCGGTTGCCGCCGCCGCCAGCGCCCGCTGCACTTCGGCGCCGGTGGCGTCGCCGTCGGCGTGGAGGATGCGATGGACCGAGTGCCCGGCTTCCCTCCCCAGCGAGAAGGCACCATCGGCGCTCCGGTCGAAGCGGCCGCCGGCGGCGACGAGATCGGCGATGCGAGCCGCCGCCTCCCGGGCGAGGGTGCGCACCGCCGCCGGGTCGTTGATCCCGGCACCGACGGCCAGGGTGTCCCGGGCGTGGAGGTCCGGGGAGTCCCCGGGCCCAACCGCAGCGGCGACGCCGCCCTGCGCCCACGGGGTGGAGCCGGCGTCGAGCCGCCCTTTGCTCAGGACGACCACTCGCCGGCTCCCTGCGGCCAGCGCGGCGGTGAGACCGGCCACGCCGGATCCGACGACGACCACGTCGGCCGGGAGGACCGCGTCGAAGTCGGTGATCATCCGCCCCTCCCCCGTCCGACCGCCAGCATCCGCTCCACGGCCACCCGGGCCCGGTCGGCGACCCGGGGATCGACGGTGACCTCGTGCTCCATCGTCTCGAGCGAGCGGAGGATCTTCGGCAGGGTGATCCGGTGCATGTACGGGCACAGGTTGCAGGGCCGCACCATCTCGACGTCGGGGTGCTCGGCGGCCACGTTGTCGGCCATCGAGCACTCGGTGATCATCAACACCCGGGGCGGCCGGGCCTCGCCGACGTGGCGGATCATGCCGCCGGTCGATCCGACGTAGTCGGCTTCGGCGAGGACCTCGGGCGGGCATTCGGGGTGAGCGAGCACCTCGATGTCGCCGCGATAGGCCTCCCGGAGCCGCCGGATCTCCTCCGGGGTGAACCGCTCGTGGACGATGCAGTGGCCCCGCCAGAGCACGATTTCGACGGCGGTCTGCGAGGCGACGTACCGCCCCAGGTACTCGTCGGGCAGGAAGACGACCCGCCCGGCGCCGAGCGACTCGACGACCTCCACGGCGTTGGAGGAGGTACAGCAGATGTCCGACTCGGCCTTCACCTCGGCCGAGGTGTTGACGTAGGTGACCACCGGCGCATCCGGGTAGCGCTCCCGGAGCAGGCGGATGTCGGCGGCGGTGATCGCGTCGGCGAGGGTGCACCCCGCCTGCGGATCGGGGATGAGCACCGTCTTCGCCGGATTGAGGATCTTGGCGGTCTCCGCCATGAAGTGGACGCCGGCGAGCACGATCACGTCGGCATCGGTCTCCGTCGCCCGGCGGGCCAGGGCGAGCGAGTCGCCGGTGAGGTCGGCGACCCCGTGGAAGATCTCCGGCGTCTGGTAGTTGTGGGCGAGCACGATCGCGTTGCGTTCCCGCTTGAGCCGTTCGATCTCCTCGACGTAGGGGGCATGGAGTGCCCACTCCGCCTCCGGCACCGCCCGGAGGACGCGCTCGAGACGCCCCCCGGCACTCGGGGTGGACAACTGGATCGGGGTGGTGGTCGTCACGACGGCCTCTCTAATGCTCACTCTGAGTATATCGCGGATGCAGGAGAAATGCTACGACTGAGCAGAACCCGGGGCAAGTCCGCCGGCCGTCGGCGAGAATGCAACCCGTCGGCGACGAGGAGCGGATCGTGACCGGGACGGGAATCGAAGGCCGGGTGGCCGGTGTCTGCGTCGGAACGGTCGCCGACCTCGCCGACGGCGGCCGGGTGCACCGGACGGCCTTCGTCAAGCAACCGGCCGCCGGGCCGGTCACCCTCGGGGTACTCGGCCTCACCGGCGACGAACACCACTACCCCGACCACGGCGGACCGGACCAGGCGCTGCTGGTCTACTCGAGGGACCACTACGGCGCGTGGAGCGAGGAGTTCGGCCTCGACCTCCCCGAGGTGGGCGCCTTCGGCGAGAACCTCACCGTCGAGGGCCTCGTCGAAACGGAGGTGTGTATCGGCGATTCCTTCCGGATCGGCGAGGCGGTCGTCCAGGTCACCTCGCCGCGCTCGCCGTGCTACAAGATCGGGGCCCGCTACGGACGCCGGACGCTCCCGGTCCGGATGCAGGAGACGTCGAAGCCCGGCTACCTGATGCGGGTCCTCGCCGCAGGGACCCTCGAGGCCGGGATGACGGCCCGTCTCGTCGAACGGCCCGCGGCGACGGTGACGGTGGCCGAGGCCGCCCGGGTCTACAACCGCGACCGGGACGACTGGCAGGCCGTCGCCCGGCTGGCGGCGATCCCCGAACTGGCGGCGGCGATGCGAGCGAGGCTGCAGGCCCGCCTCGCCGCCCGCGAGCCGGGAGACGAACGCGACCGGTTGTACGGGGACTGATCGCGGTTCAGCCGCTGGTCCGGAGGCCCGGAAGGCCGACACCAGGGGCCGGCCGCTCCCGGAGCACCTCCCGGCGGAACCGGTACAGTTCGGCGGGGCGGCCGCCCGTCGAGGTGTCGTACGTGCCGGTTCCCTCGACGAGGCCCCCCCTGTCCACGAGCCGCCGGAAGTTCTGGGTGTGGAGGCTGCGGCCGGAGAGCGCCTCGACGACCCGCTGGAGGGCTCTCAGGGTGAACGTCTCGGGGAGCAACTCGAAGACCACCGGGCGGTAGCCGAGCTTCCCGCGGACCCGCCCGAGCGCCTGGGCCGCCATGCGCCGGTGGTCCATGGTCATCGGTGCTCCCGTCCCGGCGATCGCCGCGGTCCCGGCCTCCGGGACCAGCCCGACCTCCCACAGCAACTCGTATCGCTCCAGCACACGGACGACGTCCCACGGTGAGCCGTGCTGCCCGAACATGATCCCGACTCGCTCCCGGCGAACGCGGCACTCTGCGGCGTCCTTGCCCTCGGCCACCCAGTGATCGAGGGCCGGGAGCACGGTCGCCTCCAGGATGGTGGGAGGGCCGGCCCGGAAGTCCTCCCAGGGGAAGAAGCCGTAGAGGTCCCGCCACCGGCCACCCGACGCCGGCACCTCCCGAACGAGGGCGAGGTACGCGAGCGAGACGAGCCGCTCTTCCGGCCGGCCGTCGCGGCCTCGATCGCCGAAGGTGTACAACTGCTCGACGTACCCCAGATCGATCCCGGTCTGCTCGCGCACCCACCGGCGCAGCGCCCGCTCGAGGGTGCGGTCGGCCTCCGGGTCGAGGGTTCCGGCCGGCAAGCCCGCCGGGTCGTCGCCGATGGTGAGCACTCGGGGGACGTCGGCGGTCACCGCGATGATCACCGCCGTCAATTCGAGGGTGATCGTGGCCGGCGTCATGACGTGGATGGTACGGCCCGAATCCGAGCCGCGTCTTCCGGTTTGCGTCCCGCGATCGACCGGGGCAGGCTGCTCTCGTGCGACTCGGCATCGACCTCGACGGCGTGGTGGCCGACTTCAACGCGGGATGGATCGACCGCTACGAAGCCGAGTTCGGGACGAGCGTGCCCCTCGACGCCGTCACCACCTGGGACGGGATCCCGGCGCTCACCCACTTCCCCGACATGCAGCGTTTCTGGGAGTGGGCGAGGGGCGAGGACGCCGGAAGCCTCTTCCGGCATCTCGCTCCCTATCCGAACGCGGTCGAAGCCCTGGGGCGCCTCGACCGGGGAGGACACGCCGTCGTGATCCTGACGACGAAACCCGGATGGGCCGTCCACGACACGTTCGCCTGGATCGCCGATCACCGGATCCCGACTCGCGAAGTCCACATGATCGAGCGGAAGTGGCGGGTCCCGTGCGACGTCTATCTCGACGACGCCCCCCACGTGCTCTCAGGACTGCACCGCAATCGACCCGAAGCGGCGGTGTGCCGTTTCGTGCGCCCCTGGAACCGGCCGATCCCCGGCGTCCACGACGTCACCGAATGGGCCGACTTCACCGCCCTGGTCGAAGCCCTCGCCGCGGGGACCGCTCGGCCCGATCCCGATTCCGGGTGATAGCCTTCGCAGCGACCGGGCCCGGTGCCCGGGAACGCCAACCAGGAGTATGGGACCATGCGCAGATGGAAGTGGCTGCTGGTCTTCGCGGCATTCGCGCTGGTCGTGGCGGCGTGCGGTGACGACGACGACGCCGAGACCACCACGACCGAAGCGAGCACCTCGACGACCGCCGCCTCCACGACGACGGAGGCTCCCGGGGGGATCCAGACGATCAACCCCGGTGTCCTGACCGTCGGCTCGGACATCCCCTGGCCGCCCTTCGAGGACTACGACGACCAAGGCAACGTCGTCGGCTTCGATGCTTCGCTCGTGGATGCGATGGCGGCGTGCCTCGGGCTCGAGACCGAGTGGATCGACACCGACTTCGACACGATCTTCACCCAGCTGGCCACCGGCCGGTTCGACGTGGTCGCCTCCGGCACCACGATCACCCCGGAGCGGGCCGAGCAGGTGAACTTCACCGAGCCCTATTACAACGCCCAGCAGGCGCTGACGATCAACATCGAGCTCACGCCGAACATCGGGTCGGTGGACGACCTCGGTGAGGGCGACTCGGTGGCGGTGCAGACCGGCACCACCGGAGCCGACTGGGCGGTCGCCAACCTCGATCCCAAGGGCGTGGCGGTGCGCGAATTCCCGGCTGCGCCGGACACCTACAACGCCCTCGAGGGCGGCCAGGTGACCGGCGTGATCTTCGACGAGCCGTCGGCCGTCGAGGAGGCCGGCAAACGGGCGGCGCTCGAGGTGGTCCAGGTGATCGACACGAACGAGAAGTTCGGATTCGGCGTCGACCCGGCCAACCCGGAGTTGCTTGCGGCACTGAACGACTGCTTCACCGGGATGATCGATGACGGCACGTACCAGGCCCTCTACGACGAGTGGTTCGACGCGCCGGCCGGGAGCATCCTCTACGAGCCCGAGGAGATCGAACCGCCGCAGGCGATCGGTTCTGAGGAGAATCCGATTCAGGTGCTGTATGTGCCGTCGGTGTCTGCGGAGGAGATCGTTGCGGGTGGTGAGTTGCTCGCCGCCGAGTTGAACGCGGCGACCGGTCTGTTCTTCGAGGTGTCGGTGCCGACTTCGTATGCGGCGACGGTCGAGGAGATGTGTGCCTCGCGGGACAACACGATGGGGTTCATCCCGGCGCAGGCGTACGTGCTGGCCAACAGCCTCTGCGGCGTGGACGTCGAGTTGAAGGCGCTGCGGTTCGGGTTCACCGAGTACTGGGCGGAGTTCATCGTCCCGCGTGATTCTGAGGCGGAGACGCTGGAGGATCTCGCCGGTGCCACCTGGGCGTATCCGGACGGCGGTTCGACGTCCGGCTTCATCGTCCCGTCGGGCATCTTCGCCAACCTGGGGATCGAGACCGGTGAGGGCTTCGAGGCCGGCGGCCACTCGGCCGTGGTTCGGGCGATCTACAACGAGGAAGCCGACTTCGGCACGGTGTTCTTCAGCCCGCCGACCAGCGCGTTGACGGGTGAGGTGATCTGGGACGGGACGGCCGAGGACGCCGACGTGCCCGAGGACCTCGTCGCGGAGTGCGGCGTGAACGCCGATTCCGGCGAGTTGCAGTGCGGCGACGAGTACGAGGTCCGCGACGCCCGCCGCAACATCCGTGAAGAGGCCCCGGACGTCATCCAGAAGGTCCGGATCCTGACGATCTCCGACGGGATCCCCAACGACACCCTGTCGTTCTCGCCGGACTTCCCCGCGGATCTCCAGGACCAGATCGTGGAAGCGATGAAGGCCTACGCCGAGGACGATCCCGACGGGTTCGCCACCGCGTTCGAGGCCTACTCGTGGACCGGTGTCGCCGACTCCTCCGACGCGGAGTTCGACACCATCCGCACCATCCTCGATTCGATCGGCTACGACCTCGAGAACCTCGGGTAACCGGCGCCGATCATCCACGACAACCGGTCGGGCGGGGCCAAGCGCCCCGCCCGACCCGCGTCCCCGGCCGATGGCAACCGTCCCACCCCGATCGTGCCGTTCGGCAGATTGCGAGGTCGGGGGGCGACCCGCTAGAAAGAGGCCACCGGCTGAGGGAGCGACGCGGCGTGCTGAGCATCCAGCACCTGAAGAAGGTCTACGAGGGTGGCACCCAGGCTCTCACCGATGTGACCTTCGACGTTCCCGATGGCCAGTTCCTGGCGATCATCGGCCTCAGCGGTTCCGGCAAGTCCACCCTCCTGCGGTGCATCAACCGGCTGATCGAGCCGACGGAGGGCACGATCATCTGGAACGGCCAGGACGTCACCACCGCCTCTCAGGAGGACATGCGCAAGATCCGCCGGCGCATCGGGATGGTCTTCCAGCACTTCAATCTCGTGCACCGGTCGAAGGTGATCACGAACGTGCTGGCCGGCCGCCTCGGCTACGTCAACCCGGCGCTCAGCCTCTTCAACCGCTTCCCGAAGTCCGACGTCGAGATGGCCCTCAGCCGCCTCGACCGGGTCGGGCTCCGCAGCATGGCATACCGCCGGGCCGACGCCCTCTCCGGCGGCCAGCAGCAGCGGGTGGGGATCGCCCGGGCCTTGATGCAGAACCCCGAGATGATCCTCGCCGACGAACCGGTCGCAAGCCTCGACCCGGTCCTCGCCCACGGGATCATGCAGTACCTCGAGGACATCAACAAGACCGACGGGGTGACGGTGCTCTGCAGCCTTCACTTCCTCGATCTCGTGCACCGGTACGCCGATCGGGCGATCGCCCTCAACGAGGGACGAGTGGTGTTCGACGGCCACCCCACCGACATCGACGACGCGATGTTCAAGGAGATCTACGGGCAGGACGCCGAGCGGGTCGGGTAAGGACGAACGGTGAACGAAACCCCCACCACATCCACCGAGCCAACCGCAGAGAAGAAGCGGCGGGGCGGCTGGGCGCGGCCGCTGATGATCCTCCTCGGCGTGTTCGCGATCGTCGTCGTCTACGCCTTCGGGTTCCAAAAGACCGACGTCGACCTGGAGCAGATCAAGTCGGAGACCCGGCGCGAGCAACTGGTGCGGATCATCCGGGGCCTGGCCCACCCCGACATCATCCGCTTCGAGGAGACGGAGACGTTCGTCACCCTGGACGTGGCGGTCCCCTGCCCGCCCGACGGGTACGAGCCGCCGGCCCGCGAGGGCGACGGCCCCTACCTGGTCATGACCCCGGCGTGCGCCGACCCCGAGACCGACGTGCTCGTGGAAGGGTTCGACTTCCCGCCGGGCACCCGGGCCCCGCTGTCGTTCATCCCCAACGTCGAGGGAATCGCGCTGAAACTCGCCGAGGTCACCGTCGGTGACGACGGAACCTTCTCGGTCGAAGTCGAGTTGCCGGAACGGCCCGACGAGGAGTCGCAGCAACTCAGGGTCACGACGACCGAGCAAACGGGGACGTGGACCTGGAGCAAGAACGCCCGGGAGACTTGGGACAAGATCATCGAGACGGTGATGCTCGCCCTGATGGCCACCACCCTCGGCATCGCGGTCGGCATCCCGCTGTCGTTCTTCTCGGCCCGCAACCTGATGCGCCCGATCCGCACACCGATGCTGGCCGTCGCCCTCTTCCTGACCGGCATCCCGGTCGGGATCTACGGCGGAACCGTGTTCGGGAGGTTCATCTCCGACCTCGGGGCGAACATCGCCGACCTGTCCGAGGTGACCGGGATCCCCGCCCGGCCGGCACTCCTCGCCGCCGCATTGGCGGCCACGCTGCTGGCGGGATGGCTGGCGCTGCGCTACATCCTCAGCCAGAGCGAGGACCTCGACCGCGACCTCGCCTGGCGCATCGGCCGGGTGGTCTCGTGGATCGTGCTCGTCGCCCTCGCCCTCTTCGCGGTCTTGCTCGCCGGCTATCTGCTCATGTGGATCGGCGACGCGATCGAGGACCCGCTCGACACGGTCTGGATGGGCTTCATCGCCCGCTTCCTCGTCACGGTCGGGGACATCCTCTCGACCTTCATGACGGCCGGGGCGGCCATCCTCGCCGCCTTCGCCGGCGCCTTCGCCGGCAGCCGTCTCGGCCACACCGTCGTCGACCGCCTCCCGAAGCCGACCGTCCGCATCCTGCGGTACCCGGCGGGCGCGGTGGCGGTCGCCATCGTCGCCGTCGGCATCGGCGGCGCGGTCAACTGGCTCTACGAGTACGAGTGGTCCAACCAGGCGATCCCGGCGACCGCCGGCGCCATGCTCGGCGCTCTCGGAGGTGGGATCGTGTTCGGGCGGCTGGCGCGCCGTGCGAGCCGCCGCTGGGGCGGCGGGGGCGCCGGGTTCGTCGCCTTCCTGGCGGGGCTCGTCGGCATCGTCGGCGGCGGGGCCGCCGGCCTGGCGCTCGGCAATATCGCAGAACGGATCGCCTCACCGGGCGACGCCGGAAGCATCGTGAGCACCATCGTCGTCGGTGTCGTCTTCGGGCTCCTGCTGGCGTGGGCCACGAGACGTCTCGATGCCCTCCCCTCCGGCCTCGCCACGTACTACGTCTCCCGTTCGCTCTTCAACGGCATTCGCTCGGTCGAGCCGCTCGTCATGGCCATCGTGTTCGTGGTCTGGGTCGGCATCGGGCCGTTCGCGGGTTCGCTCGCCCTGGCACTCCACACGGTGGCCGCCCTCGCCAAGCTGTATTCGGAGCAGGTGGAGAGCATCCTCACCGGACCCGTCGAAGCGGTGACCGCCACCGGCGCCACCCGCCTCCAGAACGTGGTCTACGCGGTCGTCCCGCAGATCGTGCCGCCGTACATCGCCTTCACCCTGTACCGCTGGGACATCAACGTGCGGATGTCCACGATCATCGGGTTCGCCGGCGGCGGCGGCATCGGCTTCCTCCTCCAGCAGAACATCAACCTGCTCCAGTACTCGGCGGCATCGGTCCAGATGCTGGCGATCGCGGTCGTGGTCTCGACGCTCGACTTCGTGAGTGCCCGGATCCGCGAGCGGATCGTGTGAGCGACGAGCGTCCCTTCCTCCTCGTGACCCGCCTCGAAGCCGAACGGCGGGAACGCGACGACCTGGCCCCGGCCGCCACCCGTTCCACCTCCTCCCGGGGGCGGGCGACCTCCGAGCGACCCGATGCGTTCCGCACCGCCTTCGAACTCGACCGGGATCGCATCGTCCACGCCAAGGCCTTCCGACGTCTCAAGCACAAGACCCAGGTCTTCATGAACCCCGACCTCGACCACTTCGTCACCCGGCTGACCCACACGCTGCAGGTGACCCAGATCGGCCGGTCGATGGCCCGGTACCTGGGCCTCAACGAGGCGCTCACCGAGGCGATCTGCCTGGGACACGACGTCGGGCATTCCCCCTTCGGGCACATCGGCGAGGACGCGCTCACCCCGTACGTGCCCGGCGAGTGGCACCACGCCGCGCAGAGCGTCCGGGTCCTGTCGATCCTCGAGCCACTCAATCTGACCTGGGAGACCTACGACGGGATCCGGGCCCACTCGTGGAAGATCGATCCGCCGCCGGCGACGCCCGAGGGCATGCTGTGCCGGTACGCCGACCGGATCGCCTACCTGACCCACGACGTCGAGGACGCGGTGCGGGCCGGCGTGATCCGCCACGCCGATCTCCCCGACCTCCCCTGCAAGGTGTTCGGCGAGCCCGGTGGTGGATGGATCGGGACGATGATCACCGCGGTCGTGGACGGATCCCGCGAGGCGGGTGAGGTGACGATGCGGCCCGAAGTCCTCGAGGCGATGCACGACCTGCGCGACTTCATGTTCGAACGGGTCTACCTCCGGCCGGAGGCCGAGGAGCAGCGGCGCCGGGCGATCCGGGTCATTCGCGGCCTGGTGGACCACTACCTCGAGCATCCCGGCGAGATCCCCGGCACCTACCGGCACGACGACGCCGACACCGTGACCCAGGCGATCGACTACGTCGCCGGGATGACCGATCGCTACGCCCTTCGCGAGTGGTGGCGGGTCACCGGCGGCGGTGAGCCGACGCCGGAACCGGCCGACTGAACACGCACTCGTCCGCCGGTCAGCGGCTGAGCGGCTTCAGGACGATGCCGACCGCGAAGGACGCCGCCATCGCCGCCCAGGTTCCGGCCGCCACCGCCAGGCCAGGGCCGCCCAGCCAGAGCAGCGGCCCCGATGCCGACGCCAGGGCTCCCAGCCTGCCTACCCGCAGCCGGCGCTCGGTGATGCGCTCATCGGTGGCGTCGCACACCGAGACCACCAGCGGCGGGCGCAGGACCAGCAGCGCCCCGGCACCGGCCACCCCGACCAGCAGCCACTCCCAGCCTGCCGGCGCCACCGCCTCGATGGCGATCCCGCCGGTGAGCGCCGCGGCGACCACCGCGCCGCCGGCCGCGGCCAGTGCCGCCGGGACGCTCCACTGTGAATCCTCGCCGGGAAGCCGCCGGTCGGCGGCCACGGCTGCCGCCAGCACGAGCGCCGCCGGCAGGCCGCCGGGACGGGTGGCGACGTACCAGGCGAGACCGGCGACGGCGACCAGGTCCGTCGGGCGGGGGACGAGGCCGGTCGATCGGACCAGGATCCTGGCCGTGAGCAAGGAGGCGGCCATGATTCCGAGGCCCGGGTCGCCGATCAGGAGAACGAAGGGAGCCGCCACGGCGGCGGCACCCGCCGGAATCGGGTCGTCGGGATCGATCTCCCGAGCGATCGCCCACGCCAGGAACGCCGTCCCACCGGAGAGCAGCCCCGCCCGGGCGGCACTGCCGACGCCGTCGCCGGACACGAGGGCCACGACCCCGGCGACGACCCCCGCCAGTGGGGTGAAGAGCAAGACGAACAGGTTCGACGGGAACCGGGGGTCGAGCCCCCGGCCGATCGACGAGAAGCGGGTCGGATCCATCGCCGGACGAGGGTACGGGCGATCCTCTGCCTACCGGGAGTGCGCCCGCGCCGCCGTTCCCCCTCGCGGGGAACCGGCGTTTCCCCCGCCGGGGGGATGGCCGGGCGGAGGCCGCGGCGTAGCGTGAGGGCATGACGACGCCAGATTCCTCCCAACAGACGCGGCGGATCTACCGCAGCCGAACCGATCGAATCCTCGGCGGTGTCGCAGGCGGCCTGGCCAAGTACCTGGGTGTGGACCCGGTCCTGATCAGGCTCGCCTTCGTCGCACTGCTGTTCGCCGGCATCGGCGTGCTGCTGTACATCGTCGCGTGGATCATCGTCCCCGAAGAGCCACTCGAGGGCACCGAGGAGCTGCCCCCGCGAGCCCGGCCGGCCGGCGACGGAAACACGGCGCGCATGGTGGTCGGCGGCCTGCTCGTGGCCGTCGGCACCCTGCTCCTCGCCGACTGGATCTTCGACACCATCGCCCTCGGCCGCTTCGTGATGCCGGTGGTGATCATCGCCGTCGGCATCGGCCTCTTCACCTACGGAGCGCGGCGATGACCGACGAACACCCTCCGGAGACACCGAGCGCCGCAGAGATGTCCGTCGCACCGCCCGAACCCGAGCCGCGCCGCGGCCCGAGTCTCGGCCAGATCGTGGTCGGCTCCTTCCTGGTCCTGGTGGGGGTCGGCTGGTTCCTGGAGGCGGCCGACATCGCCGACGTGCCGTGGCGGGCGCTGCTCCCCGCCTCGCTCATCGTGATCGGCGCGGCCCTCGTGTTCGGCTCCCGCACCGCCCGGCACGGCGGGATCATCGCCCTCGGGGTGGTGCTCACGATCGCCGTGGCATCCGCCGGCGCCGTCGAGGTCCTCATCGACATCCCGATCACGGGAGGCGTCGGCGAGGAGCGGGCGGTGGTGATCGGGGACATCGAGGCCGAGTACCGCCACGCCCTCGGCAGCTACACGGTGGACTTGCGCGACGGGGTGATCGGGCCGGGCGGCGGGGAAGTGGAGATCAGCCTCGCCATCGGGGAACTGGTCGTGATCGTCCCGCCCGAGGCGACCCTCGAGATCGACGCCCGCGCCGGCATCGGCGAGGTGATCGTGTTCGACCGGCAAGCCTCCGGCTTCGGCGCCGATCTCGAGTACCGCAGCGAGGACGGACGGGAACGGGTGCTGACCCTCGACCTGGATGTGGCGATCGGGAAAGTGGAGGTGCGCAGATGAACATCCGGCATCCGGGGACGATGGTGGCCGGCGTGGTGTTTGCGATCATCGGCATCGCCTACCTGCTCGAAGCCTTCGGCGTCTGGCAGGTCGAGTTCCGGATCTGGCCCGTCTTCCTGATCGCGGTGGGAGCCGTCATCCTCCTCGGCGGGCGCCACCGCAGCCGGGAGGACGAGTAGGGAGCGCCCCGGACGGGCCTCCACCGGAGGCAGGAGCCGGCCGATCCATCGGCCGGCTCCTGATCGTTCCGACGTCTGCTCTCCGCCGGCCGGCCGGGCGCCCGCGGGGTCCGAGCGGCACGCCCGGGGCTCAGCCGGAGGCCCACGGATCCCCGGACACGTCCACCGCCCCGCGAACGGGACGCGGCCGCGCCGAGGGAGCGCCCGCCGAGATTCGTACGGGCACCGGCACGAAGCACAGCGCGATGCCGACGAGCAGGGCGATCCCGCCTGCCAGTTCGATCCATCCGGCGATCGCTCCCGCACGATCGAGTGCCCCGTAGTGGCCGAGGACGAAAGCCCAGTCGTGGTTCCCGCCGACGATCGCAAGTGCCTGCACCGGGGCATCGGCGACGTACACCGACACGTCCCACATCGATGCGCCCGCCCACGCCGCGCAGAACCCCGTCGCCGCCGGGTCCCGGCGGACGGCGAAGTAGGCGGCCATCGCCAGCGGGAAGGCCACCTGGGCGACCGAACCGGCCAGGTACATCCCGACGTCCGGCAGCGGGAAGGCGATGAGATGCCCGGCCTCGTGGACGGCGAAGTCGAACCCGTCGAGCAGCGGAACCGGCTGCTGCCGGACGAAAGCGAACCACCCGATGAGCGCCGCCAGTCCCGCCAGCAACAGCCGGCGGGACCATCTCGCTTCGGATGCGCGCTGGGCCGCCACGCGATCTCATCGGCACGGCCGGGGCCGCCCTGGAGTGGCTCTGCGGTCCCGACCGAACGGCCGGGTCAGGGAGCGGTCGGCAGCAGCGAGGTCAGTTCGACCTGGTACTCCTCGCGGTAGGTCACCGCGCCGATCGGAGAGGAGGTCACCGACTCGTTGTCGCCGATCTCCTTCACCGGCAGCAGCGTCCCCTCCAGGTACCACGTATCGGTGACCGAGGCGCCCTCGGTCTTGCCGGTCGACGCGGTCGTCTTCCGGATGTGGGTGGTCGGCACCTCGGTTCCGGCGATGTCGAGCATCTCGGTGCCGATCACCTCCCACACCGCTTCTCGCATGGTGTCCTCGGAGCCGCAGCGGGCAGACCAGGTCCCACCCGCCGGCGGCATCTCGGACGGGGAGGCGTCACAGACGAACACGCCGGTTTCCTCGACGCCGAACCAACGGTTGTAGGCGGTCCACCGCACCGGGATCTGCACCCCGCAATGCTCGGTCTCGCTCCACCGCTCGTCGAGCACGTACCAGCGGACCACCGTCCCGCACCCGCCCGGCTGGAGGATCAGGAACGTCTCCGGCGGGTAGCTGTGACGGGCGCCGCCGAGGGCGTCGGTCGTCTCGTACCCGGCAGTGGCGTACCGGTAGAGCCCGGGGTCCCCGGGTTCGGTCCCCACGACGAGGTCGCCGAACCCCTCGGTGACCTGCCCGGGCGAGACCGGCGTGGCCGTGTCGCGGAAGGAGAGGATCACGATCCCCCCGACGACGACGATCAGCCCGAACCCGATGCCGGCGATGATCCAGGCGCGACGATG
>Ga0316577_10000374_pt1 | contig 16924 bp, 9 predicted proteins | sample S5NA_FD_203073 | JGI IMG/M metagenome (GOLD analysis project Ga0316577, IMG submission 203073) | Rhizosphere microbial communities from salt marsh grasses in Alabama, United States - S5-7_050615r2r1 | ecosystem: Host-associated > Plants > Roots > Rhizosphere | place: USA: Alabama | collected... | reverse complement strand
CCGGACCGAGTAGGGATCCAGGGTCGTGAGCCGCAGGCCGGCTCCGGTCAGCGCGCGCCTGCTGCGTTCGCTGAACCGGTCGGCCTCGAGGAGCACCTCACCCTCGGGCGTGCAGTGCAGCCGCGGGGCGTGGGCGGCGTCGAACGGCGCCTGGTGCCTCAAACGAGCCAGAACCTGGAGGATGCCCGAGGCGGCCCGCTCCGAGCCCGTCGATCCCACGAGCACCTGAGCCTCGCCTCGACTCGAGACGATGGTCGGGGCGGCGTTCGACCGGGCCGGCGCGCCCGGGGCAAGGTAGTGGGGGTGGCGCTGGTTCTTCACCTTGAAGGCCCGGAGGTAGCCGTTGAAGAGGATGCCGAGCTCAGCCGATCCCACTGCCGCGCCGAAGCTGCGCTCGATGGACTGGGTCAGCGACACAGCCAGCCCGTTGGCGTCCATCGTACAGAGGTGCGACGTCTCGCCCGTACCGGCGAGATCCTCGACCAGCGGACCGACCGTGTCGCGGGCGACCAGCGGGTCGAGGAGGTCGCTGGCGCCGGACACGTCCTCCGCGCCGATGCGCAGCCGGTAGCGACGTCGGTCCGTGCGGGCCCGCCGGACGATCCGCGCCATCAGCAGGCTCCACTGGGGGTCTTCGGGTTGCAGGCTCAGATTCCCGGCGGCATCGAGCAGCCGCAGCATGTGGAGGAGCGTGAGGCCTCCGGCGGGAGGCCCGGCAGTCGCGACGCTCCGATCTTCGAAGTGAGCGACCAGAGGATCGGTCTCCCGTGGATCAGCGGCGGTGGCCAGGTCCACGAGTCGTACGAAGCCACCGTGAACCTCCATGTCCTCGGCAATGGTCCGGGCAATGCCGCCACGGTAGAAATCCTCGAAGCCGTTCGTCTCGAGCCGCCGCAGGGTTCGAGCCAGGGCGGGCTGCCGCAGAAGGGACCCCGTCGGTCGGGGCTTCCCCCGATCGTCCAGGAAGAGATGAGCGAAGTTGCCGCGGCGAAGCGGCCGCCAGTACTCGGCCGCGAGGGCGGACTGAAGACCCGTGAGAGGGAATCCCTCCTCCGCCAGGGCGATCGCCGGCGCGATCACGCGGGCCTCGGAGAGCCGGCCGAAGCGGGCCAGGGCCTGTCGGATGACCGCCAGGTAGGCCGGGACGGCCACCGCAGCGTGGCCGCGGTAGCGGTGGACCCGGGCGAGGGCACCGGGCGTGGCCAGACCGGGTGCGCGGCACGGGCCGGAGAGGACCCGGGTCCTTCCCTCGCTTGGGTCGTGGATCAACATGACCGCCATGCCGCCCAGGCCCGAACCGGCAGGCTCACAGACGGCCAGGGCCAGGGAAGCGGCCACCGCCGCGTCCACGGCATTGCCGCCTTCCTCCAGGACCCGCACGCCAGCCTCCGTGGCCAGGTAGTGGGCGGTGACGACCATTCCCCGCGCCGAGGTCTCCGACCAGAGGGCTGGATCGTCGCGCCGGCTGCTCCGGTCGAACATCCGAGCGTGGGCGAAGCGTGCGTCTGTCGTTGCGATCCCTCCGTCCAGGTTCCGTTGGGACCATGGTAGGGCTGGCCGCCGGGACTGTACACCGGCCCGAGGATTCCCGCGAGAAGCGGCCCGAGCTCGGCTCGACCGGCGGAGGCTCGACCATTCTGGGAATGAAACTGCTCAACGCCGTGCTGTGTCAGGTCGTCGAGCATTTCATCGATGCCGGCGAGACGCCGCCGCTGCTCCGCTGCCCGAACGTCGGTGACGCGAAGGTGGCCGCCGAATGGAACACGAAGCTGATGGCCCACTACAAGGATCGCCTGGTGCACTTGTAGGGCTCCCCGCCGGCCGCGCCGGCGGGAGGTCTGGCAAACGGACAGCGGACAAAGTAGACTCGCCCGACATTCAAAGGCCCGGACGGCGGCGACGCTCTTCGGGCGAGACCCGCTACGCAGGCCCGGAGGAGACACATGGTCGAGGAACTAGACAGAAAGGTGCAAGCTGGCGGCTACAAGACGATCGTCTTCGTCATCTGCTCGGTAGCGGCCCTGGGCGGGCTGCTGTTCGGTCTCGATCAGGGCTTCATCGCCAACTCGCTCGAAACGCTGACCAAGCACTACCAGTTCACCGTGCACGACAAGGAGAGCTACTCCGCTATCCTGGCCACCGGCGGGATCCTCGGTGCGTTGCTCTCGGGCGTGTTCGCGAGGTTCCTCGGACGGAAGAAGAGCCTGCTGCTCGCGGGGTTCATCTTCACGGCGGCGTCCGCCTACTCGGCACTGCTCCCAGCCATTGGCGTCCTGTCGGCGTTGCGCTTCGCCCTCGGCTTCGGCGTTGGCATGGCGTCGTTCGTGGTGCCCCTCTACCTCTCCGAGACGGCGCCCGCCGCCATCCGAGGCTCGATGGGGACACTGTTCCAGCTGATGATCACCATCGGCATCTTCCTGATCTCGCTGACCAACGTGTACATCGCCCGGACCTTCGTGAGTCCCACCACCGCGCTCCCGCTGATGTTCCTGACAATCACGCTGTTCGCGGCACTGATGTTCGGCGGCGGCTTCATACTTCCCGAGAGCCCCCGGTGGCTGATGCTCAAGGGCAGGAAGGAAAAGGCGATCGAGGTGCTCCGCCGGACGCTCAACACCCAGGAAGAGATCGACACCGAGATCGGCGAGATCGAAGAGGCGCTGCACGGGCCGCAGGGCGCCGGGTTCGGGATCGTGTTTCAAGGCTACTTCTTGAAGGTCCTGGTGGTGGGCGTCCTTCTGCAGATGTTCCAGCAGCTGGTCGGCATCAACGTGATGATCTACTACGCACCCACCATCTTCGGCTATGCCGGGATGAAGGGGATCGTGGCCATGATGACGGTGCCTACGGTGAACATGCTGTTCACCTTCCCGGCCATCTTCCTGGTCGAGAAATGGGGACGCAAGAAGCTGCTCTACGTGGGCGCCGTGTCCATGTTCGTCACGATGGTGGCGGCCGGCCTCGCCTTCCAGTCGATCGGCACCGTGACCGACGCGGCGGCCATCGGCAGCGCCCCCAAGATGGTCCTGCTGTTTGCGGTCATTTTCTACATCTTCGGTTTCGCCGTCTCGTGGGGTCCCGTGGTGTGGCTGGTCTGCTCCGAGATCTTCCCCCTCGAGGGCCGAGAGGTCGGCATGACCATCACCACGATGGTCAACTGGACCTTCGCGGGCCTGGTGATGGCGAACGCCCTGACCTTCATGGAGACCTTCGGGAACGCCTCGATCTTCTTCCTGTTCTCCGGGTTCTGCGTGGTGGCGATCGCGTTCGTCGCCCTGTTCGTACCGGAGACGAGGGGCATCACTCTCGAGGAGATGGAGTTCAACCTCAAGAACGGCGTCTCGCTGCGGCATCTGGGGAAGCGGGGATAGGCCCCTCCGAGGGCGGGACGCGGGACATCGGACTGGTCCGACGTCGACATGAAGAGTGCCCAGTGAGCCCGGAGATGTCCTCAGGGGCCCGGTGAGCGGATCGGTCAACGGCTCAAACATGCGGCAATAGCTCCGCGAGCGCCGTCGGACACGTTCGGCACCGCTGTCGTCACATCGGCAAGCCTTCAGGGCCGCGATGCTGGGCAGGTCCGGGAGGCACCTCCAGATTCCTGCCTGCGAGCTCCCCCTTTCTGACGCTTTGCTGCTGGGCAGAACGCGACTAGAATCCCCGGTCTGCTGAAAGGAGCCTCAATGACCACTCCGCCCGCCACCGGGGGCAACAAGTCGTTCATCATCTTGATCAGCTGCATCGCCACCATTGGCGGCTTCCTGTTTGGCTTCGATAGCGGCGTCATCAACGGCACCGTCGATGGTCTGCAGAGGGCCTTCAACTCCGATTCGGTGGGCACCGGGTTCAGCGTCGCCTCGATGCTGCTCGGCTGCGCCGTTGGAGCGGCTGCCGCCGGACGCCTGGCCGACAGGTTCGGACGCCGGGCGCTGCTCATCGCCGCAGCGGTCTGCTTCATCGTTTCCGCGTGGGGATCCGGCATCGCGGGCTCCTCGTCCGAGTTCGTCGTCTTCCGCGTCATCGGCGGCCTGGCCGTCGGCGCCGCGAGCGTGATGGCGCCGGCCTACATCAGCGAGGTAGCACACGCCCGCTATCGGGGCCGCCTCGCCACCGTCCAGCAGATCGCCATCATCTCGGGCCTGACTGCCGCGTTCGTGAGCAACTACCTCCTGGCCGACGTCTCCGGCTCCGCCCTGAACGAGCTCTGGTGGGGCTACCAGACCTGGCGCTGGATGTTCTGGATCGAGTTGTTCCCAGCGACGACCTTCCTGATGGCGCTGCTGTTCATCCCGGAGAGCCCGCGCTTCCTGGTGGTCACGGGGAAGAAGGACGTGGCCCGGTCCGTCCTGGTCAAGCTCTACGGCGAACACGAGGGATCTGCCAAGCTGGACGAGATCGACGCATCACTGGCGTCGGATCATCACCGGCCCCGCCTGTCGGACCTCTACGACAAGGTCCGTCGCCGGCTCAGGCCCATCGTGTGGGTTGGCATCGGCCTGGCGACCTTCCAACAGCTCGTCGGCATCAACATCATCTTCTACTACGGTGCGGTCCTGTGGCAGTTCGTGGGCTTTTCGGAGAGCGACTCGCTCCTGATCAACGTGGTCTCGGGCGCGCTGAGCATCGGCGGCTGCATGATCGCCATCGCCCTCGTGGATCGCCTCGGCCGCAAGCCGCTGTTGTGGATTGGCTCCCTTGGCATGGCGGTCACCCTCGGCCTGGCCGCGGTGGCGTTTTCCACGGCGAGCCTCGACGCCTCGGGACAGCTCACGCTCAGCCACTCCATGGGCCTGCTCGCCCTGGCGGCAGCAAACGTCTACGTCATCTTCTTCAACCTGTCGTGGGGCCCCATCATGTGGGTGATGCTGGGTGAGATGTTCCCCAACCAGATCCGCGGGTCGGGTCTGGCGGTCGCCGGCTTCTTCCAGTGGACGTCCAACTTCGCGATCACCATGACCTTTCCCATCTTCCTCACGTCCGTCGGCCTCGCGGCCGCCTACGGCTTCTACGCCCTGTGCGCCGCGATCTCGGCGGTCTTCGTCATCAAGCTCGTCCACGAGACAAAAGGCAGGGAGCTGGAGCAGATGGAGGGGCTGTAAGTCCCACCACCGGACCTGGGACGGCTCCATCCGTGCCACGCAGGGCGTCACCTCCGCGCCGCCCCGCGTCAGGGCCGGGCGGACGAGCCGTGCGGCGCTCCATCGTCTGAGGTCTATCGCCGCCTATTCCGAGGAGAGCCGCTCCAGCAGGAGGTAGCGGTCCCGATGCCGTGCCGGCTCTGCCTTCGAGGTCACGTCGATCCGCATGACCATGGAGGCCTCGTCCTTGACGCCCGGGGCCGCCGGCCAATTCGGCAGGCCGGGGCCGTTCGGATCACCGCTCTTGACGAAGTTCGCGAAGTACTCCTCCATGGTCCGCGAGACCTGGTAGTCGTCGTCGGTCCAGGCGTAGACGGGGTTCGTGGCGAGGTTGCCCATCGCGTACTCGATTTCGGCCGAGTGCACGGCCCCGCGGGGAGGTGGTGGACGATTGGCCTCGTCCCCGCCCCGCACCACGCCTCCGGCGAGTCCGGGAACGGCATTGCCCATCTCCGGCCTCATCGGAGGCCGCGGGTGGGCGTACAGGTAGCGATACACCGGCGCCTCGCCTGTCTGCCGTTGGAGATCGAACCACCTCCACGTGCTGAAGCCGATGAAGCGATCGCTGGCGAGGTCCGTGGCGGACTCGATGACCTCGTCGGCGGTCGACGCCGGGTAGAGCCCCAGGACCTCGTCGGCCTGACCGTGGTAGAGGTCCCGCACGGCCTTGGCGTAGTTCTCGGGCGTCGGCTCGTCCCGCCTCAGGAGCATCCGGTAGTTCATCTCCTCGGAGTTCCATCCGACGAGGAGGGGCACGTGGGCCTGCTCTCCGTCGGCGTAGATCTCGGCCGGTGCCTTCGGGAAGAAGTAGCCGTCGATCGTCGCCGAGAAGCGGGGCGTGCCCGGCCGGGCCGCCGCCTCGAGCAGCTCCATGGCGGAGAGGGCCCGCAGATCCTCCAAGGAGCCGGCGCCGATGCTGGTGGCGAACTTCGTTCCGGCCTCTTCCCCTTCGGTGAGCGAGACCGGAGGCAACGTGCCGAGGAGGGATCCGCTCTCGCCGATCGCGCCCGCAAAGAGTCCCCGCGCGAGCGGTGTCGCCATCTGGGCGCTCACCGAGAGGGACCCGGCCGACTCGCCGGCGATGGTGACCCTCGCGGGATCGCCGCCGAACGCCGCGATGTTGTCGTGCACCCAGCGCAGGGCCTGGGTCTGGTCCATGAACGTGTAGTTGCCCGAGGCGTGGTGCGCCGACTCCGCCGTCAGCTCGGGGTGGGCGAAGAAGCCGAAAACGCCGAGCCGGTAGCTCATGGTGACGACCACGATCCCCTTCTGCGCCATGCTCTCGCCGTCATAGCGTGGCTCGGAGCCGTCGCCCGCCACGAAGCCGCCCCCGTAGTAGTAGACGAGCACCGGCAGCTTCTCATCCGGCGACGTCGAGGGCGTCCACACGTTCAGGTAGAGGCAGTCCTCGCTCGTCCCGCTGTTGCGGAACATCATGTCCCCGAAGACCCGCCGCTGCATGCACTGCGCGGCAAACCGGTCCGCCCGGCGCACGCCCTCCCAGTCGGCCACGGGCTGCGGGGGCTTCCACCGCAGGTCGCGGATGGGAGGCGCGGCGTACGGAATCCCCCTGAACTCGTGAATCCCACTCTTGTCCGTGATCCCCTCGACGAGGCCGTTGGCCGTCGTCACGCGGGTGGCGGATGGCGTTGGCGCCGCCTGCTTCGCTCGGGCGACCGCCGCGGGAGCGAGCAGGACGGCCGTCAAGCAGAGCATGGATGGCAACTTCTCAACAAGCCAATGGTTCGGGATGAGCTGTCTCATCTGAATCTCCTTTGTTCGCGGGCCTCCTGCCGACCCTGGCGAGCGATCAGTTCAGCCAGAAGGTGAAGTAGCCGTACATCCCGATGACACCGGCGAGGATCAGGAACACCATCAGCTTGTTGCCGAAATCCCAGCTCGCCTTGATCTCCGCCTCCGCCGCGGGGTCGCTGTGGATCGAGCCGTAGGTGAGGTCCCTGACCTTCTCCTCCGCGGGCGGCGGGGTCACGAGGGAGGCCGCCACGATGATGACGGCGCTCAGGAGGAGGAGGACGCCGGTGGCGTAGTAGGGATTGAAGTCCCCGATCGCGGCGAAGAGGGCCGGGCTGTGGATCCGGCCTTCGCCCGCGCCGTAGAAGGTCTGCAGGGTCAGCTTGATCATGCCCAGCACGAACCCTCCGCTCAGGCCCCAGACGGCGCCCGCGCCGTTGATCCGCTTCCAGAAGAGGCCGAGGAGGAAGACCGCCGTGATCGGCGGCGCCAGGTAGCCTTGCACGTTCTGCAGGTATTGGTAGAGGCCGCCCCCGGACACCCGCTCCATCACCGGGATCCAGATGATCCCCAGCACGACGACGGTGGCGGTCGCGACGCGTCCGACCTTGAGCAGGTGCTGCGGCGACTGACCGGGGCGCAGCTTCTCGTAGATGTCCACGGTGAAGAGCGAGGCGCTCGAATTGAAGAGCGACGCGAGCGAGCTCATGAGCGCCGCGAGCAGACAGGCCACGATGAGACCGCGGATGCCCGTCGGCAGGAGCTCCTTGACCAGGGTGGCGAAGGTCAGGTCCGTCCGGATGGTGGCGACGCCGTTCACCATCATCGTCGGGAGCTGCATGAGGCCCTTCTGGTGCAGCGCCCATCCGATCATCCCCGGGATCATGAAGATCAGAACCGGCCACACCTTGAGGAGGCCGCCGAACAGCGCTCCGCGGCGCGCGGTGGCCAGGTTCTTCGCCGAGAGCGTACGCTGAACGATGTACTGGTCCGTGCACCAGTACCAGACGCCGATGATCGGCGAGGCGACGAGGACGGCCAGCCAGGGGAAGGTGGGGTCGGAGAGCGGCCGCCAGAGGGAAAAGGCCTCCCGGTTCATGCGGCACATGTTGACGAGCTCGCCCCAGCCCCCCAGCCTTTCGAGGCCGATCGCGGTGATGAGAAAGGAGCCGAACAGGATGACCACCGCCTGCGGGGTGGCCGTGTTCATGATCGCCCGCATGCCGCCGAAGACGGTGTAGATGCCGGTGAGGATCACCGTGGTGAAGGCCCCGACCCAGAAGGCGTTCTCGGGCGTGCCGAAGGTGTTGGGCAGCAGCGCCTGGAACACCACTGCACCGGCGTACACGGTCACGCTCACCTTGGTGAAGACGTACGCCACCAGGGAGACGCAGGAGAGGATCCAGCGCGCGCGCGCGTTGAAGCGTTTCTCCAGGAACTCCGGGATCGTCTCCACCCCGGACTTGTAGTAGAAGGGCACGAAGAGGCCGGCCAGCATGATCAGGACCCACGCGTGCAGCTCCCAGTGGGCCATGGCCAGCCCGGTGGTGGCGCCCTGCCCCGCCAGACCCACGATGTGCTCGGAGCCGATGTTCGCGGTGAAGATCGAGGCGCCGATGACGATCCAGCCGGCATTCCGGCCGGCGAGGAAGTAGTCGACGCTGTCCTTCTGATGCCGGCCATACCACCAGGCGACCCAGCCGATCAGCATGAAGTAGAGAGCTATGACGATCCAGTCGAGCAGCTCCATGGAGTCCCCTTTCTGGTGTGGCTCCCTTCGGGCGGTGCGTAGCCCTGGGCGAGTCGCGAGAGTATCCCTCAGTCCGAACCCGGCGCACAAGGTCCCAGTCTTCCGCCTGGGCCCCGGCGTCTGAGAGCCCCGGTCTGCACCGCGCCATGGCCACCATCGCACGAGGGCCGACTCTGCCGGTGCCTGCTCGGCGCAGTGAGTCCGACCTCGTGGGCGAGACCCGGACCCGCAGCCCTAACGGAAGCCGTCGACCAGCATCAGGTCGCTGCCGCCGGCGTCTCGGTAGACAGTCAGCAGCGCGGTGTGGCGATCGGGCGAGAGGGCCAGGCCGACCGATGACCCGGGCGGAGCCGGCGCGAGGACGCGGGTCTTGCCGGTGGCAGTGTCGAGGAACTGGATCTCGTAGCCGTCACTCGTGGAACCGACGAAGTAGACGCCCTCCTCGACCACGACGTAGTCGCCCCACTGGACCGGGCCGAGCACCCGCTTCTCTTCGCCTCCGCCGACGGGGACGCTCCACAGGTGCAGGCGGCCGTCCTCCGACTCTCGCTGGAAGTAGACGAGGTCTCCGGACGGCGACTCGGCGGGCACGTCTCCACCCCCGCGGGTCACCTGCAGCGCCTCCCCGCCCGCCGCGGGCTTGCGCCAGATCTCGTAGCGCCCCGTCCGGTTGGATGCGAACGAGATCCACCGGCCATCGGCCGAGACGTCCGGCACGCGATCGTCGGCGGGAGACGTCGTGATCGGCCTCGGCACGCCGCCCGCGGCGTCGATCACGAAGACGTCGCTCTGCCCGTCCCGCCGCCCGTCGAACGCGATCCTCTTGCCGTCCGGGAACCAGCGTGCCGTGCCGGCGATGCTGCCCATGGAGGTGAGCTGTCGCGGGTGGGAGCCGTCCCTTTCGCAGAGCCACACCTCCTGCGCCCCGGAGCGGGCCGACCCGAAGGCGATGCGGGATCCGTCGGGAGACCAGGCGGGGAGGTTCTCCTCCCGAGTGGAGGAGATGAAGGGTTCGAGGGCGGCGTTCCCCCTCCCGTCCAGATCCACACGGAAGATGTCGCTGTCGGTCTCGGGCTGAACCACGTACGCCAGGCGGTGGCCGGTCCGTGCGACCGCCGGCATGAATCCATCTTCTCCGAAGGGCAGGGGCGCGGCCCGACCCTCTCCCGACACGGGCACACGCCACAGGCGCGCGTTGGTGAAGTATGGGGCGCCAGCGGCGCAGATCAGGTCGTGACCGTCGGCAGTCCAGGCCGGGCTGGTCACTGCCGGGGCGTCGATCGGGATCGGGCGCGGCTCGCCGTCTGCCTCCCCATCCGAGGAGAGCGGCAACACGTAGAGGCGGGAGGTTCCCACGTTGCCGGTGCGAACGAAGGCGAGGCTCCGCCCGTCGGGCGAGACCGCGGGGTGAAGGTCGTGGTCCGGCGACGGCGTGGTGAGGCGGCGCCTGTCGCCGGTCTCGACGTCGAGGGAGAAGAGCGCCAGCTCGTCCGGCTTCTCGCTCCCGTAGGTCACCAGTCGTCGATTCGACAGCCAGGCGACCGCCGGGCCGCGCTGAGCAGCGCCGCCACCGGCATACGCGTTGATGACGACGGCGCTCTCGGCGAGACGTCGGGGCGCGCCCCCAAGGGCGGGAATCAGCATCAGCGAAAGGGCGTTGGGGATCTCGGGCTTCAGGGCGAGGTAGGCGATCCTCAGCCCGTCGGGCGACCAGGCGGGCAAGACGTTCGCCGATGAGTCGGAGGTGAGGCGAAGCGGCGGCCCGCCACCGATGAGCTTGACGTAGAGGTCCGGGGTCGGCTGGGCGTCGAGGCTGGCGAAGAACGCGACCTGGTTGCCGTCGGGAGAGAACGAAGGACCCTGCTCGAAGCCGGGGTCGGCGGTCAGCGGAGCCGGGACGAGAGCGGGTGCCGCCGCTTCGCCCGCGGAACGCTCCCCCCGACGCAGAGATAGCAGCCCGACGGCGACGACCGCCACGACCGCCACGAGGGCCAGCCCGCCGAGGATCCAGGGCCGGTGGCTCCTGACCCGGCGCGGGACCACGGCCGAGAGCGTTCCCGAGTCGGACTCCTCCTTCAGCTCCTGCAGAGCCACCTTCAGGTCGTCCATGTGCTGGAAGCGGCGGGCGGGGTCCTTGCGCAAGCAGCGGGCGATGATCCGCTCCACCTCTCGGGGCAGGTCGGGGACCACCTCGCTCGCGGGCCGGGGCTCGGAGCGGAGGACGGCGGCCAGCGTCGAGGCGCTGGAGTCGCCGCGAAAGGCGCGTTGACCAGTCAGCATCTCGTAGAGGACGGCGCCGAACGAGAAGACGTCCGAGCGCGCGTCGAGGCGCTTGCCCTCGGCCTGCTCCGGCGACATGTATCCGACGGTCCCGACGAGCAGGCCCTCCGCCGTCTTGTGCTCTGCCGTGGCCAGCGTGAGGGCGTCGTCGGAGCTCGCCTCGTCCGCCTCGACGAGCTTGGCGAGGCCGAAGTCCAGCACCTTGACGCGACCGTCGTCCCCGACCATGACGTTGGCGGGCTTGAGGTCGCGGTGGACGATGCCCGCCGCGTGGGCGGCGGCAAGGGCATCCGCAGCGGGGATGGCGTACGCGAGCGCGTTGCTCAGGGACAGCCCGCGCCGGGGAATGACGTCGGCGAGCGTGCGTCCCGCCACGTACTCCATGACGATGTAGCTGACCCCGTCGGCCTCGGCGATGTCGTGAATGGTGACGATGTTGGGATGGTTCAGGGCGGAGGCGGACTTGGCCTCCTGCTCGAAGCGCCGCCTTCTCTCCGGGTCGGAGACCTTCTCCGCGGGCAGGACCTTGACCGCCACGAAGCGGTCGAGGTGGGTGTCCCGGGCCTTGTAGACGACGCCCATTCCCCCCTCGCCAAGCTGCTGGAGGATCTCGTAGTGGGCGAGCTTCTTGCCGATCATATTGGAGCTTCCTGAACGCTCGAGTCTACACGAACCGGGAGGTGATCGCCCGGGCCTCCGTGGGCCGCCCGCGGCCCTCGCCTCGCAGATGCGCAGCCTGGGCATGGTGTGCGCCTTCGGGACAGGCCATCGCCGGCAGTTGCCTCGAGGAGCTGGCGTGAACGTCGTTTGGCGGTTGCGGGGTGGCGCCCTAGACTTCGAGTGTGAACCCCTGGAAGCCACTGCGGTGAGCGCGACCATCCAGCGCGCTCGCGATGCGAGCGACTTCACCAGGCGCATGGCAGAAGAGGTGCGCGTGGGCCTGCAGGCCCGTCCCCTGTCCAAGCTGCCGTCGAAGTATCTCTACGACGACCGGGGCAGCGCGCTCTTCGACGAGATCACCCGCCTGCCCGAGTACTACCAGACGCGGACCGAGCTGGCGATCCTGGAGACGATTGCGGACGGAGTCGTGGAGGCGGTGAGACCTCGCGAGCTCTGCGAGCTGGGCTCCGGGGTGGGGCGCAAGGTCCGGCTGATCCTCGATGCGATGAAAGGCCGCGGACTGCTGGAGCGCTGCGTGCTTCTCGACATCAGCGAGGGCTTCCTCGTCGAGTCTGCGCACCAGCTCGACGGGGACTACCCCGATCTCGCGGTCCGCGGCATCGCCGGCGATTTCCTCGAGGACCTGCCGGCGCTGGGTCCCGGAGGGGGCCGCCTGGCGCTCTTCCTCGCGGGGACGATGGGGAACCTGCATCCCGATCGCGTGCCGCCCTTCCTGCGCGCCCTCGCCCGGCAGCTCGAGCCAGGCGACGGTTTCCTCCTGGGTCTCGACCTCGTGAAGGACGAGGCGCGGCTTCACGCCGCCTACAACGACAGCGCCGGAGTGACCGCCGAGTTCAACCGCAACGTGCTGCGCGTGGTCAACACCCATCTCCGGGCCGACTTCGAGCCCGAGGCCTTCGAGCACGTGGCCTTCTACGACCGGGACAACGCCTGGATCGAGATGCGCCTCCGGGCGACCCGTGACATGCGGGTGTCGGTCCCGGGGGCGGAGCTCCGGCTGGACCTCCGGCGGGGCGACGAGATCCGCACCGAGCTGTCGTGCAAGTACACCCAACCCTCGCTGGAGGCGAGGCTCACCGGGACCGGGCTGCAGATCGAGGGCTGGCACACCGACCCCGAGGAGCTCTTCGTCTCGGCTCTCCTGCGACGCACCGGGGAGGCCATCCCGCCCGAGGAGCCGAGGTGATGCTCGTCAGAAGACCCAGGAGATCTTCGTGAAGACCGTGTCGCCCTGTGTCGAGACCTCGCCCGCCTCGGAGGTGCCGCGCTGATACGCGAGCTGGAGTGAGCCGAACGGTGGCTTGAAGCGCCACACCCCCACCACCCGCACGTTCACCTTGTCGATGGCGGAGTTGGTCTGGGCGAAGAGCTTGACGAAGAGATCGGGGTTGAACGTGTACATGGCCTCGAACACGTGGATCCAGGTGGTGTCTCCCTCCGGGTCCGGATCGAGCTCGAGCCGGGTCAGCGAGTAGCCGAGACGCCAGGGATCACCGAACAGCCAGGTAGCCCGGGCCCCATAGAGCGTCAGGGCGGAATCGAAGTTCACGCCCCGGGCGGCGAACACGCGCACCGACCGCCCGTCGCGTCCGTCCCAGCCCACCTCGACCGTGGTGCGGTCGTTGCGGAAGCCCTTCTCGAAGAGCTGGTAGTCGTCGATCCGCCCGATCTCCACCTCGATGCCGCTGCGGAAGGTCACCTCCACCTCGGCGTCGAGCTCCCAGGCACGCAAGGTGCCACTTTGGCTGTAGAACCGGTTGTAGTTCGCACCGGCCTCGACCTTCTCGACCCGACCGCTCTCGATGAAGAAGTTGCGGGTGAGGTTGGTGTCGAGCTCCCGCCGGTCGTCGTCGCGGAGAAAGCCGACTGCGTTGAAATCGTCGCGGATGCCGGGGTCGAGGTCCGTGTAACGGACGTGGAAGTGGGTTCGGGCACTGTCGTAGGAGGGGCGCACGAACCAGGCCAGACCGCCCTTCGCGGTCGGGCCGTGGACCGTCAGGAGCTGGCCGGTGAAGCCGAGCGTCTCGGTGAAGAAGAGCGTGGCGTCCACGCCGACCGAGCCCTGGTCGATCCCTTCGCGTCGACGGGTGCCGCCGAGGAAGCCCACGGTGGACCCCCCGGGGAGCGTCTGCTGGAGGCGCCCGATCGCGTAGTCGGCGCGGACCAGGTCGTCGGATTCGGCGGCCGGCTGGTCCTCGGATGTCACGATGGCCGAGAAGTCCGTCTTCCCGACCGTGCCAATGGCCTTCGCCCCCCACGTGATGTTCCCGATGCGCCGGCTGTAGAACTGCCGGATCCGCTGGGAGTACATCTCGCTGCCCTCGAGAAAGAAGGGGCGTTTCTCGGGGATGAAGAGCTCGAAGCGGGTGAGGTTGATGACCTCCACGTCGGCCTCGATCAGGGCGAAGTCCGGGTTCACCGTCGCGTCGACGGCCACACCGCTCGCTGGGCGCCAGCGGACGTCTCCACCGACCTCGAAGTCGGGCTTCTCCCCCTCCTCCGCGGCGGCCAGACCGTACGGGATCAGCTGCCAGGACTTCTCCTCGCGGGGGCCGAGCTGCAGGCCGGTGAGTGTCCCGAAGGCGGAGACCCGCAGGCTGTCCGCGGCTGGCCCCGACCAGAGCGCCTCCTCCAGGCGCCGGGGGACCGTCCGCAGCAGGCCGAGACCCCAGCTGCGGTCGGTTCCCGGCTCGAACCGCAGGATGGCGAAGGGAATCTCGAACTCGGTGGTCCAGCGGTCCGCGTAGCGCTGCGAGGCGCACGACCAGGTTTCGTCCCACACCTCGTCGACGGTTCGGCCGTTGTCGGCGAGCCGTCCGTCCCATTGGGTGGCGAGGGCGTTGGTGAAGAACCCGTACGCCGTGCGCCCGTCGGAGAAGGTGTCGAGGAGGACCCCCACCGCGTCGTCGTCGCCGATGTCCCCGTCGCGGCGGGTCACCGCCGCGGCCAGGCGATCTGCGTCGGGATCGTGGCTCTCGAACGCCACGTAGAGCGCGGTGTTCGTCTGGCCGATGCGGACGACCGTTCGGAAGGGCGACGGCTGGCCGAACTCAGGCTGGATCTGGATGAAGTGGGCGTCGATGACGGTGGCACCCGCCCATTCGGAGTCCGCGATGACGCCGTCGATCACCGGGGCGGCGGGCAGGGCGGCCACGCTCACGGTCGGACGGTCCATGGCCACCGCCACGGCCGGCCCGAGCAGGGTGAAGACCGCCCACCGCATCCACATGCGGCACCACGCCGATCCCGAGCCGCCCGACGGGAAGAATGTCTTCGCTGCTTTCACTTTCGTCGCCGCCGAGCAGCCGGTTCACCTACCGCGGGTTGGGGATGGAGTAGTGGCCGTGGAGCACCTTCCAGGTGCCGTCTCTCAGCACGAAGACCAGCGAGACGGCGAAGGGGCTGTCGAAGCTCCGCCCGTCCTGGAGGGTGACGGTGGAGGTGCCCTTCCCCGTGAGTAGCGCGGCCTTCTCGGAGATCACGGTGACGTCGGTCGTCTCGTAGACCCTCTTCACGCTGGCAATCCCCTCGAAGCTCCTCTTCACCACCTCGAGGGCTTCGGCCCGGCTCGCGAAGAGGCGTCCATCCTGAATCACGGGCCCCCTGGCCACGTCGAGAATGGAGGCAAAGAACTCCTCGGCGTCGAGCCTCTCGGCCGCCGCCGTCATCGTCTGATGGGCCTCCAGGACGGCCTTCTCGACGGTCCGTGCATCTGGATCGCCAGCGGCGCCGAAGCGGGCCCAGGTCAGCACGAGCAGAGGGACGGAAACGCAACGAATCCACTGTGTCATGGCGGTCTCCTCGTGAGGCTCCAGCGCATTGTGCCCCACCGCGTCGGGGATGCAGAAGAAAGACCCGTCCCGCGTCCGACAAAGAATCGTCTCGCCCGGGGGATGGGCGGCGAGTCCAGCGGCGGGGTCCGCGCGCCGAACGCGGGACGGAAAGGGAAAGGAGAATGCATCAAGGCGTGTGTCGACGGTGCCTTCCCCAGACCAAGTCTCCCCTCGACCGCCACGGCCCGGCCATAGGCCTGATGAGCCATCTTCGTGCGCTCTCGGTCCCAAGGACGAATGGGTCGTTTGTTCGTTGTAGGCGGTTCTTCCCGAGTCGTGGTCTCCGGCCGTCGCCCCCCAGATCGGGGTGGCTCCGGCACCAGCAGCAATCCGGACCGCCTCGGGCCGACCCGCCCGACGCCCGCGGGTGATAATCCGAGGCGTGGCCCTCGCGGACAAGATCGACCAGCTCCCCAGACGCCCCGGTGTGTACCTGTTCAAGGGGGCGAACGGCGAAGTGGTCTACGTCGGCAAGGCGCGGGTGCTGCGCGACCGCGTGCGCTCGTACTTCCAGGCCTCGCGCCCCGCCGAGTTCCACAAGGACCGCATGATCGATGACGTGGCCGACCTGGAGCTCGTGGTCACCGACACCGAGATGGAGGCCCTCGCCCTCGAGAACAACCTGATCAAGCGCCACAAGCCGCTGTACAACGTCCGCCTCCGCGACGACAAGAACCACCCCTACCTCAAGCTGACGCTGAAGGAGGAGTACCCGCGGCTCTACGTGGTCCGTCGGCCCGCGGAGGACGGCAACGCGTACGGCGGCCCCTACATCCCGGCCAGCCTGGGGCGCAAGACGGCGGGGCTGGTCCGCAAGCTCTTCGGCATCCGCTCCTGCAAGGAGACCCTCAACGGCCGACGTCCCCGGCCGTGCCTTCAGTACCAGATCAAGCGTTGCCTGGCTCCGTGTGTGGCCGACGTCTGCTCCCTGGAGCGCTACCAGAGTTCGTGCGAGGATGCGCGGCTGTTTCTCGAAGGCCGAACAGAGGAGGTCTTGCGGCGGCTGCGCGCCGGCATGGAGTCCGTGGCCACGGAGGAGCGGTTCGAGGAGGCGGCCTCGCTGCGTGATCAGATCCGTGCGCTCGAGCGGCTCGAGACCCCGCAGAAGATCACCACCACCGACATCGAGGAGCGCGACCTGTTCGCCGCCCACGTGGAGGGAGAGCGCGCGGCGGTGCAGGCCTTCTCCGTTCGCGACGGGAAGGTGGTGGCCCGCGAGGGGTTCCTGCTCGACCGGCTCACCGAGCCGGAGGCCGTCCTGTCCTCCACGCTTCAGCAGTTCTATGCCGCCGGTCGATACGTCCCCCGCGAGGTGCTCGTTCCCGCCGACGTGCCGGACCGGGAGCTGCTCGAGTCGTGGCTCAGCGAACGCCGGGGCACCCGGGTCCGCATCCGCATGCCGCAGCGCGGGGAGAAGCTCCGGCTGCTCGACCTCGTCGTCCGGAATGCCCGCCTGGCCTTCGAGCTGGAGTGGAAGCACCCCCGCCAGC
>Ga0316577_10000373_pt1 | contig 16938 bp, 13 predicted proteins | sample S5NA_FD_203073 | JGI IMG/M metagenome (GOLD analysis project Ga0316577, IMG submission 203073) | Rhizosphere microbial communities from salt marsh grasses in Alabama, United States - S5-7_050615r2r1 | ecosystem: Host-associated > Plants > Roots > Rhizosphere | place: USA: Alabama | collected... | reverse complement strand
TCGCCAACCAGAACTGCCCCCCCAACAGGGTATAGAGCCAGAGCAGAGCGTTCAGCATGGGCCGCAGGATCGCCACGGTCCAGATGTCGGTAATGCCCAAAAAACCCTCCTAAAAAGCCGCGGTACCGGCCCGCCGGCCGGCCGCAGGTCGATCTCCCACCAGCGCGCTTACTCGGCGACCGGGGAGGAAAACGTCCAGCCTTGCACGCCGGTCTCGGCGTTCAGGGTCACTACCGTCCCATCCCTAAGCGCGACATAGATGGTATCGTCGACGACGACGGGCGTGGTATAGATCGAGTTCTCGGGGATGCCGCTGGGCCAAAGCCAAGCCTGCTGGGCGTTCTGCACAGCAATAACCCGGCCCGACTCGGTGGCAATCACGATATTGTCGGCCGCCTGCACCGGCATGGCTCGGATCATCTCGCTGCTGCCCTGCGATGCCCCGGCGTCAAAGGGATAGGGCGAGATCACCTGCCCCGTAGACGGATCCAGCGCATAGAGCCGGCCGTCCAGTGCCGTGACGTACACCCGCCCGTCGGCCAGCAATACCTCGGACCAGATCCAGTTGTCGGCCCGAAAGTCAAAGCCTTCCAGCAGCTCGCCCGAATCGGCCTGGATGGCATACAGGTGGCCGTCAAAGGCGCCCACGTACAGGATCCCGGCCGCGTCGTCCATCACCGGCGAGGCCGCCACCGCGCCACCCAGCTCGGTGTGCCAGATCTCCTGCCCGCTCTCGGCGTCCAGGCTGTAGATGTTGTGATCCATCGATGCGACATAGAGGCGGTTGCCTACGGGAAGGGGAGCGGCCCAGATGGCCTCCCCGGCCTGGAAGGGCCAGCCAGGCAGCATGGTCCCGGTCTCGGCGTCCACGGCATAGACATGGCCTGACGAGTCGCCGAAATAGACCACGCCCTCCGCATAGGCGGGCGCGGGCAGGATCAGGTCCTCGGCCGGCGTGTTCCAGCGCTGGTCGCCGGTGGCCGGATCAAAGGCGTATAGGCCGGCACTGCCGCTCGCCGAGTCGGCGAACCCGACAAAGGCCAGGTCACCACCCAACGTTACCGGGCTCCAGTAGAGGGCACCCTGAAGCTCGCGGTCGGGCACAAAGGTGCGCTGCTGCGTGCCCGTCTCGGCGTCCACGATATAGACTTGTTGGGGCGCACCGCTAATGACATAGACGCTGCCCCCATTCACGGTCAAGCCAGGCCAGTTCTCAGCAACGGGTGTCGCTCCGGCGCAGGCCGACAAAACAAATGCCAACAGGAGCAGAACGGCCGCTACTCCCACCAGCTGGCTGCGTTGTCTCAACGTTAAACCTCCCTGCAACGTGCCGCTGCAAGTCAGGGGACCGGATCGTATCCACCGGGGTGAAAGGGATGGCAGCGGGACACCCGTTTGATGGCCAGCCAGCCCCCCTTGATCGCCCCATATTTAGCGATCGCTTCGTAACCGTAGTGAGAACAAGAGGGCGTAAAACGACAGGATGGAGGCAACATCTTGGACAGAGTCATCTGGTATAGGCGGATCAGCCCTAACAAGAGGTGCTTCACGATGACGCCTCACTCAGCAAATCAGCCCGACGCAACAACAGGCCGATAGCCTCATCGACCTGCTGAAAAGACGCGGTCACTATCGGATGTCGTGCAATCAGGACAATGTCCCATCCCCTGGCGATTTCTTGCTCCTGCAATCTTGTTCTTGTCGCTTCGCGCATGCGGCGCTTGATCCGGTTGCGCAGTACGGCCTTTCCCAGTCGTCCCCCAACTACAAATCCAAAGCGGCTGTATTCCAGATTATTCGGCATATACGACAGGACTAACAATGGGTGGGCCACCGTGCGACCCTGCTGCCGAAGGCGTTGAAAATCGGCGCCGGATCGAAGCCGATGCTTTCTCTGCATCAAGCCATTGGCCCATAGCCCGTACGGCCCAGGCTTACCGTCTACCCTGACACTGTCAAGCGGTGACGGCCCTTGAGCCGGCGGGCCTTGAGGACCTTGCGCCCTCCCTTGGTCTTCATTCGCGCCCGAAACCCGTGCTTGCGATTGCGGCGCCGCACTTTGGGCTGCCATGTTCGTTTCGGCATTCCAGTAACCTCCTATAATACAAGTCAGAACTCCAGCAGATGATTATACCGTCTTTTCTTACTCTCTGCAAATTTGCATGGCCCCATCGATAGCGCGGCATTGTGCGCAGGTAAGGGCGTAGCAAGCCGCGTCGCAGGGTGCGGCGCCAGCGCTACCTCGTTGCCTCGTGGCGAAACACCGGGGCCAGCATCTGGTCCACGGGCGCGTAGCGGTCGGTGAGGGTCACCGCCTCGCCCTCGGCCAGCAGGGCAGCGACCTGGTCCGGGTACAATATCCGCTCGGCCAGAAGCGAATGGCCGTCGCCCCCATCCTGCTTGAACAACAGCGCCAGATCCGGGGGGGTGTCGGTGGCAATCAGCACAAAGGTAGACCGCGACGCCTCGCGCCAGGATTCTATGGCCGGCACCAGGTAGACGTGGTCAAAGGTCTGGCCCAGGGTATGAATACAAGCCCGCAAAAAGTCGCCCCGGGGGCCGTCGATCATGTTCACCATGTAAAGCCCATCGTCGGCCAGCCAGGCCCGCACCCGCTCGTTAAACTCCCGCGTAGTGAGGTGATAGGGCACCGAATAGTCATTAAAGGCATCAGCCATGATCAGGTCGTAGCGCTCTTTCGCCTCCTGCTCCAGGTAGAGGCGGGCATCCTGGTTAAAGGTCACGATCGAGGTGTCCCGGCTCAGCCCCAGCACCTGGTGTGCGACCTCGGTCACGCCCGGATCGATCTCGATCACGTCTAGCTCGCTGCCGGGATAGACCGCTTCCATGTAGCGGGGAAAGGTGTAACCCCCACCGCCGATAAAGAGGGCCTTGAGGTGCCCGTCGGTGGCCGCCCGATAGGCCGTCGCTTCGGCATAGATCTGCTCGTAGCCATACACCAGCCGCGTCGGATCCTCCAGTGACGAATAGCTGTGCACCAGGCGGTCCAGGACCAACACACGCACCAGCTCGCCATTGCGCTCCTGCTCTTTGACCTTGATGCAGTAGTAATTGGTCTCCAGGCTGCACGGGCCGCGCAGCCAGTCCTGAGTCTCGGCCAGCACCGAGGTCCCGGTCAGCAGCAGCAGGCCCACCGCCAGCAGGGGCCAGCGCCGACTGAAGAGGAACAGGAACCCCATGGCCATCAGCACCACGGCCACCCCCCAGACGATGGTGTAGGTACCGAACCAGGAGATCAGCACAAATCCCGTGGCAAAGGTACCCACGATGCTGCCCACGCTGCCCGCGGCATAGATGCGGCCTACCGTCCTGCCCGTGCGCCGCAGGTCGCGCACCGCCAGCTTGGCCACGATGGGCGACAGGGTGCCCAGGATGAGACAGGGCAGCAGGAACAGGGCCGCGGTCAGGACCAGGATCTCGACGACCACGGGCCAGGTGCCCGGCAGCCCCCCACCCAGGCCGTCGACGGCCAGGATGCCAAAGGAGGTCAGGCCAGCCAGCAGCAAAAGCCCTCCTAGCAGGCGTAGCGAAGCGTAGCGGTCGGCCAGCCAGCCCCCCAGATAGTTGCCCAGAGTGATGCCCGCCAGCACCACGCCGATGACACTGGTCCAGGTATAGAGCGAGACCCCGACGTAGGGGGCCACGATGCGCCCCGCGACCAACTCCAGGATCATGATGCAGCCGCTGGAAATAAATACGATCAAGTCCGGCTGCCATAGCCAGGATGGCTGGATGGGCGCTGGCCCAACCTCCTCCACCTGCGCAGCTTCCGCAGCCTGTCCTTCGCTACCGCCGTCCATCCCTGTCATGATCAAACCACCCAATTCTCCATTCATAGCCGCTCCGGACCGCTGGACAAAGGGAGTTTTGCCCAGCAACCTCAAGATTATACCATACAGGAGGCAGAAAGCGAAACCCGGCCCGTCAGCCGCGCGTCAGAATCCCAGAGATTGAGCATTGCATCTCCACCGTTTTGTGGTATAATACTATCAGGTCAATCTCGGTTTTTTGAAATCTGCGGATCCCCATGGAGGTGAGGGTCATGGCCAAGCAGCGTGCGAGTATCAGAGGGCGAGGCGCCGAGATCCTATTCGGCGGGCCAGAAGAGGTCGAGATCCAGCCCCTAGAACCGGCAGAGGCCGGCGGCAGCCCCGCTCCACCGGGGAGCCTGGACGCCCTACCCGACCCGGCAGCAGAGGTAGCCTTTGAGATCGCAGAGGAAGCAGAAGAGGAACTGCCCCTGGACGAGGCCGAGATCGAAGCCGCCCTCCAAAAGGAAGCGAACGACGGCGCCCCACCGCCCGAGGACGAAGAGGCGCCCCGGGGCTTGCTGGACGAGCCCCCGCCCGTCACACCCGAGATGGAACAGGCCTTTATCGAAGAAGCGTATGCCGCCGAAGTCCCCCCGGATCCCGTCGCCGAAATGCCGGCGCCCACTATGGAGGTAACCATGCAAGAAGAAGCCCAAGGACAGAAAGATGCCCTCTTTCAAGCCCCACCCCCCGAGATCGAGGACGTGAGCAGCGGCGTAGGGCCACCCCCGCCCAGCCCGACCTTTATGGACTTGCACTTTGAGCCCGCCGCCGAGGCGCGGGATATCCAGGAGGTAAAGGACGCGGTCAAGCCCATAGAGCTGCCCGAACGCGAGCTGACCGACGAGGAGAGGGCCGCGATCCTGGCCTGGTTCACCGACGAGAAATTCCAGGAGCTGGAACAAAAGATCGTTACATCCTACGAGGAGATCCGGCGCAAGGTGGCCGAGAACGAGTCGGTCACCAACCGGGCCTTTAACAACCTGCTCAAGGCCCGCGACATCCTGCTGCGCCGGGAGGCGGCCCGCCTCCCCCAGGCCGAGTACTACATCGAGCAGACCCAGGCCTTGCTCAAGCGGGTCTCGGTCAGCGAGTCGGCCGCCTCCAGGTACCAGTGGCGCATCCTGGGCTGGGGCATCTTTTGGGCGATAGCGTTCCTGGCCGTGCTGATTCTCCTGGGGCAGGAGTGGTTCGCCGATCTGATCGCGCCCACGACTACCAATACCAACAACCTCATCGACACAGAGGTCTTTGTCTCGGCCATGGTCTGGGGTGGCATCGGCGGGGCGGTGGCCATTCTCTACAGCCTCTTCAAGCACGTCGGCGGCCGGGACTTTGATCCGCTGTACAATATCTCGTACATCGGCAAGCCTTTCCTGGGTGTGATCATTGGCGCCACGGCCTACATGGTCCTCAACCTACTGATCCGCGTGCTGGGCATCTTTCCCGCCGGCCTGGAAGGGGTGGAGGGCGCGACCACGCCCGCCGTCTCTCCGGGCATCACGTACCTGGTGGCCTGGGCCAGTGGCTTCAAGGAGGACCGCATACTCGATCTGGTCGATCGGGCGATGAAGCAGATCTTTGGCAAGGAGGAAGAAGAGACCACGCCCGAGCCGGGGACGTCGCAGCCGTCAACATAGCCCTGGGTGGCCTATCACGCCGCTATCCTGTGAACCGCCCATCCGTCTGGCTAGAGGGCGCACGACCGTGCGCCCTCTTTGGTTTTCGCGCCTGGGGATCTTTTCCCTGCTCGGATCTTGGGTTATAATGGGGTCGCGGCTCGCATCACGGCTCGACCCTTCTGGGCTTTGAGCCGGGAACGCAGAGCAGATTGCCGATTTGCGCTGCGTCCCCCAGCCAAGGAGGAGATGCCCTGCGGGCCATCACACAGAGAAACAGAAAGGAGATTCCCATGAAGGGAGACGAACGAATCATCGACACCCTCAACGCTCGGCTTGCGGACGAGCTGGCGGCCATCAACCAGTATATGGTCCACGCCGAAATGTGCGACGATTGGGGCTATGGGCGCATGCACGAGGCCGTCGAGGCCCGCGCCATCGAAGAGATGAAGCACGCGGAAGCCCTCATCGGCCGCATCATCTTCTTGGAGGGCCGGCCCATCGTCAGCAACCTGGGCCCCATCAAGATCGGACACGACATCGCAGCACAGATCAAGAACGACTGGCAGGCAGAGCGGGATGCCATCCGCGACTATAACGAGTCGATCCGCCTGGCCGTCGAGATCGGTGACAATGGCACCCGCGAGCTGCTCGAGTCCATCCTGAGCGACGAGGAAGAGCACATCGACTGGATCGAGACCCAGCAAGACGAGATCGAGCACATGGGCATCCAGAACTATCTGGTGACCCAGGTCGAGTAGCCGCGCTCTACGTGCAGCACCGCTAAGGGGCGACCACGTGCACTGCCACTGGCAGGCGCAAGTGGTCGCCTATTGCTGTCCCCCCTGGCCCGGCAGCCGGCAACCACTGTGCCTGGCCAAAGGGGTGGATGCTGATGGTCAGCCAGTATTCCCCCGGTTGGGCACCGTCCGGCACCGGCAGCAGGTGCCGTGAGGCCAGCGGCACGCCCGGCGTCCAGCGGTCCGTCGTATCACGGCCCGCCGTCGGCGAGCCGTCGGCGTACATCAGGAACTGTCCCTCCCCATCCACCAGCTGCACCAGGGCCATCAGATCCTCCCCCACCGGCTCCAGCGCCTGCCAGTAGAGGTCCAGGACCAGCTTCTGGCCCGGCACCACCCTCCCCTCCTCCAGCCGGTAGCCCAACAAACGGATGCCGTTCCAGTCCACGTTCACCTGCTCGGCCGCCGCCAACTCCTCCCGGGTTGCCTCCGGTGCCGGTGCGTGCACCGGTCCGATGTAGCGCAGAGGCGTGATCACGGCCAGCAGCAACATGCCTGCCACCAGGCCGCCCGGGACCCAGTCCCGCCGCCCATCGCCTGCCCACCAGGCCCAGCCGGCGGCCAGCACCAGCGCCACCGCCGGCAGCAGGGGAAAGACCAGCCGCCCCTGGTCGGTGCCCAACACGGTGGCCGTCCACTGCACCAGCGAGACCAGGGTAATGGCCGCGTGCAGGCCCAGCAAAGCCAGGGTCCAGCGAAAGGCGCCGTCCAGGACGCGCCAGCGGCGGACCAACCACAGGACAAAACCGGCCAGACCCACCACACAAGCGAGGCCGATGAGCCAGTAGATCCAGTCATCGAACGCAATGCCGATCCAGCCCAGCCAGAAGGAGCGAAACAGCCCCCGGAACAGCCAGGCCAGCACGTCGACCGTCAGCGGCCCCTCGCGCAGAGCATTGGTTTGCAACACAAAGGACCAGGCCAGGGGATCGCCATAGAGCAGCCAGTTGCGCACAAAATACCATCCCGCTACGACGGCGACGACGGCGGCCGTCAGCCCCAACCCCAGGGCCGACGTGGTCAGCATCGCGGGCCAGGCCAGACCCTCCCCGGCCCCTTGCGCCCGGCGCCGCCGGACGGCGGCCAGCGGCAGGGCCAGCCCCACGACAGGCACCAGGGCCGCCAGGCTGGCCTTGCTGAGCAGCCCCAGGCCCAACAGCAGCCCCAGCAGGCCGGCGCGGGACCAGAAGGCACGGGGTCGCCGGTCGTGCAGCAAGACTGTGGTCTGCCACAACACCAGCGCCGAAAAGGTCGTGGCGGCATTGTCATTATTGGCCACGGCCGACAGGAACAGGAACTGGGGTGTAAAAGCCACCAGCCCGGCCATGACCAGGGGGATGGCCCGCCGCGAGGGGAAGAGCAGGCTGCCCAGGTGATAGATGGCCCACACCGTCGTCGCCCCCAGGGCGATGGATAGCAGTCGCACCAGGTGCCAGGCCAGGGCCCAGCCGCGGAAGGGCCAGGCCTCGTCGGCCGTATGGAGCAGCAGGTTCTTGGGCGCCCGCGGGTCGGCGGCGTCGTATTGGGCGTTGTGCCGCACGGCAAAGGGTGCGTCTGCCTGGTCCTCGATCCAGAAGGTCAGCGCCGCCCCCAGGGCATAGTACAGCGGCGGCTGAAAGGCCTCGTGCTCTTCCGTCGTCGTCGGCAGCCGCCCATGCCGGGCCAGGTAGCGGACGTAGGTAAGGTGGGGCACCTCGTCGGGCGCCTCGCCCAGGGGAATGGTCACGCTGTACCAGACGGCCAGGACGACGAAGCACAGGAGGATGGCCGCCAGCAACCATCCGGCGCGCTCGCGCGACGGGTTCACGGCTCGACCTGGATCTCGCCCAGCAACACGCGCTTGCCGTCGGTGGGCACCTCGGCACTGACCACCTCCAGGTTACGCACGCTGGGATACTGGTACATGTCGGCCCACAGGTGATAGCGGCCCGTGGGCAAATTGGGTGGCAGGGTCAGGGTGTGGGTATCGGGCACCAACTCGCCCGGCAGCCAGCGCGTGGTGGGCGTAAAGTCGCCACCCGGGTCTCCGTCGTGCTGGGTCGGCTGTTGAGTCACTTCCACGTCGGTGAGGTGGATGAACGTCTTGTAGTCCTCGCTCAGCTCGGTGAGCGCCATCCAGTAGAGCGTTAGCCGCACGGTGTCGCCCGGCCGGTAGTGAGTGTCCTCGATGGTGAAGGCCTGCAGTTCGACATGATCCTCCAGGTTGGCACCGATGGGCCTGGTTGCTCGCACGTAGCCGTTGGGCAGGAGCAAGCTGCCCAACAGGACCACGGCCAGCAGCGAGCAGGTCAGGGCCAGCCCGCCCGACGGCGGGCCTTCCCCACGCCATATCGCCGCCGGGCCTGCCGCGGAACGGAGCAACTGCAACCGGACTACCAGCGCGGCGGCGACGGCCAGGCAGGTCACGAGCGAGACGATAGTGCCCCAGTGCTGGGCCGGCGTCAGGGCCAGGCGCAGCACCAGCGAGCCGCTGCCGGGCGGCAGGTCAAAGGTCGCCAACCCCAGTTCCCCCTCCGGCCGGGCGGCGATCACCTCGCCCTGCCAGAGTGCCTGCCAGCCTGGATAGTAGAACTGGTGCAGGGACAGGATGGTGCCCTGTGGGGCGTCCAGCTCTAGATGGTAGCGGCTGTAGCCCACCCCCTGGAGCCGCGCCTGGTGCACGGCATAGCTCATCGGGGGCAGGGGATCGGCCGGGATCCCCTCCGGCCGTGGGTGCGAAATGGCCCAGCGCTGCTCCTCGACCCAGATGGGCACGTACTCGCCCGTCCAGGTGGCCCCAATCTGCGACAGCTCGCGGTCCAGACGCCACATCCCCTCCACAGAGAGGTCTGGGTAGCTGGTGGTCACCGGCAGGTCCGGCAGGGCAAAGAGCCCAACCAGGAGCAGCACCAGCCCACCTGCCACGGCGCCAGCCCACGGGACGCGCTCGACGGCCACCTGCAACAACATACCCCCCAGAAAAGCGGTAGCCAGCACGGTCAGCGCCTGAAAGCGCCACGGATATTGCAAGAAGGCGAGGGCCGATTCGAACGCCCGCCACACCGGCAGTGAGATGTCGGTCAGCATGAAAACAGAAAAGAGGCCGATGGCCAAAAAGAGCAGCGTCTGCGGGCGGCGGCGGCGCACGAGCAAGGGCAGCGGGACGGCGGCCAGCAGCAGGCCGACGTGCAGCCAGCCAATGGGAAAGGTGATGGGGGCCTCGGCCGCATAGTCATAGATTGGGCCGGGAAAGATCAAGCCGGCCACCGAGAGCAGGTGGTCGCGGTAGCCCTGCGAGGCCCCATGCCCCAGCCCCACGTAGCGCGACTCGGCCATCACCGGCAGCCAGTAGAAAGCGCCCAGGACCAGCCCCAGCCCTCCGGCGGCCAGGAACCGGGCTACGACGCGCCATTGCCGCCGCCGCCACCACAGGATGACCAGGTAGCCGGCCAGGCAGGGGGCAAAGATCAGGGCCGACAGGCTGTGGGTGGCAATCAGGGCTACTCCCAGCAGCGCCGCCAGGACCAGCCAGGTCGTGGCGCGCCAGCCCTCTTTCTCCTCGGCCAGCCGGTGGAAGGCCAGCAGCAGCAGCGGAAACCAGACAAAGGCCAGAAACTCGGCCACCGCCCCCCGTACATAGAGGTCGATGAGGTGATAAGGCAGGTAGGCGTACAATACAGCGGCAACCACAGCCGGGAAGCGGTCGAAATAGAGTCGGGCACAGGCATACATGCCCAGCGCCGAGGCCACCAGGCCCGTGGCAAAGAGCAGCTTGGTGGCCAGTACTGGGCCGGCACCCAATAGGGCAAAAACCAGGCCCCAGTAGTAGCTCAGCGGCCCGTAAAAGTTGAGCACCGGGTGCCCATAGCCAAAGGCAAAGTCGGCAAACCAGCGGGGATAGAGCACGCCGCCCCGCACCGCGTCTTCCAGGGCCATCAGGCGATAGACGTGAAATACCCCATCGTGGGAGGCAAAGAAACCGGTCCGGGCCAGGGGGGCCAGGGCCGGGAGGACCAGGAGTATTACCCACCAGGCGCCGGCGCGGCGCCTGAGCGTTTGCGCAAGAACCTGCAGCCGTCGATTCACGCTGCGATTATAGCACGCCCCCCGGTCGGTGGCAAATGATCGGCGGGGCGTATCATCTCAATACCTTGGGGCTGTAAGGCCAGGGGGCATTCTGCCCTCGCAACTTGCCCTACACCAGCCCTGGCTTGTGGACAGGATACGATCGGACGAACGCAGCGGCCAGTATCAGGCCCAGGGCGGCGGCGGCCAGGCTCAGGCCGCTGCTCAGGCGCTCGACGGGACCAGGCCGGTAGCTCAGTGCCAGGTCATAGTTACCGGGCGGCAGGCTGACGGTCATCAGCCCTCGCCCGTCGGGTCGGTGCGCCAGCATCTCGTCCCCCCGGCGCACCTGCCACAGCGGATAGTCCGTAATCTTGATCCGGAGCACGCTGCCCGCGGCAGCGCCCTCCACCCGCACCTCCAGCGCCGCGGGCCCGGCCTGCAGCAGCGCCGCCGTCCCCGGACCCTCCACCTCGACCAGGGCGGGCTCGGCGTCCAGGACCCGGTAGAGCACAAACAGATCGTCGCTGTAATAGGAGACGAAATGGGGCGCGGCGTCCAAAAAGGTGCGGGCGTTGGCGTCGTCCCACGTGGCCGCCACTGTGGTAACGTTCAAGTCGCGGCACAGGTCGAGGAACTCGACGTCGGTCCAATCTGGCCACGGCCGGCCGCCCAGGCTGAGGTCGTCGCTCAGCTCCACCTGCCCCGGCAGCAGGTCCACGTCGGTGCGGCCCACCCACAGCACCCGCGCCACCGGGCTCCAATGGGAAAAGGTGCCCCCCACGATGGGCCGCCCGGCAAAGTAGGGGGTGGCAGCCTTGAGGGCCGTGGGCACCTGGCCCAGGTGCAAATAGTGGGAGGTGAACAGCACGCGCCCCGTGCCGCCGGCCAGTTCCTCCCAGGCCTCGTCCAGGCCGTACGCTCCTCGGGCCCCGGCCAGAAAATGGGCCGGGTCCCGATGCTCCCGCAGCATGGACAGAGTGGGCCGGGCCAGCCAGCCGATGAGCAGAATCAACACCAGGGCGCCCAGCCCGGCGCTCACCCACCGGCGCCGCGCCGATCCCCGCGCAAACCAGGCCGGGATCCAGGCCAGGCCCAGCCCGGCTAGCAGCACCCAGGCGAGGTAGATCTCGGCCGAAAAGCGCACCGGGTCCAGCAGGAAAAAGCCCAGCCGGTCCAGCAATACCAGATGATCGAACAGGACAAAAGCCACCAGCGCCAGGGCCGTCGCCAGCGTGGCCAACAAGAAGGGCCGCGCCGGGCGCAGGCGCTCGACGGCCAGGAGGGGCAGGCTCAACAGGGCGGCCCCCAGGTAGGGCTGGATGCCGGGGCCAAAGAGCCAGTCCAGGCTCTGGCCGATGTCGGCCCGCAGCATAGGCGCTGCATACTCGGAATGGGCCAACAGCGGCAGCAGCCAGAAGGCCGCCAGCCCTGCTGCCAGCGTGCCCGCCCCGACCAACCCGGCCAGCAGGCGCCAGCGCCCCGGCCGGGTCACGGCCAGCAGAGCCAGGAACAACAGCGGCCCGACGGTGTGAAAGGGGTGCATCAGCAGCGTCGCTGCCAGGGCCAGTGCCAGCAGCAACCACCAGCCCAGCGACCGCCGGGCGTACCCCGATCCTGGGGCGTACCCCGACCTTGGGGCGTACCCCGACCCTGGGGCGTACCCCGACCTTGGGGCGTACCCCGACCCTGGGGCGTGTACCGCCCGCCAGCCGGCCAGCATCACCAGGGGCACCAGGCCAAAGGCCAGCCGCTCGGCCACCAGGCCGACGAACAGGGCCGCGGTGCCGCCCCACAGCCCGTCAAAGGCCAGGGCCAGCACCCCACCCACCAGGCCCATCCACCGGCGGCGGGTCACCGCGCTGAGCAACAGGTAGACTGTCATCCCGGGCAGCAGGTAGGCCACGAACAGCAGCAACTGGTAAAGGGCAAATGGCTCCAGGCGCCCCAGGGTCAACAGGTCCAGCAGCCAGCCCAGCAGGACAAAACCAGGTGGGTAGAATTGCAGCTCGGGGTAGCCCGCGTACCACAAAGGGTTCCAGCCGAGCAGGCGGTGGCTGACCCGCACCGGATACCACAGCCGCATGAACTGGCCAGGATGGTCGCCATAGAGAAAGAGGTCGTTCCGCAGGAGGAAGCCGGCCGCGGCCAGGGCCAGGCCGGCCAGCAGGGCCAGCGCAGCCAGGTCGCGCAGCCAGGTTCTAGCCGCCGCCGATCTCACCGCTCTGAGCATACGCCAGATTATAGCACAGCCCTTCCCCTGCCGCCAAGTTGTGACGTGTGTGAGTGGTCTTACCCGCACACGCCACAAACCTTTTTGATCAACCCACCCAAATCTGCTATACTTGACCCGGAGGTATCTGTTCTACGGTGTGGGTGTGGGGCAAATGCTCATTTGCCCCACACCCACACCGTAGAAAGGATGCGATTGGAGGTTTTATGACCCTGATCCTGGGCATCGAAAGTTCCTGTGACGAGACCGGGGCGGCCGTCGTGGCCGACGGCCACACCATTCTCAGCAACGTGGTCGCCTCCCAGGTAGACATCCACCGGCGCTATGGCGGCGTCTTTCCCGAGGTCGCGTCCCGGCAGCACGTGCTGAGTATCCTGCCCGTCGTCCGGGAGGCCCTGACCGAGGCCGAGGTCGAGTGGCGCGGGAGCGAAGGGGACGATCTCGACCCGGCCCCGCGCCGGCTGGACGCCGTGGCCGTGACCTACGGCCCCGGGCTGGCCGGCTCGCTGCTGGTGGGCCTCAACGCCGCCAAGGGACTGGCCCTGGGTCGCGGCCTGCCCCTGGTGGGCGTCAACCACATCGAGGCCCACATCTATGCCAACTGGCTGGTGGACGGCCCGCCACCCGAGCTGCCCGCCGTCTGCCTGGTCGTCTCGGGCGGGCACACCGAGCTGATCCTGATGACGGGCCACGGCCAGTACCGGCGCTTGGGCGGCACCCTGGACGACGCCGCGGGCGAGGCATTCGACAAAGTGGGCCGCCTGCTGGGCCTCTCTTACCCCGGTGGCCCGGCCATCCAGGAAGCGGCCCGGGCCGGATCGCCCACCGCCTTCAAGCTGCCCCGCGCCTGGCTGCCGGGCACCCACGATTTCAGCTTTTCGGGCCTCAAGACCGCCGTGCTGCGCATCGTGCAAAAGTACCAGCCCGAGGCCGAGGGCCGTCCCAAGCCCCGGGCGATCAACTCGCAGACCCCGCCCGTCATGCGCGTGCTGCCCGTGGCCAACCTGGCCGCGAGCTTTCAGGCCGCCGTCGTCGACGTACTGGTCGAAAAGACCTGCCACGCCGCCGAGGAGTTCGAGGCCCAGGGCGTGTTCCTCGCCGGCGGCGTGGCGGCCAATGAACTGCTGCGAAGCGAGATGACACGCCGCTGCTCCCTCCCGGTCCGCTATCCACCGCCGCGCCTGTGCACCGACAATGCGGCCATCATTGCCAGCGCCGGTTACTACCGATTTGTGGCGGGCGAGCGGGCGGGCTGGGACCTCGACGTCGTGCCCGGCCTGAAACTGACGGCCCAGAACTCGATCTGACCCCGCGCCCATACCCCGCGGCGGCAGAGCGTAACTCTGCCGCCGCTTCCGTGTTTTAGCCCTTGCGATGCGTTTTCTCGACGGGGGAGGAAGCGCGCTATCTCTCCATCGGGAAATCGGACAATCCGGGCTACGTGAGGCAAATTGCCGATTTGCCCTACTTTGTTGGAGGAGGACCATGATCGAAGTATTGAGGATCGTTGCCGTCACCGTCGCCGCCTACCTGTTGGGCAGCGCACCCGTGGGCTATCTCCTGGGCCGGGCCTGGGGCGTAAACGTCCTGGAATGGGGCAGCGGCCGGACCGGCGGGACCAACGTCCTGCGCTCGGCCGGCATTGTCCCCGCCCTGCTCACCGGGGCGCTGGACGTGGGCAAGGGCGCGCTGGCCGTTTGGATGGCCGGCTGGTTGGTGCCCGGCAGCACCGGGCCGGTGGCCCAGGTCCTGGCCGGCGCAGCTGTGATCCTGGGGCACAACTATTCGATCTTTTTGGGCTTTCGCGGCGGCGCCGGGGTGGGTACGTCGCTGGGCGCCCTGGGCGCCCTCTACTGGCCGGCAGCGATTGCCCTCATCGGTCTGCTGCTGGCCGTGATCCTGATCACGCGCTACGCCTCGGTCGGCTCCCTGGTCGTGGCCCTCAGCATGCCCCTGGTCATCGCCGGGCTGGCCATGGCGGGCGAGTTGACCATGACCTACGTGATCTATGGCCTGCTGGCCGCTGCCATCGTCATCTATGCTCACCGGCCCAATATCCAGCGCCTGCTGACCGGGAGTGAGCGCCGCGTCGGCGACAAAGGCCGGCCCCAGCCCTGACGAAAGCCCGACACCCCCACCGCCGCGCCAACACGCCGAATTCCCAGCCTGCCAATCGGCCACCTGCGTCGCCCTCTGGTCAACAATCCTACACGTGGTTCACATTTGACCTCATCGCTCGCCGGGGAAGCGTACTCCAGGCCCCCTGTCCCACTCTATGGAAAATCACTGCCCCCCTGGCCCGGAGGTTTGACAAATCGGCCGAAAGCGGCTAAGATTTCGCTGTACCCAACCGGGGTATCTTTTCGATAGCCGGGTGGGTGTAGGGCAAATTCCCAATTTGCCCTACACCCACCTCAGGCTATCACAGGGGCACAAGGATGCGGACCGACGAGATCACCAACCGCCTGAAGCGGATCGAGGGCCAGGTGCGGGGTTTGCAGCGCATGGTGGGCGAAGAGCGCGAATGCGAAGCGATCCTGACCCAGGTGATGGCCGCCCGGGCGGCATTGGACCGGGTAGCCCTGCTCGTCGCCGAGAACTATGTCCAGGAGTGCGTGCTGCCGGCCGACCCCGAGCTTGCCCGCCAGCGGGTGGGCCGAGTGCTGGGGCTGGTGCTGGCCCGCTTTTCGGTCCCCGGTACAGACGAGAGCACCGACGCTCAAGAACGGAGCAAAGGAGAATAAACCATGGCCAAGCCCATCGAAGTGACAGATCAGACCTTTGACCAGGTTGTGCTAAGAGCGGAACTGCCAACCGTCGTAGATTTCTGGGCCGTCTGGTGCGGTCCCTGCAAAATGATCGCCCCCGCCCTGGAACAGATTGCCAACGAATACGCGGACCAGATCCAGGTGGCCAAGCTCGACGTGGACCACAACAACGGGTCGGCCATGAAGTACGGGGTGATGAGCATTCCGACGCTCATCCTGTTCAAGGACGGCGAGCCGGTCGAGCGCATCGTGGGCTTTATGCCCAAGGAAAAGTTGCTCGCCAAGCTGCAGCCGCACCTATAGCACGCCGGCGCCGCACTTGACAAATCGGGCAGCCTGTGTTATACTGGCGCCCGTACATGAACATAGTCTAACGGCAGAGATCAGGAATAGTAGCTTCCGAAGCGAGGTTCAGAGAGTCGGGGGAAGGTGCGAGCCCGATACCAGCGCAGGAGGTGAATGGGCCTGGGAGCTGCCCGCCGAACCCGCGGCAAAACACCATTGCCGTGGCAGTAGTCCGGGCCGGAGTCGCCACCGTTATCAGGGCCGAGGGTATCGTCCCGCTCGCGTGCGTCGTCGAGTCGGGGACCGTATCTGCAACGAGTGAGGCTGGCATGCCAGGTTCTTTTCCGCCGTCACCGGCGGATTTTTTTATGGGGCAACGCCAGGCTAAGAGAGGTGGCACCGCGGGTGCCTGTTTCGAAACAGGGCGCTCGTCCTCAGAGAAATCGAGGACGGGCGTTTTTTGTTGGGCAAATTGCCAATTTGCCCAACAATACCGATGAAGGAGATGTAGATATGAGGAAAAAGAGAATTTTGACCGGCGACCGGCCCACGGGCAAGCTACACCTGGGCCATTACGTCGGGACGCTGGAAAACCGGGTCAGGCTGCAGGACGAATACGACTGTCTGTTCATCATCGCCGACCTGCACATGCTGACCACCCAGCCCGAAAAGGAACGGATCACCCGTGTGGCCGACAACGTGCGTGACATCGTGCTCGACTACCTGGCCGCCGGCATCGACCCCGAAAAGAGCACCATCTTTGTCCAGTCGGCTGTGCCCGAGACAGCCGAGCTGAATCTTGTCCTGGAGATGCTGGTCACAGTGCCCCGCCTGGAGCGACTGCCCAGCCTCAAGGACATGGCCCGCGACGCGGAGCTGGAGGTCATGCCCTTTGGCCTGCTGGGCTACCCCGTGCTGCAGGCGGCCGACATCCTGCTGCCCCGCGCTCACCTGGTGCCGGTGGGCAAGGACAACGAGGCCCACGTCGAGGTGACGCGCGAGATCGCCCGCCGCTTCAACCGGCTCTATGGCGAGGTCTTTCCTGTGCCCGACGTCATGCTGGGCGAGGTGCCCACCCTGGTGGGCACCGACGGCCAGGCCAAGATGAGCAAGAGCCTGGACAATGCCATCTTTTTGTCTGACGACGAAGAGATCGTGGTGCGCAAGGTCATGAGCATGTACACCGATCCGCAACGCGTGCGGGCCGACATCCCCGGCCAGGTGGAGGGCAACCCGGTGTTTATCTACCACGACGCCTTTAATCCCGACGTAGACGAGGTGGATGACTTGAAGGCCCGCTACCGCAAGGGCAAGGTAGGCGACGTCGAGGTCAAGCGCAAGCTGGCCCGGGCCATC
>Ga0316577_10000372_pt1 | contig 16939 bp, 12 predicted proteins | sample S5NA_FD_203073 | JGI IMG/M metagenome (GOLD analysis project Ga0316577, IMG submission 203073) | Rhizosphere microbial communities from salt marsh grasses in Alabama, United States - S5-7_050615r2r1 | ecosystem: Host-associated > Plants > Roots > Rhizosphere | place: USA: Alabama | collected... | reverse complement strand
GTGATCGACGCGCACAACATCAAGCAGACCGTGCGTACACTCGGGACGGCGTTCGCCGACTTCGACGCGAGCACTCTGCAGAACGCTCAGGCCCCGATCAAGGCAATGGCCGAATTCGTCTCGAACTACGCCAAGGTTGCCGGTGGTCTGCAAGAGGTGTCGCCGGGGCTCATCGACCAGATATCGGAGAAGGTGATCGGGTGGTTCGGCGGGACCTCCCCGATCAAGAAGCTCGCCGGTGAATCGGCCACGATGGTCGATACGCTCGCCACGCTCACGGTCAACTTCAAGGCGCTCGGGGAATACCTCGGCAAGACGCCTGAGATGGCGGTAGAGGCGATCAAGGTCTCTGCAGACGTAGTCAAGGGTTTCAACCCGCTGGCGAAGGCAGTCGAGGAATCCGGGGAGCACATCGAGAACCTCGCCGACGGGTGGATCTTCTCCGGCCCCATGACCGCGTTGCAGGAGAATATGCCGACCTTCACGAAGGCGGTGTCCGGGATCGTCAGCGAGCTGACCCGCACGTTCGCAGAGGTGCCGAAGACGGCGTTCGAGAGTGTCAAGATGGGGATAGAGGTCGCCGACCAAGCGGTATCGGGATTCGCGAACATGGCGCGGCGGCTCGCCCCAATCGGCGACCAGCTCGAACGTGCGTCGGAGCACGCGAACCGCATCCTCGAAGCGACCCCGGCGGTGGCCCGCGCCTTGAAGGGGATCATCAGCTCGGCAGGGGAAGTAGTCGGCTTGACCCAGAAGATGAACGTCTCGCCGGTTCCGGTGGCGCAGGTACAGCAGGCAGTCAGCGTGCAGCTTGACCCCGACACGACGGACAAGCCTGTACACGAACGTCTGGGGCAAACGAACAGCTTGCTCTCCCAGATCGTCGGACTGCTGCAGAGTGGGGGAGCGCAAGTGGCTTTCGCCGGGGCGCGGGCGGGCGGGGGTATGGCGCGCGGAGTCGGTCCTCAGACATCTGAGATCGCCGCAGGGAGATACTGATGGCACTCGTCGGGAAGGCCCCAAGCGCTATCGCCGGTCCCCTGGAGGGCCTCGCATACCTTCGGATCGACGATATATGGATGTCCGTGAACCCTAACGGGTGGGAGAATCCGCTTGGCGCAGAGCTGACCTTCCAGTTCATCGACCTCGAACAGGGACTCCAGGAATCCGCGAGTGCGAACTACGCGTCCATCGACGTCATTGGTCGCGCTGAATCCTATCAGGTGTACATGGGGGTCCAGAACAAGCAGATCCCGCTCACGTTCAAGTTCCAGGTGCAGGGTTCCGATCCGTCGAAGAGCCTCTCCGATTCGCTGATATGGGAGGTGCGGCACCCGGCGCTGTGGCTGGACGCGCTGAAGTACCCGTACATCGCTCCCGACGGGCTCTCGCACGCTCCACCACCCTGCGTCTTGAAGCTCGGGCAGCTCTTCTCGGGATTGGTCATCGCGGCGGACGTCCAGATCAACTGGCAGTCCCCGTTCGATCCTGACACACTCTTGCCGTACGGTGCGGAGGTCATCTGCCAGTTCACTGTGGTTCGACGTTTCATCACGAACTACCCGATCAACAACACATGGGGTCCATGATGGCGAACACGCTGACGCTCTCAGCCCAGAGTCGGTACAAGGACACGGACGTGTACACGACCGACACGTACGGGCGGCAATTCGCGCTCTGGGAGGCCCCGTCGGAATTCTCGGAGTCGTACGAGGATGCGCGGTTGCATGAAGTCAAGAAGTTCGAGATCGGGATGCTCGACAAGATCGCCGTCACGTATTACGGCCCTGGGCAAGAGGTAATGTGGTGGGTTATCGCGCAGGCGAACGGACTCATCGACCCGGAGACCGACATGTACGTCGGTCAGAAGCTCGTGATCCCTCCACGGTCCGCGCTCCTGAACTTCGTCGCGAGGGTATGAGATGTCCTTGAACACACCATTCTCTCTGGCGAGCGTGATCTTCGAGATTCTCTTCGAGACGTCCGAAGGGGTGTATGTCCCCATCCCCGCGCAGGACCACCTCGAATCCCTCGAAGTGCGGCTCGTGCATGACGGCGCGTGGACCGGTTCCGTAGTCCTGTTCGACCGTATCGGAGGCGCGCTGGAAGACCTCTTCATCGCGACCGGGAGCCAACGTCACATCTCGATCCGGTGGGGATGGGACAACGGCTTGGGCGTGAAGCAGTACCCGCAGTACCTCGGCTTCGTGAACAAGTACATTCCGGCGGTGAGCCCCGAAGGCATCCGGTTGACCATCGAGTTCTACGCGGCTCCATGGGTCGATCCACTTCTCGACAAGGAGACGCAGCCCCGGTCTTGGCCCGCAGGGAAGAAGGCGAGCGAGATATTCGCCGACATCGCCAACAAGTGGGGTTGGAAGATCGTTGACAGACTCGGACGGCCCACCATCGAGGAGAGTTTCGGCGTGCTCCCGGAGATGAGTATGGCCGATGAGTCGGACTTGAAGTTCATCCGCGAGATACTACTTCCCCGTGCGGTCAACGAGAACAAGAGCGCGTTCCGCTTCTTCTTCGCACGGGATGCCGTACACTTCCATTCCCCGCAGTGGGTGGAGCGATCCGCAGTGGTGTACACCTTCGCCCGAAACGCGGCGGGAGACGTCATCAGCTTCAGCCCGTCCGACAACAACATGTTCAGCGCGATCATGGGCGGTCGGTCGGCGCAGTACGAAGCTGTTGATTCTGCGGAGGGGACCCGCCGCGAATCGGACACCACGGACGAAGGCCCGGTTGAAGGGGGGCGGTCGGTCGTCGATCAGGACTCGGTCGCGTACGAGGAACTCGGCGACAAGGTGAAGGCCAAGGTCCCCGTCGTTGCGCGGGACCCTGACGCCCTCATTCAGCAGATCGCACATAAGCGGCAGCAGCTCCGGGAGAACACGTATACCGCGCAGCTCGAAGTACGTGGCACGCACGCGATGCTCCCGATGGAATTCGTGACCGTCAACTACTACACGTCCTACGGGAGGCTCTATTACCTGTCGGGGACGTTCCGCGCGAAGATCATCGAGCATCAGGTTGATTCAGGTGGGTGGAAGACAACCGTTGAGCTGTACCGGGAAGGTGTGCGTCCCCCTGAGCCCGATACGCCGAAGCAGGAGCCCGACCAAGTCGTGACCCCAAAGCCTGACGAGAACACGCAGGACGCGGAGCAGGCTCCCAAGCAGCTCGCGACCGGACGTGTGACGGTACCCGGCACGGTCACCAAGCCGATCAACGTACGCGGAGGGTGAGATGCCTTACCCAGCGGTAGGAGCGGCGCGTGCGGTCATCGCGTCCGTCGCGGACGCGGAGGAGCGTGCGAGATACCGCGTGCGCGTGTACGGTTGCCACGATGAGGGGATGCCCGTCGAGCACCTCCCGTGGGCGGAGACGTGCCCCATAGGCGGGGCGGGATGGGGCGACATCCCGCCTTGGGAGGTGGGGGACAAGGTCATCGTGATCCCGGAGATGGGGAACCGGGAATACTGGTTCATCATCGGCGGCTGGATCAGCTCCCCGCAAGGCGGCACCGATCTTCCCCCGGAGATGTCGGGAGACTACGAGGAGGATCGTCTGCGGTGGTGCCGGATCGACCGAATGGGCAACATGATCGAGATGTCGTCGAAGCCCGATGAGCTGCATGTGCGAATCAAGTCGGGCAACGCCAGCATCCTGGTCACGCAGGTTGACGACAGCGTGGTCATCGACGCGTCGGGTCCGCTCAAGATCAACGCGCAGAAGGCGTCGGTCACCTCGGAAGTCACCGACGTACAGTCTCCGCTCGTGAACATCGTCGGGCAGGGAGTCGATGATTTCGGCGTCGAGACGGGCCGCGTCCAGATATTCTCGAACAAGGACATGGACATCTTCGCGGGGGTCGGGGCGGTCACTCCCACGCAGGACGGTAAGGGCTTCATGCGAGTCGGGCAGTACAAGGACGACTCGCTGACGCCCCGCCAGACCAACGAGATGTACATAGGCCCGAAGGTGGCTCAGATCGGCAAGGAGGAGCTGGCGGCGGGTCTCACCTCGGACGGGTACCTGCACACCGATGAGATCGCCATGGAGGCGACTACGAAGGTGTCGATCAAGTCCACCAACGGGAGCGTGCAGATCGACGTGAAGGACGCGACGATCAACGTCACGAACGATGCGACGATCAATGTGGACAACAACGCGGACCTGACCGTCGGCGGCGACCTCACGATGGATGCCACCGGCAAGGCGACAGTGAAGGGTGCGAACATCGACATCGACTCGACCGGATCGGTGAAGGTGCTCAATGCGGGTTCGATTGAACTGGGGAGTGCGCCTCTCGGCGACATCGTCACGACTCTGCACCCGTGCGCATTCACGGGCGCGCCGCATCCGTTCGGGTCCAGCGTGGCAAAGGCGCAGCAGTAATGCCTGTAGTGCCCTCCACGCTGGCAACGGACATCATAGCTCTGTTCCCGGGGGAATGGGTGTGGAACCCGGGTGACCCGAATCGGGTCTGGCTGGAGGGTCTGTGTACGGGGTTCTTCAACATGTGGACGGCGGGTGTGCTTTCCCCGGGGCTCGGGCCTCCTCCGGCGGGTTCGTACCCTCACGTCCATACGATCACGCTCACCGCCGCCACGATGAAGGCGGCGGTACCGGTGTACACGGCGGCAGCGGATGCCTTCATCGCGAATCTGTGCAATGTGGTGGCGGCGCAGCTCATGACCACGACCATGACGACGATGGACGGGACCGTGATAGGGCATACGCATCTCCCGTTCACCTTCCCGCCCGCCTCGGGGATCAAGTCGGGGATCATCAGCGGAGGCGGGGTCTCGGGTGTGGGTATCGCGCCTTGGGCGGACGCGTTCGCGAATGGCCTCGTCAACCATCTGACGGCCAACGCGGGCATGTCCCCCTCGACGTCCGGTGCGGGGCACGTACACAACCTGTTGTGAGGTGACGAATGGCTGGCTGCGATAGCTGTCCGGACTACATCATCTCTGCTGTGGCTCGTCCTGTGGAGGCGGCACTCACGCAAGTCCGGTCGGTGAAGAAGGTGGTCGAGAAGTTCAATGCGCTGGTTCGGCACATGCGGTCGGACGTGCTCGCGCAGCTCGTGGACGACATCCGAAGCATCGCCGATCAACTTCCACCGGCTCCGGTACTGAATCTCGGCGACATCATCGGGATACTCACCTGTCCATTGACCCCGTTCGCGTTGATGGTCGATCCCACGTACCTCGCGAAGCTCGACCCGGCGCGGGTGGTCGAGATGATCAAGCAGTCCATGCAATCGTACCTGAATGAGATCGTCCGTACGTGGGTGAACGGGCTCCGGTCCCTGCCGACGTGGCCTAGCATCAAGCCCTTCTTCGACTTCTTCAACGCTCTGCGCCGTGTCAACCTGAACACCCTGCTGTTGGCGGAGGCTACCGCACTGAGCTTGGCAGTGAGGGGGCTCTGTCGCGACGTATACGAGGAGGGGCCGTTCTCGGACTTCGACGAAGCCATGAGCGGTTTCTCCGTGGCGGGCGTAGTCCCCTCCAACGTCGCGGACGACGCGAAGAGCGTGCTCACCGAAGTGCAGGTGGGGGAGTTGAAGATACAGGCGTGGAGGCTATTCGTGGCGCAATAGACTTGATACACTGCGTCACGCGTGGAGAATGTGGAAATGGCGCACGAAACGACCAAGAAGGAACGCAGGGGACTGGCGCTTCCGGCTCTCCGGACGGCGGGAGGATACTTCGCCTCGCGCAATCGGTACGACGTTGCGGCGGGCGATGTGATGCGCACGCTCCTGACGCCCATAGGCAGCGTTCCGGCGAAACGCGATTTCGGGTCTGCCCTGTACCGCATGGTCCAAGACCCCATGTTGGAGGACCGGGTCGAACTGGTGGATTACGTGTGTCGGGACGCGCTGAGCAAGTGGTGCCCTCATGTGGTGCTGCACTGGGTCAAGGTCCAGCTCGTCCCCGCGAAGCGAACGATGCAGATCAAGGTGGCGTTTCGTTTGGTCGATGACGCGACGCCCGTCGAGCGGATGGTCGAGATTCCGCTCGACGCGGTCCGGGTAGTCGCCACGAGTGGGAGCTGAGCATGGCAATCGACTTCAGGATGCCGTACACGTCGCGCGACATCGACACGATCATGGACGAGCTGGAGACGCTCGTCCTGAACACCGACCCCGACAAGTGGTCCGACTTCTTCGAGTCGAACCTCGGACAGCTCGTCATTCGCATGCTGGCGGTCGTGGGCGACATGGTCTCGATGGGCCAGGACATCGTCGGCGGAGAGACCTTCCTCGATACCGCTCAGATATACGATTCTGCCCTGCGTTTCTGCCGCTCGGTGGGGTACAAGCCCCGGTCGGCTACTCCGGCAGAGGTCACGGTGTACAGCGTGACGATGCCCTCGCAGGTGACTCTCAACGGGGCGACCGTCCCCGCAGGCTCGAAGATCACCGGTCAGACGGGCCTGCAGTACGAGCTGCTCGAAGACGTGGAGATCCCCGCCGGTGCGACCTCCGCGAGCCTCCCGCTTGTCGAGGGGCAGGGTTTCGAGGAGGAATTCGATCCCACCGCACAGCCAAAGCAGGAGATCACCACCGCCAACGGGGTAGTCGCGGAGGGCTCCTGGAACGTCTATGTCGGAGCTGTTTCGCCAGCGAACCTATGGGAACAGGTCGATTCGCTGGCACTGGAGACGGAGGCCACCAAGACGTACGAGATCAGCTTCGACGGAGACGGCAAGCTGAAGGTGCTCTTCGGGGACGGCGCGTCGGGCAAGATCCCCGACGATACGATCACGGTGCAATACCGCACCACGAACGGGAGCGAGGGCGACGCTCCGATCTATGCGATCAGCGGATCGGTCAAGGCCGACATCACCGGCGGTCTCGGCACGGTGTCGATCCAGTTCGAGAACAGCCAATCGAAGGCATCCGGTGGTGCGGACCGCGAGGGCAGCAGCGAGTTGCAGACGAACGTGCCGGGGTACATCCGCTCACAAGACCAAGTCCTGACGCTCTCGGACTACGAGGCGAACGTCCCGCGTGTATCTGGTGTGGCTCTCGTCTTCGCGGACCTCGTCGTGACCTCCTATGCGAAGAACGTGGCGCGCGTGCATGCGTGGACGACGGAGGACGTGACCTTCACGGCGGAGACGTACGACGACAGCGTGCAATCCGAAGCGGAGTACACGCGGTTCGCGCAGCTCCCGTACGACCGCATGGACGACATACAGGTTTTCCTCGCGGAACGGACGCCGCTGAACGTGCATAGCGCCGTGGTGCGGCCCGGTGTCGCGTACGCGGACGTGTACCTGAGTCAGGTGATGTACGACGCGGGGTACACGGACGAGGAAATTCACGCCGCGATCCTCGCGGCGGTGATCGGGGCCTTCGAGAACGCCGGAGGCTTCGAGGTGAAGCTCTCGGACCTGTACAACGCTATCAACGACGTGGATGGCGTACGGACCTTCTACCTCGACCGGATCGTTTTCGAGCGCCTCCGGAACATCCCGGCGACCGGTACCATTGAACTGGCGGCGCAACCGGCTGACGGCGACACAATCACCATCGGCGACGGGATCGAGACGGAGACCTTCGAGTTCGATTCGGACTACCACGTCGGGACGGGCAACATAGACGTTACCATCGGGGCGACTGCTGCGGAGACGTTGGAGAATCTCCGCGTGCTCATCGAATCGCACCTGACGATCACTGCCATCACGGCAACGGGTACTTCCAATCCGACACTCAACCTGACGAACGATACCCCTGGTACGGGGGGAAACCAGACCATAACCAAGAGTGGCGCGAACATCTCCGTGGCGGGCATGGTCGGAGGTGCGGACACGCCTGAATGGGAGATCGTAGACTACCGCCGTGACCAGGACATTGCGCCGGAAGACGACCAGTGGCCCCCAGGGACGTACGATGAATCCTCCCCCGCGACGGGGCAAGTCGTCTTCGACGGGGGGGCGAACCCGACCGACGGGGAGACCATCACGGTCGGCGACGGCGTGGACACGGAGACGTTCGAGTTTGAGTCGGGTGGAGGCGTCACGCCCGGCAATGTGTCGGTGACCATCGGGGGCACCGCCGCCGCGACGCTGGCGAACCTGGAAACAGCCATCGAAACGTACCTCGACATTATCGGGACCATCGACGCGGGTGCGACGGACCCGACGCTCGACCTGGAGAACAACGAGTCCGGTGCCGTCGGAAACGTGACGATCACGACGACCGGCGCGAACATCACGGTATCCGGGATGTCCGGTGGCGGGACGGGAGTAGGGTACTGGCGCGACGGCGGGATAGAGCCGTACGAGGCCATGATGGACCTGCAGATCCCGGCGGCGTTGCGGCACAGCAACAGGTATTACAACAGCATGTACCTGTACAACAACGAAATCTACTACAACGCTGGCGACTTCGAGGAGTCGGTCGTACAGGCGATCACCCTGCGCCGCCTCATCATGGGGCTCGCCCCGGAACGTGAGGACTGACATGGCGAATTCCCTGACGCACAAGGCCGAAGAGTACATGCTCACGGGTAACGGGGCGGACGGTTCGTTCGCGCGGCTCGCGACGGCGGTTCGCCTGTACACGGGAGCCAGTATCCCGAAGAAGGACGGGACGGGGTTCACGGAGGTCGCCAACGGAAACGGATACGTGTCGGGCGGGAAGGCTATCGCCATCGGCAACTGGACCTACGAGCTGGCCCTCTCACGGATCGTGCTCGACGACCAGACATGGCTCGCCAGCGGCGGGTCGATCCAGAACATCGCGGGGGCGTACATCGTGGACGGTTCCGGGAACGTGCTCGCGTGGTGGGAGCGGTCCCTGCTGACGCTCGCGCCGGGTGACAGCCTGAAGCTGGACGACCTGTTCGTGAAGCTCGGATAGGCGGGGAGCGATGACCAACAAGACTGTCGGTACCGGGGGCGACTACGCGACGTGGTACGACGCCATGACGTGGCTGAACACATACCTCGCGACCCCGCCCATGGACGACATCACGATTACGCAGATCAGCGACGTCACCGAAACGTCGTTCTCGCCCGCCATTATCCGCAGTCTCAACGGGTACACGCTGACGATCACCTCAAACAGCCCGCACCACGGGCGTCCGGATACTGGCTGGAAAACGACCATCAACAATACGCATTCCAACTCCCCACTCATGTTGATTCTCACCAATGGCGTGGTCGAAATTGAGAATCTGCACTTCTACGGGGCGGCTGTCGGGTGGAAAGCTCCGGTGAAGCTCACGGCTAACTCAGGATGTCAGATGCTCATTCACGACATCATCGTCTACTCAGATGTGCTACCCGCATCGGGAAACTACGCTGCCTTCTTTCTCAACGCCGGAACAGGTTGCGCGGGTTTCGAGGTTTGGAACTGCATCGCCGACATTCTCGCCAACGGTTCGACACGCCCGTTCTGGCTGGACGTTGACGAGGACATGAACATCGAGAACTGCGTCGCGCAAGTGCGGAACGACACGGCGTCAACCATAGGTTGCTTTGAGCGTCAAGGTGGTACGGGCAAGGGCTACTTCCGCAACTGTGTCGGTATCTCTACAACGTCTGATCCAAGTATTTCGGGTTTCCGCTATTGGACCGCCACGAATGGCGACGGGGATGGCAATGCGGCGTGGGACGCGTCCGCAGACGACTTCGGTACACTCGGCTTGACATACTACAACAACATCGTTCCTGGCGATGAATTCGAGGGGACCGATTACTCCGATTCCGATACCTACTTCGTTCCACGGCTCGACGGCTCGCTCGGTGCGGGGGGTGTGTCGGTGCTCATCACCGACAATGTGGAGGACATTCGCGGTTTGTCCCGCCCCCTCCACGGGTACTATTCGGTCGGTCCCGCGCAGCTCCTCGACGTGGAGAAGACGGTCGGTTCGGGAGGGGACTACGCGACGTGGAAGGACGCCCTGGAGGACCTCACCTTCCCGCTCACGGTCAACTGGAAGTTTGAGCAGATCAGCGACGTCACGGAAACTGCTCCGGCAGCGCTCGGTGCCACCCTGAATTTCGGTACGTGTACCGTTGAGATCACCTCGGACACGCCGCACGAAGGCCGCCCCGACACGGGGTGGGAGACGGAAGTGCAGCATACGGGTGTCCTATTCGATTTCAATGAAGTTCAGTCTGGCACGCTCGAAGTACACGGACTCCGTATCGTGCCGACCGTAGTCGGGCACAAGCCTGCCATCAACGTCGATGCAGGTAGCGGGGCGACAGTGCGGCTGTACGACCTCATCTGGCATTCGACGGACGGCAATACGCCCGCCACGGGAGCCATCAACGAGTGGAGGACGAACGGGAACGACGCATTCGAGGTGTGGAACGTCATCATGGACTTGCCCGGCCCACCCGCTGGTACGCTCCACTTCGTCGAGGTGAGCCTCCTCGTAGGGGGCGACCGGATGGACTGCGAGAACATGACGCTGCAGCGTCGCGCGGGCGCTTCGGCGATTGTCCGGGGTATCGCGGCAGTGAGCGTCGCCTCGGGTGCCACGCTGTACGTCCGCAACGTTGCCGTGTTGAGCTTCGACGCGGGCTTCTATGCGATGGGCACTGTGACCGGCCAGACGACGGGGTACACGAACGCCTCGACGGACTCGACAGCGAACTCGTTCAAGACGGTCGTGGGCTACTACAACGTGATCGTCGCGGCGGACGAATTTTTGTCCCTGTTGCTCGCCGACCCCGCCAACTGGATGGCTCCCGATCCGGGAGAGACCGTGTACGACGGTGGGAGCGCACCCGCTATCTTCTCGAACACTGAAGGTATCCGCGAGAATGCCCGCCCGAAGGCGGGGGTCGGATACGCGGTGGGAGCGGCTGAACAGAGGGTGTACGGGTACTTCATCGAGGGCTCGGCGGAGGGCACGGTCCTCCTGTCGGGAACTGTGCGGGAGGTTCCAGCGAACAGGTACACTCCGGAGGATCGTGCCGACGCGCTCGGGTACCGGGCGAGCACGCCGTTGATCGTCCAGTCACTCGACATCGAGGACGTGTCGGGCATCACGGCAGCACAGGTTCCGGAGAACGGCCACTTCGCGATGTCGATGAGCTTCTTGGGAGGTCCTGGAGATCCCCTGTACGACCAGGGCGCGCGGCCCGGCAGCATCGGCACGAAGGTCGTGGACGGTGTCTTCGGCACGTACTACGTCTTCCGTGAACCGCTCGACTGGGAGGTCGTGTGGCACGTCGAGATCACGCTCGACGGAGACAGGGTGGATCACGGGCTGTACCGGTGGCAGACAGGAAGCGACCTCCACTGGGCTCCGTACAAGTCGTGGCCGGAGCGCGCACTCATTGGGCAGCGGGTCTTCGACGCCCTAGATCCCGACAAGGTGTACGACTATTACGCTCGCCTCGTCGGCGCGTGCATGACGCAGTGGAACGCGGACAACACGAAGCTGTTGGACTTCATCGACCCGGACGCGTGCCCGTCGGAATTCCTCCTGTACCTCGCGCGGAATCTCGGGTTGCGGCTGCGCCCCGGGGAGACGACGAGCACGCGGCGCACGCGCATCAAGAACGCCATCCCGATTTCCAAGGAGAAAGGCTTGCCGCTCGCTGTGGTCATTCGACTGCAGGAACTCGGATACGAGGGCTATGCGCGGGAGATATGGGTGAACCCCGACAATCCGACGAACTACGAGGACGACACGACGGGGGAGAAGGGAACCGACTTCGTCGAGGTGGCCCACGGTAGCCGCCGTGACGACATCTTCATCGGGTACCGTTTCCTCGATGCGGTGCAACCGTCCGACGGGGAGACCGTGACCATCGGGGATTACACGACGACCGTGGTCTTCGAGTTCGAGTCCGGCGGGGGTGTGACCCCGGGTAACACCGCAGTCACCATCGGGGCGGACGTGTGGGAAACGCTCGATAACCTTATCGCAGCGGTGAATGCCTCCGCCCTGACGGTGGCTGCTCGCGAGGACGTGCAGAACGAAGTCGAACCCACGATGCTGCTCGACGCGGGGACGATCAGGACAGACGCGCGGCACGGCTGGGCTTCCGGGAACTACTGGCCCAGCTCACGGGTCTCGCTGCATGTCAATCACCTGAGCGGCGAACCGATTGACCTCACGCGCTCGGAGGCGTCACTCGACGAGCTGAAGGAGGAGATTGCCCGGGAGCTGGGCTTGGACGTCTTCCCGGTGTACACTGACATACGGTACTTCGCCACCGACGTGGAGGTGGGCGAGAGCGGATTCGGGCTGGGTGAAGAGTTGGAGATCGAAGACGCGCTGGTCCTGACGGAGGTATAGCATGAACATCATCAGCAGGGGTGGGATCAGCGGTGTGCTCCGGGTCACCGCGCACCGGTTCACCCGTCCGCTTTCCGGCCCCCAGCTCGTATGGGCCATCGCCAACGGGCTGGCGATCCCCGTGGTGCGGAAGAACATGGTCGTGGACATCGGCCTCGACGATATCGCCGCGATGCTCGGGGGTGGGCAGGGGAACCCGACCGTCGGCGGTACGGTGATGTCCCCGACTACGTACCCGGACCTCGCGGTCGAGGAGATGCGGATCACGGAGTACGTCGCACCGACCGCCCCGGCGGCGGGGGACACGGCGCTCCAGGGAGCGACGCTGTGGGCGTTCAACATCCAGCCGGGTGCCGCTGACGGTACGCTCACGGTCACCTACCCGGGAACGGGGCAGGTGAAGTTCAGCGGGCTGGTCCCCATCGGAGACCTCAACGGCAAGACCCTCACCGAAGAGGGCCTGTTCACGTTCAACGACAAGCTCATCGCGCGGACGACCTTCTCGAAGCCTAAGACGTCCGCGTTCGCGCTGCAATTCGACCATACGCTGACAGTATCGCGGGCGTAGGAGGAGCGAGAGATGGCACTCCCTCAGGTATCTATCGGCGCGGTCCCGCAGGAGTCGGCGGCTCTCGGGGCAGACTACCCCTCGCTCTCCGCCATCAACGTGACCGACCTCGTTGGCCCGTCTGCCGCGAACAGGCAGCCGACAGCGCTTCGCACGCGTGACAACACGGTCCGCGACCGAGTGAACCGTCTCGTTGAGAACATGAACTACATCTCGACAGGTGGCCCCGGAGCGGGAATGCTGTACCTCCCGCGCGACGGCTCATTGGGCATGACGGGGAACCTGAACATCACGAGGGCAGGCGCGGAAGCGCAGATCGTACTCACCTCCACCACGGCAGACGCGTATCTGCATGTCGCCGCGCCGACGGGTTTCGGCGGGGGGATGAAGTTCTTCGTGAACTCCGTCCTGATGGGCTACGTGATCGGCGCGGAGTCGGGCGCGGCGGGGAAGATCGACATCGCCGCGACGGACGGTACGGCCACGGAAGTCGTGCTGCACCCCGGTACGAGCGAGTACCGCTTCCTGAAGACTCAGGCGTACTGGGACGTGGACGGTGCGGTGTACGACTTCCAGAAGACGTATGCGACCTTCCCGGGTGCGGTCCGTATCCCGCAGGACTCCGTGCTGTCGCTCGATGGGGCGACGGGGTCCAACACGATCAGGCATTCCTCCGGCGACAACTACACGTACATCGACGTCGAGGAACGACTGTACATCCGCACGGCAGGCCCTGTCACGAGGTTCCTCGTGACGGACGGCGGGAACATCTCGTACACGAACCTCCGACTGGACGGGACGAACCGTCTCTATTTCAACAACAACCTCACGGAGTACCTGTACGCCGACGCGTCGGGCAACCTGAACTACTACGCGAATGTCGTCCATTGGTTCTACGTGGGTGGGGCGAACAAGTTCAAGATCACCACGACGCAGTGCCAGTTCCTTCAGGACGTCCTGATGGATCAGACCAAGGTGATCTACCTGTACGACATCAACGCGTACCTGCGGGCCAGTTCGTCCGGGAACGCGGAGTTGGCGGCTTCGACCACGGTCAGCCTGAAGGTAGGTGCAGCCGCGAAGCTCACCGCTGCCGCCACGCTCACCACCTCGTACCAGAACATTCGGTTCGACGGGACCGCCCGCGCGGAGTTCGGCAACGCGAGTGTGTACATCGGTCAGGACGGTTCCGACAACCTGAGTATCGCTTCGACGGTTTCCATCGGCCTGTCGGTGGGCGGGACGAAGTTCCTGGTCGGAACGGCACTGAATACGTCGTACCAGACTCTTCGGATGGATTCGACCACGAAGATCGAGTTCAACAGCGCGAGCAACTACATGCAGGCTATCGACGCCGATACGGTCGTCGTCAACGCGGCAGCCGACGTGATCCTGCGTGTTGGTGGAACGGGTATCCTGCAGGTCACTTCGACCGTCATCAACGCGTACACGCACCGGATCGAGAACGTCGTCGATCCGTCGAACCTGCAGGACGCCGCCACGAAGAATTACGTGGACAACTCTCACAGCGGTTGGCGGCTGAAGACTCCCACGAATCAGATCCACGCGCTCACCGTGGGCGAGGAGAACTGCGACTATACGAGCCTCGAATCGGCCATCGACTACATCAACGGTCAGGGAGAATCCGACTGGGTGATATACCTCTTCTACAGCAGCAACACAGGAGGGTACCACTCGATCACCACCTCGAAGGACCTCTCGACGCGTTCGATTTCCATCGTGGGAATGTACGGTCACTGGGGCAGCACGACGTACGGCAATCTCCGCGTCATCGGGAGCGACGTCTTGCTCACCGTCGGAAGCCACACGCGGTGGGAGAACATCCACTTCACCTGCAGCGGTAGTTGGACGTCAGCCGACGGGCCTATCGTTGGTGCCTCCAACTTGACGAACATGTTCTTCATCAACTGCTACCTGGACCTCCAGGGTGCGGGCGGGACTGACGTGCTGTATCAGATGAGCTTCGTGCTCGACTCCACTGCGACCGGGGACGACAACTTGGTCTTCGAGAACTGCTACATCAACTTCAACGCATCTCGGTACGGCATGAAGGTGCAATACGACCGGTTGCGGATGCAGGGATGCACCGTGCGTGGAGGCGAGCGCACCCTGTACATTCAGGGCAGTGAGGGGACCAAGATTTCCCAGTGTCATTTCACACTGACGACCACGGTATCTACTTTCCTCTACATGAGTGTCCTGTACGATTCAATCGTGTCCGACGTTCGGCTGGACCGGACCACCGGTAGCGCTACGCAGGGGCTGTACGTCAATGTGCAGTCCTGTCGCTTCTCGAACATTCATATCGAGCTAGGAGCATTCGCGTCTTCCGGGAGTTACGGCCTGACCGTCAGTGGTAGCTCCAGCACTTTTGTGGGAATCCACGTCCACTACGGTCAGCTGCTTTTCGCGGCTTCGACGAGCACCTTGTCAAGTTCCGTGGTCTACTGCACGGATAGCGGCAGCACGATGGGGGCAATCCTGCTCGACGCGGAGCACATCATAGTGGCCGACTGCCATGTGTATCGGAACAACGCGGGGTACGGGATTCAGGCTCTCAGCTCCTCTGCCGATTACTGTTCCGTCAAGTGCTGTGACGTGCAGGCAACGACCGGGTACGCGTCGATCTACGGTGTCACTGGTGCGGACTTCTGGCATGTGCTCGGGAACATGGTCGATGTCGCGACTGCGGCGAACGGCGGTGCGAGCTGGACCGTCTCAGAAGAGAAGGTCGTGTGACACAGCGTAACAGGGGGATCGGATCATGGCGTACCCAAACCCGACGATAGACGCCGTCCCGCAGGAGTCCACGGTGGTTGGCGCATCGTACCCGGCACTTGGCCCGATAGCAGTGACCGACCTCGTCGGCCCGTTCGCGGCGAACCGGCAACCGGATCAGTTGAGCACGCGCACGGCGACACTTCGCGACCGGACGAACCGCCTCATCGAGAACATGAACTACCTCACGGAGGGCGGACCGGGTGGCGGTTCGTTCTTCCTCCCTCGCGACGGTTCGGAGGACATGACGGGGGACCTGCTCGTCACCCGAAGCGCTTCCGACGGTTTCGCGACCATCGACGCTGCCCAGGACGCGTACTTCCGCGCCGATTGCGGAGATGGTACGCGTGCGGCAGGATTGAAGATCCTCGAAAACGGCGTCGAGGTCGGGTATCTGAAACAGTTCGTGTCGGGGGGCGTGCGGACAACGGACCTCGCAGTCTCCACGGGCACCGTGCCGCAGATACGCCTGTGGCCGGGAGTGACCTCGTACGTCTTTGACGAGAACGGTGTGTACTTCCCGAAATCGCTGACCATCGGTAGTATCGAGAAGCTGTACTTCAACTCCGCTGCGAATTCCATCTCCCGTGACGGCGCGGACAATCTCACGGTGGACGCGGATGGGGCGGTCTATCTGCAGCCGGACGGCGGGGGAAACACGGTCGCCTTCCACGGTTCGTGGGTGGAGTTCTTCACCGACGTCGGTATCGACGGCACGTACGAGCTGCAGTTCAATTCCTCGACGAACCGGCTCTTCCGCGACGGTTCGGACAACATGTTCGCGTACGCCGGAGCGGACTGGCGCTTCTTCACCAACGGCACAGAGCGGTTCAGAATCGGCACGGCGACGACCACGTCGTACCAGCACATCCTTCTCGATGCGGCGAACGTGGTCTACTTCAGGAACACGAACGCGTACATTCAGGGTTGGGCGGATGGGGAAATCACCGTCAGCGGATTGAACAGCGTTTCGTTGTCCGTCGGCGGATCAACCCGCCTAGCGGTGTGGTCGGGTGGCATGACTGCGTACGTCGCGTTGCATATGGACTCGACGACGCGGGTCACCTTCAACAACGTGAATAACTACCTGTTCTCCGACGGCAACACCCTGACGGTAAACGCGAACACGAACGTCGCGATTGGCGTCGGCGGGAGCCCATACCTCGACGTGAATTCCACGCGGGTCTATTCCGGCGTGCCTATCCAGCTCAACGGTGGGGTCTCCGAAATCAAGGGGTACAACGCGGGCGGGTTCGATTGGCTCACCATCACCTCG
>Ga0316577_10000371_pt1 | contig 16939 bp, 12 predicted proteins | sample S5NA_FD_203073 | JGI IMG/M metagenome (GOLD analysis project Ga0316577, IMG submission 203073) | Rhizosphere microbial communities from salt marsh grasses in Alabama, United States - S5-7_050615r2r1 | ecosystem: Host-associated > Plants > Roots > Rhizosphere | place: USA: Alabama | collected... | reverse complement strand
CGCACAGCCCGGGTCAGCAACCGGCGGGCAGCACTCTTGTCACCGGCCTTGGCCGCCGCAATTCCCTGAGCCAGCACGGAATCGTGACTCTGTTTGTCCATCCTGCTACTCCCTGGCGGTTGCCATGACCACTGCCCATGGCAACAGCGCACCGAGCATGACCAAAGCGATCATGGCCGTCCTGGGAACCCAGGCCGCGTCGGGCAGGATCCCCCACGTTTCGGGGCGAAGCACGTGCAGTGCATAGAAGAGATAGGCGAGCATCCCCCCAATCACCGCCAGTGAAAGCCAGCGAACCACAATGACACGCTGCCTCCGCCTGTTTCCGAGCATCAAGAGGCCGGTCAGGGCAACCAGGAATGTGGCACCTGCCGCCAGAGCCAGGTCAGTGCCAGCCACGCGTCGCCCGGCGCCCCGGCCAGGAGGTGCGCCCTGGTTGCCCAGGGTGGGGACCGGGGTTGGCTGGGGTGTAGGGATGGGTGTGGGTGTGGGAGACTGCGTAGGGGTGGGTTGTGGCGTGCGCGAGGCCGTCGCTGTGGCCGTGGGAAGCGCCTGCACGGTGAGGTCAACCGTCTGAGAACGCCGGGCTTCCCCGCTCTCGGCCCGCAGTTGGAACTGCCCGGAAGTGGTGAGGAAAATCGTGGCTTCTGCCACGCCATCGACCGTACCGCTGGAAACTGGCGGCAAATAGCCGCCGGCGGCCTCCTCCACATAGAAGGTGATGGGCACCCCATCGCGAATACGGTGGCCATTGCGATCCAACACAGGGCCTGCCTGAAGCTGGATACGAACCGGTGGTTGCAGCCCAGTCCCGGCGACCGGCTCGAGTTGGCGCAGAGGGATGGTCTGGTCGGGGTCGGGAGCGAGCTGCCGGTCGAGCGTGTAGTTGATGCCGGGGATGTTCACCGGGGATGCGCCCTGGGGCGCCAGTTCTCCGAACAGCGTCCTGACCACGGCCTCGACAAAGGGATCCACCTTGCTGTATGCCGCGAGGTACAGGCTGAGCTTGCTGATCTCGGTGGTATCCAGGTAGTAGGGCGCATTGAGCGCCAGGACGACGAGCCTGGCACCATACGAGGCGCTGCGGCTGTCATTCAGAAAGAGTTTGACCGCATCGGAGTTGGGTCCCTTGACCGGGTTCAGATCCTGCTGGACAAAGAGGATCCAGTCCGCTTCTTCCAGCAGCAGGCCGACGTCCACCTCGACCTCCTGCCCCGCCAGGAACTTTTTGAGCTGCCCAAACGGCAGGCTGGTGATGTCCTCTGCATCGATCTGTTCGGTGCCCTCAGGCCCGTACACACGCAGGATGGCCTCTTCGACCGCCGTCTGGCTCAGAGGAGAGAAAGGCTGGCACTGCTCCGTGAAACACTCCTGAACCGGCCGGGCATCGGTAAAGACCAGGATCTTTTCACCGCGGCTGGGGGGAGCGGGCACGGCATTGGCGTCCGGATAGAGCAGGGTCAGGGCTTGGCCGGCGACCTGTTGTGTGACCCCTGTGCCGAGGCCGCACACCTGGGGGGCAGCCTCGGCAGGAACGCGCACCGCCTCCAGGGTGAACTCGGGATAGAGCTGCAACTTCAGGCGCAGGATCCGGCCCACAGCTTCGTCGACCCTGGCGGCAAAAGCAGGATTCGACCGGTATTCTTCCCGGAAGAAGGCCACCGTATCCCGGATATTGCGGAACTGGTCAGTCCAGACATTTTCCAGGTCAAACTGGGACAGGATCAGGAGATCGTTTCCGGCCAGAAACGCCTCCTTGGCGATACGCCGGTGGGGGAAGGTCGCCAGGGTGGGATCAAAATAGCGACGCACGGCCGGCACGCCGAGGCTATCCGACACCATCAGGCCGGTCCGGCGCCACTCACTGAACTCCTCCAGGCTGAGGATGGCGCCCATGCCCTCCGGATCAAAACTGATCGGCGCCGTGAATTGGCGGATATCGCCCTGGACGCCGCGGTAGCGGATGTGAGAGGACATGACGGCATCGGTCACGGAATCGGGAGTCCCGTCAGCGTTGGCGACGGCCACAAAAGGTACCAGTTCGACCTGGCGCAATTGCTCGAGCGACTTGTCTACAGTGGCAACCTCCTCGTCGGGCAGCCGATCTGAGCCACCATGGCCCGGAAAGTGCTTGGCAACGGTCGCCACTCGCCCGCCACTGCCCTGATGCACACCCTCGATGTAGGCGCGGCCCATCTGGCCCACCCACCACGGATCGCCGCCAAAGGTGCGGGTGCCAATGTCGCCCTGGCCACTGGATCGCGGATTGTTCAGTACATCCACGCTGGGGCCCAACAGCAGGTTGATGCCCATCGCTGCCAGCTCCAGGCCCGTGATCTGGCCCACCGCGCGGGCCTGGTCCGTCCGCCACGTGGCACCGATGGCCATGGCATTGGGCAAAGGCGTGGTACCTCCCGTAATGCGCGTATAGGGGTAGCCATCCCCCTCATGGTCGACGGCAACGAACAATGGCACCTGGACGCCACCCGCCGCGACCTGGTCCATGGCCAGCGCCTGGAGACCGTTGGCAAGCTGGGCCACCTGGCGGGGAGTGTCGCCGTCGTTGTAAAAGTTGGAATTCGCCGCCAGGAGGACGACCCCCCCCACGTGGTCCTGCCGGATCAACCGGGCGATGTCCGTCCCCGGGCTGGGATCGTTTCCCACAAAGGCGACCAGGAACAGTTGTCCGACCCGCTCTTCCGCAGACATGGTGGATAGGAGCGCCTGGACGCGGTTGTCGAGATCGGTCGTGCCCTCCTGGGCATGGACAGTGCGCACCGGCAGCAACAGGATGAGAATGGCCAAAGAGCGAGCCAGCCTGGCCAGGCTGGTCAGCCGGGCCAGGCCCTGGGCCGTGTCTCTCCTCTGTCCGATTTTGCGATCTTTAGACAGGAACCTATTGCTCATGGCGGACTCTATGATACCCTAAAACAGGGCAAACGACAAGGTAGGACGATGGAGGTTTCAGACGAAAAAAGCTCGTCTTTGCGACGAGCTTGATCTTTCTGCCCCTATAGCACTACTATCTCTGGCGGTCGTACAACCCCTGCCGTGCATTCCAGCGTACCTGCCACAGGTCGCGGATCATGCCCATCGTGTCCTTCACCGGCTTGACCTTGCTCTCGGTGCCATAGTACCAGATGACGGGTACCTCAACGACCCCATACCCAAAGCGCCGGGCGATGAATAGGATCTCCACGTCAAAGCCCCAACCCTCGATGGTCTGATAGGGAAAGACCTCGCGGGCCACCTCCCGGCGAAAGGCTTTGAACCCGCACTGGGTATCCTGGATGCCGGGTACAGCGACCAGCCGGACCAGCAGGTTATAGACACGGCCCATTAGATGGCGGTAGTAAGGCTCGTCGATGCGCTCAGCTCCTTTGATCTCGCGCGAAGCGATGGCCAGATCATAGCCATCCAGTGCAGGCGGCAAGAACTTGGGCAACTCTTCAATGGGTACCGACAGGTCCGTGTCGCTGATGATCAGGTACTTGCCCCTTGCTTCGGCGACACCTGTTTTGACCGCAGCCCCCTTGCCTCCATGCGGGTTGCGGATCAGCCTGATGAAAGGATACTTTTGGGCGAATTCTTGGACGATGGTTGGCGTGGCATCGTCGCTACCGTCATCGACCACGACGACTTCCAGGGGGTAGGGCTGCGTCTCGACAAAAGTCGCCACCCGTTGGAGACTTTTGCCCATGCGGCGCTCTTCATTCCAGGCTGGTATGATGACCGATGCAAGAAGCTGGGTATCTTCCACTTGGGTCCGTTTCCTCCGGGCGAGCTATGCCCAACGCAGAGATGATACACCCACCTGCACACTTTGTCAACCACGCTCTCCAGGGTCGCCAGTAGCTTCGGGTAGCAGATAGCCCAAGGCACGCAGCTCCTTGCGCAGGCGGGGCAGGTCCCGCTTGCGAACCAGCGCAGTGGTGGGGGTCAGAACCTTGCTGATGAGCGAGCGCGTCTCGGGCAGCACCGTCAGATCCTTCAGAACTCGCTCACTCTTGACTCGAAGCAAGGCGACTTCCTCCAGTTGCACCTGGCCAAAGCGGCCGGCCCATAGCCGGAGCTGCCCGACCACGTTGGCCGGCACAGGCCGCTCGCCAGCTTGCTGCAAGAATGCCAGCACCTGTTCGATGCGGATACCCCGCGCCAGCGCCCGCCCCAGGCTGCCGACCGTGAGTTGGTAGCGGCCAGTCTCCAGGTCCGTAGCCGCAGCCGGAGGGCCCTGGGGTTCGGCGAAACGTTCCAATTGGAACCGCGTATAGAGGTTGGCCGGCGGCGGGACCTCGACGGAGAAGTCAGGGTGCACAACGAGAGGGGGTGAGGGGCGATCTTCCGGTTCGCCAGCGACCAGGCCAAGAAAGCGCATCCCGGCTTCGGTGAGGCGGCACACGGCACCGCCTTCGGCGGGAACGGCGGCGACGATGCCCAGCCAGAGGAGTGGCCCGGTCAACAGATCGGCAAGGAGCGCCCCCTCGACCCGATCCCAGGACTCAAAGCCGGAGAGATACTCGCCGCTGGCGACGTCACGAATGTACCAACTGGTGTAGTCTCCATCGGGCCGTTGGAAGTCAGGATGGCTCGCTTGAATAGCGGCAATGAAGGAGGTCACCGACCACCAGGAATCGAGGGGACAACGGGCCAGCAGGGCGAGGAGGGCCTGGCGGGTGGCGACAGGGTCGTTCCGCCACAAAGTCTGCTGGTCGCACTGGAGGGAGGGAACGCGGCACAGATCGTTCCAATCCGGGTCATGAAACCAGGCATCCTGGAGCGCCTTCAATTGCTGTGCCCGCGTGGACGCCAGCCAACGCTTGACGGGATCGGCTTCCAGGCGAAGCATGTCGCCCTGCCGGGCGACAAAGTCAAGCTTGCCAGCCACGTGCCGGAGCAGCGCCAGGCGCCGTCCCGAGGCATGGGTCAGCCACCCGCGCAACGCTGACAGGTCGCGCTGGCCCAACCGCCCGTCGGCATAGGGTCGCACGTCGTGATTCTGGACGTAGACCAGGTAGGCAAACAGGTCATAGACTAGGGCCATGGGGTCGTGAACACCGCCGCCAGGCGCAGGGACAGAGGCAACGACCAGCGGAGGTGGCTCGATGGCGGGTTGGGGCAAGATAGGCTGCAGGTCGGTTGGAATGAAGACAAACTCGCCCGGCCCGGCTTCGTCCTGGCTGAAGGCGCGAAAGAGGAATCCCGCATACCAGAGCTCTTCGGCAGGGCTGGCCGGATCCCGCCAGGGGGTCTCTCGCTCCAGCCGCCCCGGACCCATAGGCCGCACCTGGCCAAAGCGTCGCCAGAATTGGGCAGCGCGCATCCGCCCGCCCGCGGCCAACAGGGTATCCAGCGCGTGACGGCTTTCGGGGCGCAGGCGTGACAGGGCCGTCCGTACCGAGAGGGGATCGAGCAAGAGGGCAGCCAATTCGTCGGCAGCTTCGGCCTGCCGCCGGCTGGTGAGGAGGGCGCCGCGGTTCTCGGCCAGGGCCCGTAGGAGGGATAGGTCGTAGTCAATCAGAAAACGGTTCAAGGTGTACATCGTGTTTCACCTGACACCCGTCCCACCAGGACGGGCCCCTACACAAGGGCTTTGGCCGGTGCCAAGGCACGGGCCTTTGACCGGCTCACACCGGCTGTAACCTGATAGGAAGGCTTTCTTGCCAAGAATGGCACACCCTAGTATAATATCGCCCACGCGCCTCCAGGGAAAATGGCGGCATGCGGCCAACCGTTGGCGTTTTACCCAATTCGCTTGCGCGCACCGAGGGCCGATTCGCTTGCATTTTCATCCGGGCTGTGGGCACGTATGGAGGTAAGAATCATGGTCAAATCCTCGTCTTCGTCGGATATGCAACAAACGGCAGGCTTCCTCGGAGGCCTGGTCAAGCAGGTTCGCCTGGCATGGCGGCTGTTTCGGGACAGCCGCGTGCCCGGTTGGGTCAAGATGATCCCCTTTGCCGGCTTTCTGTACCTTCTATCGCCCATCGACCTTATCCCGGATTGGTTCCTGCCCGGTCTGGGGGAAGTGGACGACGTGGTGCTATTGGTGCTGGCGATGAAGATGTTCATAGACCTCAGCCCACCCGGTGTTGTACGCGATCACCTGGCCGATCTATTTGGGACGAAGGACAGAACGGGCGCCACCAGCGATACATCTGGCACCGACACCATCGACGGCGCGTACCGCGTCCTCGACGCGGGTCCGGCGAATCCAGAATGGCTTCCGGTAGATCCTTCACGAGACCGAATCACAACCTAAGGAGAACTGAATGACTGACCCACGGTACCGTCTACCCAACGAAGTTGCCACCCACCTGGACATATCACCTTCCACGCTGCGAAGGTGGTCCAACGAATTCTCCGAGTACCTGTCGGATGCAGCCGGCCGGCCCGGAGAGGACGAGAGCAAGAGCAGCCACCGGCGATACAGCGACGATGACCTCGAAACGCTGATCACTATCAAGGGATTGCTCTCCGAAGGACAGACCTATGTCCAGGTAGGCAGGCGGTTGGAAGCCCTGCGCTTGCGACGGACCGGCGAAGTGGTGTTTGACGATGAGGAAGAGCCTGAGGCCAGGGCCTTGGGTCCTTCGCTACGGGACACACCCTATTCTCCCGCCGTCACCGTTCTGTCTGATACCCTCCACACGGTGGCCGATGGCCAACAGTTGTTGCTGGGCAGCCAGCAGGCGAACCGTGAGCTACTCACGGTCGTGTTACAGGACAATTTCAACCTCAAAGAGGAGAATGCCAAGCTCCGCGACCGCATGCTCGAGCTAGAGCGCGACCTGGTGGAGTTACGTCGACACGACGAGGCACGCCGCCAGGACATCGAAGGCCGCCTGGGTCGCCTCGAGCGACAGAATGTGGCCCAACCCCAGAAAATGGAGCCTATAAAGAACCCGCGACGTGGTTGCCTGGGCCAATTCTTCGGCTCCTAGCACAAGCACACAAGAGGGCAAGCGCAACTTCCGTCCAGCCTCGACACCCTGGCACTGTCCCCTACCGCCGGGACAAAGTCTCTAGTGTGCCACCTCCCCAACCAGGTCGTACTCCATCGCTCCAGTGATGTGGACGGGCACGATCTCGCCCACCGGCACATCAGCGGGCAGCAGGACCATGCCGTCAATCTCTGGGGCGTCACGGTAAGAGCGGCCGATGCCAAGCCCATCTCCCTGCCCCTCGACGAGGACATCCAGAACGCGCCCTATCTGAGCCTGATTGATCTCCAGCGAGATCTGTTGCTGCAAGGCCATCAGGCGATCGAAGCGCTCCTCCTTGACCTCCTCTGGCACTGGGTGAGGTAGGTCGAGGGCCGGCGTGCCCTCTTCTGGCGAATAGACAAAGACTCCTACCCGGTCGAATCGCGCCTCCTCGACAAAGCTCAGCAGGGTCTCGAATTCCTGCTCCGTCTCCCCGGGATACCCCACGATGAACGAGGTCCGAAGCGCGAGGTCTGGCATGGCAGCACGCAGATCCGAGATCAAGTGGCGCGTACGCTTCATGTGGGCCGGTCGCCGCATGCGACGCAGGGTGTCAGGGTGGGCATGCTGCAGAGGCAGATCCAAGTAATGACACACACGCGGACTGCCGGCCATGACCTCAATCAGACGGGCGCTCACGTGCCCGGGATAGGCGTACATCAACCGCAGCCAATAAAGGCCGGACGCAGCAGCCAGGATATCCTGTAAAAGCACGGGTAAGGCATCCTGCTCACCCCGGTCGCGACCATAGGCCGTCGTGTCCTGGGCGATGAGGATGATCTCCCGGACTCCCTGTCCAACCAGATCGACGGCGTCCTCCACCACGGCCTGGGCAGGCCGGCTGGCAGCCGGCCCCTTGATCAAAGGGATCGCACAAAAGGCACAGGGCGCGCTACAGCCATCGGCGATTTTGAGGTAGGCGGTACTCCCTTGCTGTGCCACACGAAGCCGATCCTCGTCCGCCATCAGGAGGGGATCGCCCAGCCGGGCCAGAGAGCTTTTTCGGCGCCAGCCTCGCCCCGTCCACAGGTCCTCAATGAGGGCACCAATCTCTGTCCAACGACGGGTGCCGAGCAGGGCATCAATGCCGGGCACCTCTTTGATCAGGGCCTGCCCCCACCGTTGGGACAGACAACCAGCCGCAATCAGCAACTGATCCTGGCGTTTGCCACCGGCCAGTTCGCGCAGCTCCTCCAAGGACTCTGCGCGGGCATCCTCGACAAAGCCACAGGTATTGACGATGAGCACCTGGGCCTGGCCCGGGTCCTCGACGGGCTGGTGCCCGATCTGCTTGAGCAAGCGGGCCATGCCATGGGCGTCCACCAGGTTCTTGGGACAGCCCAATGTTTCAAGATAGTACTTCACAGCAGATTTCCCATCCAGGTACAAGGTGGTTCTGAGGGCTCAGTGTACCACCGAGCAGATGACTTGTCAAAGATTTGGTGAAAACAGAGGTGGCATGGTATACTCCTGTCGCAGGCAAAGCACCGAAGTGAGGAGAAATCATGCAGATTCTGGCCGTGGACGTGGGTACCGGCACCCAAGACGTGCTGCTGTTCGATACCGAGAAGGAGCCGGAGAACGCCCTCAAGATGGTCATGCCATCGCCCACGATGCTCCTGGCTCAGGCCATTCGCACCGTAACCGGCCGTGGGGAGGATCTACTGCTAGATGGTGTGACGATGGGGGGCGGGCCCTGTGCCTGGGCGGCCGAGGATCACCTGAAAGCAGGCCACCGGCTGTTTGCCACTCCCGATGCAGCGCGTACCTTCAATGACGATCTGGAGCAGGTTGCGGCCATGGGGGTGGAAGTGGTGAGTGAGGATGAGGCCGCAACTCTGGGGGGGGCCCGCCGCCTGACCATGCTCGACTTTGACTATCCGTCCCTGGCTCGTGCCTTTTCCACCTTTGGCGTGGACCTTGATCAAGTAGACGTGCTGGCCGTGGCCGTGTTCGACCACGGCGCCGCGCCCCCTGGCTACAGCGACCGGCGTTTCCGTTTCGAGTACCTCGCCGAGCGCATTCAGAGTGGAGCGGGGCTGGCCGGCTTTGCCTTTGCGCGAGATCAGATTCCACAGAGCATGACCCGCCTGCGGGCTGCCGCCTTTTCGGCCCCAGCTGACCGCCCCCTGGTCGCCATGGATACGGCCCCAGCAGCCGTTCTCGGCGCCCTGGAAGACGGACAGGTGCGAGGGCAGGATGAGGCAATCGTTGCCAACATCGGCAACTTTCACACCCTGGCCTTTAGCCTGCGCGGGGGAGCCATTACCGGGTTGTTCGAGCACCACACCGGGCTCCTCAGCCAAGCCACCCTGGAAGCCTTGCTGGCCCAGTTGGCAGCCCGCACCCTATCCAACGAGGACCTCTTTGCCGAACACGGGCATGGCGCGCTGATCCTCGATTCCAGACCGGCCTCCCTCGACTTTGTGGCCGTGACCGGTCCCCGGCGGAGACTGTTGGCTGGATCCGCGTTGCGGCCTTATCTGGCCGTGCCCTATGGCGACATGATGATGGCAGGGTGCTGGGGCCTGGTGCGGGCCTGTGCGGACGTCCTGCCCCACACAGCACAAGCGATCGAGGGGGCCATCGGCCCTGGATAAGAAGGCACTCCTGTGCTCCCGGTCTTGAGGCGGATCCCCGATAGAGGCGAGCCTAGCTGGCCAGTTCTTGCCCCGGAGCATCGAGGCGCCGGACAGCCCGGACTGCCGACTCAGGCATCATCCGGCCCAGTTTGCTGCAAGAGGTCCCGGTAGGCCTCGAACCATTGGGGCATGTCGCCCCATCTTTCCTTAAACTCTCGTTCTCGCTGCCGCTCCTGAAAGAGGGTCAGGCGACGGAGCACCTCATCGTGGACACGGCGAGGATTGCTCACAAAGAGAAAGTCGAGGCGACCCTCCGCGCCGGCCGTCTGTACGATCACATTCCCATAGTTGAGAATCATCGCCAACGGGCTGGGAATCCGAAAGTCCACGTACTGCACATTGGCCAGCGACGCCTGGCGCCGGCTCTCGGTGTAAAAGAAAAAGAAGGGGTAGGGGGCTAGCTCCCGTTCAACGTCGACCACCTCGGTGTCGGTGACAATATAGACATCGTTGCGCCAGTCCACATACTGGTACAAGAACCAGAGGAACGCCAGGATTCCCAGCACGGCAAAGACCAGGAACAACCATCCTTCGAACCCTACCCAAGTCACAGGAGGGAGCTCGACTGGATCGAAGCCCACAACCTCCGTTGCGTAGGCCAGGGCGAAGGCCAGCAGGAGATAGACAGCCAGCAAGGAGACGAGAAACTGCACGCCGGTGCGCTGGAGCAGGTTGATCCAGTGCTTGCGCCAGGTCACCGTGCCATTCTCACGGATCTCGAAACGGGGCAACCATCCGCCGAGGCTTCGAAAACGGCCCTGTCGTCCCGAAGCCTCCGGATCGGGCCCGGACTCGGGCGGGAGCTGCATCGAGTCCGGCAAGCGAGGTTCCAAGCGCTCGGGGTAGAGCCGGTCCTCCAATTGGTGGCGGATGCTCTCCCGCTGCTGGATTTGCAGCCCACTCCGGGCCTGAGCAGAGGCTCTCTGGATCAACTCCTGCACATAGGCAGGGTGCGGGATGACAGTGAAGTGGATCTGCCCCCGCTGAGCAGCAGTGTCGATAGCCACATTGCCATAGCCCAACTGGCGACCCAAAACCGTCACAAAGATGTTGACATTCTGGATCTGATTCAATGGGATCTCGTAACGCTGCTCGCTGAGAAAGAGATTCTTTTCGGTGTGAATCACAGCCCGGTTGGTGATCTCGTAGGTATCATTCCGCCAGTCAAAGTAGCGGTACACGATCGAAAAGGCAAGCAGGGCGGAAATGGTGATGCCCAAGGCCAATAGGACATTCCGGGAGAGGGTGGGCAATCCAGAAGCAACGTCGGCCAAGATCAGGACCAACACCAGAACGAGGAACAGGGCCAGCGGCGTGATGCGTGAGACCGGCACGAACCAGTGGCGGCGTACCTTGTAGGGCAGAGGCAGATCCCCCTCCAGCGAAGGGCGGAGGGCTCTGGCCTCCTCGTCGGGCCGCCCGCCCACCTCGAAATCCTCTGGATTGAGGCCGACATCGTCCAGGAAACGCTCAAAATCCTTGCGCTTGAGGACAATCCAGATGCTGGGTTGCGTGACCTCCACCGTAGCGCCACGCATCTCATCGGCCAGCAGGGCATGGGCGCCGAAATAGTTGCCCTCCAAATGGCCAGGCTTGCCAGGACGTGGCAGTTCGCCCTGTTGGGCCTTCAAATAGGTCACAGGCCTGGGCGATCCCCTGCCGACCTGGAGGCGGACCACCGCTTCACCCTCCTCCAAGATCATCAGGCTTGTAGCCGGGTCTCCTTGCCGGGCCAGAATGTCGCCAGGCCGATGGTACTCCAGACAGACGTACCCGGTCAGCAGCCGCAGGTACTCGCGAGACAGGCTGGCAAAGAGGGAAACCTCCTGCAGTCTGTCCAACAGACTGATCCGTGCCTGATCCTTGAGCAGATCCTCGGCGCGGTCCGCCAGCAGTTCCTGCATCATCTGCCCGGGAATGCGGAACAACCTGGTAGGGAGCTGGGTAACGGCCGTCGTCCACCGCCTCTGTCCGAGTCTCAGGCTGCGCCGCCCGAAAAAGTTGCCTGCGGCATAGTAGCGGGGCCAATCACCTCCTGGTTGGACGGGCGGCGAGGGCGACTCGAGCACCTGTCCCTGGTCCACGATGTAGAAACTGTCAGCCTCCTGGCCCGACGCAAAGATGGTCTCTCCTTTGTCATACTCCTCGACATCAACGGCGTCGGCCAGACGATAGATATCCCAATCATCAATGTTGATGAACAGAGGAATCGCTCGCAGGCGCGTCGCGATGTCGGTCTGGAAGAACCAACCGCGCCAGTCCTCATGGACAAACAAGAGCGGCTGTAGATAGCGCAAGGGGATGGCCAGAAGGGAGGTCTCCTCCTCGGCGACCGTCGAGAACTGGAAAGGCCGGCCCGTCACCAGGGCATAGCGTCCGAGGTAGTCCCCCGGGGTGGCATAGCGGTGTACGACTGCCTGGCTGGAGCCATAGCCCTCCCATTCTGCTACTTTGCCGCTCTCGACATAGTACAGAAAATCGGCCGGCTCCCCTTTCCGGTAGAGGACCTGATCCTTGGCCAGCCGCCGCGTTTCTACACCCGGCAAGAGCAGATCATGCAGATCCTGCAAAGGGAGGGCGATGAGGGTGGTATTTTCTTCCGCAGTAGCATTGACGAGACAGGGCCGGCCGGTGATCAGGGTGTAAACCCCCAGGTATTGTCCCTGACTGGCCTGACGCCGAAGGGACTTGCGCCCACTGGGATCGACCTCGACGACAGACGCTTTGCCCTTCTCCACAAAGTAGAGGAGGCACTCGGGCTGGCCTACGTCAAACAGCACTTCGCCCTTGTGCAATGAGATCTCTTGCACAAATGGCACCTGCTCCCTGACCACCCCCTCAGGCAAGAACTGAGTTAAGGGTATCCTTTTGAGGCGTTCAAGCGTGACTTCAGCCACCACGACCTACCTCACTTCTCTGCCTCTTTTTGCCTGCTTCTATTATACCCTGTTTCAGTCACGGTGGCAAGACGGCTGACCAGCCCCAAAAGGTTGGATCCTCCCCTAGCAGAAGTCTCTCCCATCCCGTCCGTTTTCCGGTCAGCCAGACTCCTGCTCAGCGAGCAAGCGATCTAGATCGCCAACCAGTGCTTCGGCGGTGGTAAAGTGTATGCCCAACAGGCCGAGAGCACAGGCAGCCGCCACGTGAGCAGGGCTATCGTCGATAAAAACGGCCTCATCGGGCGCGGCCTCCAGCCGCGCCAGGGTGAGGTAGAAGATGGCTGGATCGGGCTTGACCAACCCCACATCTCCCGAACAGACGACGACATCGAACAGGTGCAGGATGTCCCAGTTTTCCAGCCACTGGGTCAACCGGGGCGGCGCATTGGACAGAACAGCCAGCTTGTATCGCCCGTGCAGCTTGTGGAGCAGATCGAGCACACCTTCGTCGATCGCCTCGTCAGCAAAGTAGCGCTCGCGGAAGGCTTGGATCTCGCCAGGCGACGCCAACCCTAGCGATGAGCCGATCTCCAGCCAATAGCCATCCAATGACTTGTGGCCGAGCAAAACCTCCTGCCACGCCTCGCTGCCAAACATGACCCGGTTGAGCTGGCCAGCTGACAGGTTGAGCTCTTGTTCATACTTGCGGAATAGCGAGATTGGCTTCTGAGCCGAGATAACACGGCCAAAATCAAAAATGATGGCTTTGATCATCAACTATTCTCCCCTCAAGATACGGCCATCGATGTGATCCTATTCGTGTACCATCGACTGTGCGATCTCGACCATCTGCCGGCTATGCGCCGTCGCCCAGTCGACCAAGACCAACACCTCCTGCAAGGCGACCAGGGCCTCGGCAGGCCGGCGAGGCGGCTGGTCCTGCAGCCGATCCTCGATCCCAGGCGAATAGCGGGTGCGCAGCCCTTGCCATAGCCGTTTGATCGATACGGAAAACCAGAGTAGACAGATGGTATCTGGCAGTGTCAGGATCTCGGCCTCGCTCAAACCGGCCACCGTCGCATACGCCCTCAGGAAGCCACCAAAGGGTTCCCACTGGAGAAACCCTGGATAGGCCAGATGCTGAAAGTGGCCCGGACGCGAGGATGAGAAATAGACAAGCCCTTCGGCCAACTCTGCCAAACGGGGTTGCCAAGCGGCCTTGTCATAATCGAGCACGCCGACCACGCGATCCCCTTCAAACAACAGGTTGCCTGCCCAATAGTCCCCGTGGATCACCCGGTAGGGCAGCCCTTCATATCCGGCAAACCTGACCGCCAGGCGATCTGCCTTGAGCCTCAACTGACGGGCGACTGAGGCCAGGTCCGAATCCTGCTCTACTTGCCATGATTCGCACAAGCGAGCAAGATAGAGATGGAGCTGGACGGGAGTGTAAAGGGCTTCGCGGGTGCATAGAGCCGGAGGCGCAAAGCCCTCGAGGAGGGTGTGATAGTGGGCCAGGGTCGCCCCCGCTGCCTCCAGGTGGGAAGAACGGCCTGGGTCATAGGCCTCCCCGTCAATATAATCCTGCAGCTCGTACGCCCGGCCGTCCAAGATCAGCAGACTATCGCCGGAAAGGGTAAGCCGAATGTTGGGTGCAGGGAACCCAGCCGCTCGCAGGCGCCGTACCAGGGCGTGCTGAGCTCGGAGCCGATCCGGATCGCTTCGCACCGGGTGGTGGCGCTTCAGAAAGTAGCGACCGCGACCCGTCCGGACAATCCAGTTGTCATCGACCAAGCCATCTTCAACCAGCCGCACTGTCTCAGGCTGGCCCAGGCCATAGTGGCTCAGTACGCGTGCCAGCACCTCATCGATCACCGTGCTCTTGGCGCTGCAGTTGAGCAGCCGCTGCCGCATCCAGCAGCCAACTGAGGCGGCCCGCGGTAAGGCGAATGCCCTGGGCTGGAAAGGGACCACCGGGACCTCTCAAGACGGATTCCACAATCCCGGCCTTGGCACTCCCTGCCACCAGGAAGAGGACCTGTCGTGCCGTATTGATGGCTGGCAAGGTCAGGGTGATCCTCCCGGCCGGGCGACCCTGGTACGATGCTGTGGCGGGCGCCACCAGACGCTCCCGTTCCGCCAGCAACGGTGAGTCAGGAAAGAGGGAGGCTGTGTGTCCATCTTCCCCCAGCCCAAGCAAGACCAGGTCGAAGCGAGGGCGAGGCCCGCAGAAGAAATCCTGGAGATCGCGCTCGTAGGCCCGGGCCGCTACTTCAGGGGCCAACTCACCCAGGATGCGGTGTACCTGGTCAGGTGGAATCGGCACCTGGCTGATCAAGATCTCTTGCGCCATCCGGTAGTTGCTGCCGTCATCTTCGGGCGGCACACAGCGCTCGTCCGCCCAGAACAGGTGTACCTGCTCCCAGGGAATCTGGTTGCAGTAGGGTTCCGCTGCCAACAGCGCAAAGAGCCGGCGGGGAGTCGAGCCACCTGACAGAACTACGCTGGCGCGTCCCCTCGAGTCGACAGCTTCGCGGACTAGAGACGTAAAACGCCTTGCAGCCTCGTGGGCCAGTGCCTCTTGATCAGGTACGACAATGATCTCGGCGTCCATCATCAGTCATGCCCTCCACAATCCTGAAGCCAGGCCCAGCCCTCTTTGGCCAGGAGGATGTCCGCTTCTTCGGGCCCCCAGCTCCCTGGCTCGTATAAGGCCATCGACGGTGCATCCGGGGCTTGCCAATGCTCACTGATGCGGTCGATGATCTCCCAGGCCAGCTCAATCTCATCGGCGCGCGCGAAAAGCGACGCATCACCCTGAATTGCATCCAGCAAGAGCCGTTCGTATGCCTCGGGCAGGGCCGCTGCGCCAAAGTCCTCCTCATAGTGAAAGTCCATATCCACCGAGCGGGTCCTCATGCCCGCCCCGGGCTCTTTGGCTTCGAAGCGGAGATGAATCCCCTCATCGGGCTGCAAGCACAGAGACAGGATGTTGGGCGTCATCTGCTTCCCAGGCTGCACAGGGAAAAGCAGGTGGGGGACACTCTTGAATTGGATGGCTATCTCGGTGGTCTTGATCGCCAGACGCTTTCCGGAGCGGAGGAAGAAGGGGACCCCCTGCCAGCGCCAATTGTCCACGAACAGTTTGAGGGCTGCATAGGTCGGCGTCTGTGAATCAGGAGCGACGCCCTCCTCAGCCACGTACCCCTTGTATTGAGCCCGCGGGCAACAGCTGTCGCAGCGTACACTGCGCAACACCTTGACCTTCTCATCGCGCAAGGCATCAGCCTCAAGCAACGCCGGAGGTTCCATTGTTGTCAGCGTCAGCAGTTGCATCAAGTGGTTCTGGAACATGTCGCGCAGCACACCGGCCTTGTCATAGTATCCAGCGCGGTGTTGCACGCCGACGCGCTCGGCCACAGTAATCTGCACGTGATCCACATAGTTGCGATTCCACAAAGGCTCAAAGATGGCATTGGCAAAGCGGAAGGTCAGGATGTTCTGAACTGTCTCTTTCCCCAGGTAATGATCAATGCGATAGATCTGATCCTCCTGGAACACGACGTGGACCTGATCGTTCAACTGACGGGCGCTCTCCAGGTCATGGCCAAAAGGCTTTTCGATGATGATGCGCGTCCAGCCAGAGTCGCTGCGATTGAGGCCCGCCTTTCCCAATTCTTCGATAATGACCGGGTAAAGGAAGGGTGGAGTGGCCAGATAGAACAGCCGGTTTCCCGCCGTGCCCTCCGTGGCGTCATTGTCGGCCAGTCGCTGGGCCAGTTGGCGATAGGTCTGGGGGTCACCATAGTCCCCGCTGAGATAGGAATAGTGGCTCCTGAAGTCGCCCCAGGGCTCACAGATGCCCGGATGGATCCGCGCGTACCCCTGGACCCCTTCGTAGAGGTGGCTTCGGAACGTCTGGTCGGACATCGGACTGCGCGCCACGCCGATCGCCCGGGTTGCTTTGGGTAGCAGTTGTTCGCAAGCCACACTGTGCAACGCCGGCACCAGCTTGTGCTGGGTCAAGTCGCCCGATGCCCCAAAGATGACCACATTTGCTGGCTGAAGATTTCGGATCGCCGAAGTCATGTTTCCTTACTCCTCACACGCCGATACCCACTCGCCACTAGGAGGACCCTCGCCAAGCCACGGGCCCGCAGAGCAAGTCTGCTCCCGTCCCTGGAGCCCTCATTCCCAACCACAGAGGACCAGTCAGGTCCCCCGGGCCGTTCGCCGCCTCGAGCAGTTCATGGAGGTCAGGGCCCTTGGCTCGGCTCGTCGCGGCAGTGTGAAAGCCAGCCCAGGCGGATGGTGACCCCGGCGGGATCTGGCTTCCAGACGCTGTGATCGTGCACCTATCCTTGGTCAGCGGGCCAGTCTCTTTGCCGCGAGGGCCGCGCCCACGATCCCGGCGTCATTCAGGAACTGGGCAGGC
>Ga0316577_10000370_pt1 | contig 16977 bp, 8 predicted proteins | sample S5NA_FD_203073 | JGI IMG/M metagenome (GOLD analysis project Ga0316577, IMG submission 203073) | Rhizosphere microbial communities from salt marsh grasses in Alabama, United States - S5-7_050615r2r1 | ecosystem: Host-associated > Plants > Roots > Rhizosphere | place: USA: Alabama | collected... | reverse complement strand
CTTCATGGCCGATGAATTGCAGCTCCAGCGTTTCATTCCATTCCGCAAAAGCGACGTCGTCGAAATGTGCCTGACCGAAGGTCGCCTGCCGGATTCGGCGGGATCGGCCTTCCGGGACTTCTGCCGGATTCTCGAAGCGCTCTTCCATTTCGAATTTCATCGTGTTCTCGAACGCTTGAAAGACAGCTATGCCCCTTTTGACCCTGACGCTGACACCCGTCAAATCATTATTCTACCGGATTCGGACCGTGAGCGCTTATGGAAAGAGCTGGTTCGCGAGATGACGGCTCTTCTCAATGCGGCCAATTACGAGCAGATTACGGAAGAGAGTCTGAAACAGTCGATGGCGGTGGAATCGCTGTTCAAGATCCGGCTGGCGGTCGATTTCTCCGATTTTGAAGATATTCTTTTTTTCGGGCGCGGCGAGCGGATCAAGGAAGAAGTTCTGGTCCGCTTTTTCGGATTAAAAAAGCGGACCATCCGCTTTGTCAATTACGACCGGGTCATGGTTTACATCCGGTTTAAAGAGCAGAAATATTTTGATACGCAAAAACGCAGACATCTTTTCTTCAAACCCGGATCCACTATTATCAAACTCTTTCGCAACGTTCCCCAGGCCGATCTCGAAATGCTGTTTCCCAACAGCGAAATCCGAATGAAACCCATCGACAAACTCATCATCGGAGTGCCTGCGGCCATCAGCGGCATTATCATCATGGTTTCCAAGCTGGGGGCATCACTGATCCTGATTGCATCGCTCGTCGCTTTCTGGCTCGGTCTTCGTGAGCACCCCGTTGACATCAATCAGCACCATCTGGTGGCATTGGGTTTGGGACTCGGCGCTCTGGCGGGGTACCTCTTCAAGCAGATCGGCAAATTCAAAAACCGCAAAATCCGATTCATGAAAACCCTGACGGAAAGCCTCTACTTCAGGAACCTGGACAACAATGCAGGGGTTTTCCATCACCTTATCGATGCCGCCGAAGAGGAAGAGTTCAAGGAGGCCGTTTTGGCTTACTACTTCCTGCTCGTTTCTGGTGCGGGATTGACGCGCCAGGAACTGGATCATGTTGTGGAAAGGTGGCTGGCGGAAAGGTGGAACTGTCGCATCAATTTCGAAGTCGACGACGCCCTGAAAAAATTGGAGCGGCTGGGAATCATCTCCATTCTGGCGGGTAGGATTCGCTGCCGGCCTTTGGAAGATGCCAAGCGGCACTTGGACAAGAGCTGGGACAATTTTTTTGAATTTGATCTTTCTCAAGGACCGGGTCGGTCCAATTGACGGCTCAACATGGCCGCTGCGACCCGCAACATCAATTGCGTGTCCGATCGGCTTGCTTTGAGGCCGATGCCCGCCTTTTGAACGGCACCATCGTTTTAGTGGAGGCTTGCGATGAAAGCTTACGAAAAATTGGGTGTTTTCTACCTGGGAAAAGCCTTTGACGTATCTGCCCGGAAACGCAGAGATGAACTGATCCTTTATGATTCAAAAGACCTTCTGACCCATGCCGTTATCATCGGCATGACCGGCAGCGGCAAGACCGGATTAGGGATCGGGTTGTTGGAGGAAGCGCTGATCGACAATATCCCGGTGATCGCCATCGATCCCAAAGGGGACATTCCCAACCTGCTTCTTGGCTTTCCCGATCTGCGTCCCGAAGACTTCCGTCCCTGGGTTCAACCCGGCGACGCCGCCCGCCAGGGGTGGAGTCTCGACCAGTTTGCCGAAAAAACGGCGGCCATGTGGCGCAAGGGGCTGGGGGAATGGGACCAGGAGCCGGAGCGAATCGCCCGGTTGCGCGCAGCCGCCGATTTCGCCGTCTACACGCCGGGCAGCAGTGCCGGTTTGCCGGTCAATGTTCTGCGCAGTTTCGCCCCCCCACCACCGGAGATGCGGTCGGACGCCGACCTCTTACGGGAGCGGATTCAATCGACGGTTACCGCTCTTTTGACACTGATGGGGATCGACGCGGAGTCGATCATCAGCCGAGAGCACATCCTGATGTCCAACATCTTCGAGCAGGCCTGGAGTGCCGGCAGGGGACTGGACCTCGCGGGACTCATCCGATCAATCCAGCAACCACCGCTGGAGCGCATCGGTGTGATGGATCTGGAGTCGTTTTATCCTTCCAAGGAGCGTTTCCAGCTGGCCCTGCGCTTGAACAACCTGTTGGCGGCCCCCGGTTTTGAAGCTTGGCTGACCGGAGACCCGTTGGATATCGGGCAGATGCTGCATACACCCGCAGGTAAACCAAGGGCCTTGATCTTTTCCATCAGCCATCTGTCCGATGCCGAGCGCATGTTCTTCACCGCGCTGCTCCTGAATGAAATCCTTGGCTGGATGCGAACCCAGCCGGGTACCGCCAGTCTCCGTGCGATTCTTTACATGGACGAGATATACGGTTTTTTTCCGCCGGTGAAAAATCCACCGGCCAAGCAACCGCTGCTGACCCTTTTGAAACAGGCCCGGGCTTTCGGTCTCGGGGTGGTGCTGTCCACCCAGAACCCGGTTGACCTCGACTACAAAGGACTCGCCAACACCGGGACCTGGTTTATCGGGCGATTGCAGACCGAGAATGACAAAGAGCGCGTGATGGCCGGGCTCGAAGGTGCGGCAGCCGGTGCAAAGTTCGATCGGCAGCGTATGGGCGAAATACTCTCCGGGTTGGGTAAGCGGGTGTTTCTGCTTCATAGCGTTCACGACAGCGAACCGGTGGTTTTCGAGACCCGCTGGACGATGTCTTTTCTTTCCGGACCGATGACCCGGGAGCAGATTAAAGCCCTTACCGCCGGGCAGGCCGCTGTGCAACCCGCACCAGGTGCAGTGCCGTCGCCCGGTCCGTTTTCACCGCCGTCGCCGTCAGGCGCGGTCTTACCACCCCTTCAGCCGAGGGATGTGGCGGTGTTTTATCTTCCAGCCTCAGGTGCCGGACAGGGCCTGACGTATGTTCCGGCGGTGGGGGGTTGGCTCGATGTCCATTACAGCAATCGACCTTACGGCATCGATGTGAGTGAAGCCGTTGCCCTGGCGGCTCCCATCGAAGACGGACCCCTGCCGGTAGACTGGGACCAGTCCCTATCGATAGGGGCGGCCCCCGGGGATATCGCCAGTTCGCCTCTTCCCGGTGCCGCGTTTGCCGATCTGCCCGCTGCTGCCAACCGGTCTGCCGAATACAGAAAGTGGTGCAGTGACATGCTGCGATGGGTCCGCCAGAACCGTCCGCTGATTCTCTATCAGTCTCGAAGGTTTAAACTGACCAGTTCTCCCGGCGAGACCGAAGGCGCCTTCCGGGCGCGCCTGGCTCAGGCGGCTCGTGAACAGAGAGATCTTGCGGTCGAAAATTTACGCCGCAAATACGCAGAAGAGTATGCCGTTCTCCAGGACCGCCGGATGCGGGCCGAACAAGTGTTGGCGCGGGAGCAGGAGCAGGCCAAGGCCAAAAAAATTGAGAGCGTGATTTCTTTTGGCACCGCCATACTGGGGGCGTTTCTCGGCCGTAAGGCCGTCAGTTCAGGGAATGTGACGCGGATGGGTACGGCCATGAAGTCCGCCGGTCGGTTGAGCAAGGAACAGATGGATGTTGCCCGGGCGCAGGAAACGATGACGGCCGTTAATACCAAAATTGCCGATCTTGAGACACGCCTGCAGGACGACATCGACAAGTTGGATGCCGCCTATGACCCTGCGAGCGAGTCTCTAAAAGAGGTGCGCGTGAACCCCCGGAGCACCGACATTACGCTCGACATTTTCGGCTTACTGTGGCTGCCCTACCGCAGGGAGGCCGGTGGGCGTTTGATGCCGGACTGGCCGTAGGTGCCATAGATTTAAAATAATTTCTATTACTTTTACCATCGGGTCTCTTTTGTTCACGCTCGATCAGGGTTGAAGAACCGATTTATCAGTCAGTTGTCATCAGCGCTGCCTGAATATGGAAAACGGGCGATTCGGCAGGCCTTTTAACAAATTACCGCAGCCAGACGCCTTACACCTTCGCGCAAACGGTCGCTGTCATAATAGACAAAACACAGCCGCATGAAGTTGTGCAGTTCGCCGCCGGCGGAAAAATTGACGCCTGGTTGAAAATTGACGCCGTTTCTTTTGGCGGTGTCGCGCAGCGCGGCTGTGTCCAGATCTTGGGGCAGCCTTAGCCAGTAAAAGAATCCGCCGCCGGGTGGGATATAGGCCGTCGAATCCGAAAGCATCTTATTCAGGGCAGCCTCCAAGTCGGATGCCCTTTGGCGGTAAATACCGATCAGTCGTTTCAGGTGTTCCCGCTGCAGGCCGAGTTCAACGGCGCTCTGTACGATAGCCGATGTAAACGGATTCATACCGCCGCCGCTCAGCAGCAGTCCGCTGCGGGTCATGCGCCGGATGGGATCCGGAGCGGTTTGGATCCAGCCCAGTCGCAGTCCGGGGGCCAGGATCTTGGAAAAAGAACCCAGTGAAATTACCGTTCCGCTTGCATCGTAGCTCACCATGGGTGGCGGAGGAACGGCGGTATAGGCCAGCAGATGGTAGACTTCGTCGGCGACAACATAAAAGCCGTGTTGTTCACTCAGACGGACCAGATGCTCCCGACGAGATGCCGTCAGGGTAACCCCGGAAGGGTTGTGAAAAGTGGGAACGGTGTAAAGAAAAGCCGGACGGATTTTGGCTAATTTTTCTTCCAGGGCCTCGACGACCAGGCCGTTTTCATCGGTCGGAAGGCCGACGACGTTTAGGCCGCGGTCGGCAAAAAGGCGCAGGGCCAGAAAATAGGTGGGTTCCTCGACGAAGACGGTATCCCCCGGATTCGTGAAACGGGCGCAGACCAGATCCAGGCCGCTGGTAGCTCCGGCAGTAATGAAAAGCCGGTCGGGGTCCACAGGCACCCCATAGCCGTCGCTGATGAATTCGGCTAGTGACCGGCGAAAATATTCGTTGCCCTGTTCCATGCCGTACTGCAGGAGTGAGGCATCCGGCTGTGTCAGGCGATGCTTTGCTGCCTGGCGGAGGACGGCCAATGGCAGCAGAGACGGATCCGGCTGCCCGACGCCGAGATCGATGATGTCATCGGATAGATTGAGTTGAGTGATCTGCATAATGCGCCCTTGCAATTGTCATTTTAAACGATCATGGTCCTTCGAGCCACCACGGTGCATGAAAATTCGTAAGCGGTCACAGGGCACCGCATCTGCTTTGTTGTCGGGCACTTGAAGTGCAAAAGTACGTCTGCGCGCCCGACGCCTTGCATCTGCGGCACCCTGTAACCGCTTACAATTAAGTGGTTTGAAGCGCATCGGACGTTGCAACCCTGTGAACGGTTACAAACTACTATACAGGAGGGTGTAAGTTGTCAATCGTCACAACCAGATCGACTCGGATATGGCACGAAATAGCCGCGCTATTCAACCGTTACGACGGTTCGCTGTGAACTGTGGTCAAGGAGGAGATAATACGCTCTTGAAGAATTGATCAAAATTTGAGATGAATGAACGACACGGCATTTCGGCAGCGGGAACATGACCGGTTGCGAGGACCGCAAAGAGCGATAACAACGGCCCGGGCCGACAAGATGCCGTTTAAGGAGGACCGGACACTCACTCACTTGGGCCACTGCGCTTGTTCACCGGCCGCACCAGTGCCTTCGATTCCGAACAAAAAATTTCCAGCTGAATTCATGGGTGAGCGTCACACACCGTCAGCGGGCACGCGGCGTGTTATCGAAAAACAGATTGGATTGCCGGGTTTATCAAAAGAATGAATTCGGAGGCCAATGAAACGCCTTTTTTTTAAGGTGAGCTGCGCGGATGCCTTTTTGACCATATGGTTGCTCGGGGTGACCGTCCCGGTGTCTCTGATGCTCCTGGTATTGTCGGGCTGCACCGGCAGTGCCGGATCGGCCGGGTTTTTGGAAGACCGAGCCGGACTTTTAACCGACGACCAGCGGAAACGCATCGACCGGTTCAACCGGCAGTTGTTCGAGGAACTCGGAATCCACCTGAAAACAGTCATCCTGAAAGAAAGCCCGGCGGACATCAACGCCACGGCGGTCGAGCTCTTCGACCGGCTGCGGCTCGGAGGGGCCACCCGGGGAGCTAAAGGCGTGCTGTTTCTTGTCGATCCGGCCGGGAAACAGGTGCGGCTTGAGATTGGCTATGATCTGGAAGGTGTGTTTACCGACGCTTTTATCGGATATGTCGAGCGCCGTCAGATGATGCCGTTTTTTCAGGCAGGGCGTGTCGGACCGGGCATAGAAGCCACGGCCGAACTGCTGGTCGGCCGGGCAATGGGAGCTGTGGGAACCCTGGATTCGGAGCTGGCGCTGAAGCCTCCTGACCCTGACAAACGCCTCTCGGGCGGCGGCGGTGCCCGCATCGATATCGAGATCGGTTCCGAAGTTCCCCAAAAACTCCGGTCGCCGTTGGCCGGCGAATTCGGCCCCCAATCGACACCGCAGAAAGCGCTGGAAACCTATAAGCTGGTTCTTCGGGGCCACATCAAAGACCCGGAGCTAACGCTGTACACGGAAGAGACGCGCCGGTTTTTGCGGCAATGGGTGGTGACCGACGCCCAGCAGGACAACGAATTCAAAGCCATCACACGAAACGGGGCGGGAGAGGTCATCCTATCGGAAGATCAGGCGGTGATTCGGTTTCCACTGAACAACCGGCAGGCCTCACCATTTTTTTTCCGCCTGGGACCCGATGGCTGGATGCTCGACTTCGCCGCCATGCACCGCAGCCTCGGGTTCAATCACAAGAACCAGTGGTTCTTTCGAAGCCCCGAACACGATTTCATGTTCGCGTTCAACGACATGGTATTAGACCGAAACGGCTTTCCTCATAAAAGACCCTGATGCCACACGGCATCTCACCCCAAAATGCCGGTGCCTTTGCTTTCCTTCTCGATTTTGTGCGCCTTCCGGTGGGGGTCGGTTGAGGTGACAATAAAGGCAAGCGGTGCGATGTTAACGAGCGGGCTCTTGCGATAGAGCGATAAATCATTTCGATGTGAGAACGGCCCCCCTTGCAAACAACATGTCCTAAGAAAGGAGTCGATCATGCCGGCCAAACCGATTTACCGAACTCCGTCAGCCTATTCGTATCAACTTTTGATCAAGAACATTCTCATCACGCCTCTGATTTATTCCCCGAAACAGGAAATCGTTTACCGGGACCGTTTGCGTTACGACTATGAAACCTTTTTTAAACGCGTGACCCGGCTGGCCGGCATGCTGCAGCAGCAGGGCGTGAAGCCCGGTGACACCGTCGCCATAATGGATTGGGACAGCCACCGCTACCTTGAGTGCTTTTTTGCGGTGCCGATGATGGGCGCGGTGCTGCACACGATCAATATTCGCCTGTCGACCGAGCAACTCATTTATACCATCAACCACGCCGAGGACGATGTCATCCTGGTAAATGCCGAATTTTTGCGGGTGCTCGAAGGGGTAAAGGACCAGTTCGAAACCGTCAAAAAGATCATTCTTCTTACCGACGCTGACGACACGCCGGAAACATCGCTGGCTATCGAGGGTGAATACGAATCCCTTCTCGGTAAAAGCAGCAACGGTTACGCGTTTCCCGATTTGGACGAAAACACCAGAGCCACGACCTTCTACACGACCGGGACCACCGGCATGCCCAAAGGTGTTTACTTCAGCCACCGCCAGCTGGTGCTGCATACTTACGGCATCATGGGGGGACTATGCGCATACAAGACCCAGGCGCCAGTTGATTCCGGAGACGTTTACATGCCCATGACGCCGATGTTCCACGTCCACGCCTGGGGCATTCCTTATTTGATGACACTGCTGGGAACCAAGCAGGTCTATCCGGGTCGCTACGAACCGGAAATGCTGCTGAAGCTGATTTCCACTGAGAACGTCACTTTTTCCCATTGTGTACCGACCATCATGCACATGCTGGTGTCCAGCCCGGCCGTAAGGAAGGTCGACCTGTCGAGGTGGAAGGTGATCATCGGTGGCTCCGCGCTGCCGAAGGGCCTCTGCCGGGCGGCGCTCGATCTGGGCATCAACCTCTACACCGGCTACGGCATGTCGGAAACCTGTCCGGTCCTGACCCTGGCGCATCTCAAACCGCATATGATGGACTGGGACCTGGAACGGCAGGTCGACGTCCGCTGCCGGACCGGGTTGCCGATACCCAACGTGACGCTCGACATCGTCGATCCGGACGGAAAACCGCTGCCGCACGACGGCCAGGCGACCGGCGAGGTGGTGGTCCGTTCCCCCTGGCTGACCCAGGGCTACTTGAAGGAGCCAGAGCGCAGCGAAGAGTTGTGGCGCGGCGGCTGGTTGCACACCGGCGACGTCGGTTTCATTGACGCGGAAGGCTATCTGAAGATCACCGACCGGATAAAGGACGTCATCAAGTCCGGCGGCGAATGGGTTTCCTCGCTGACGCTGGAGGACATCATCAGCCAGCACGAAGCCATCAGTGAAGCCGCCGTCATTGCCGTGCCGGACGAGAAGTGGGGGGAACGTCCCCTGGCCCTGGTTGTTCTGAAAAAAGAGTTCGCAGGCAAAGTGAAGGAAGAAGACCTGCTGAACTTTTTCATGAGATTCGTGCAAAACGGGACCATCCCCAAGTTCGGCGTACCCAGCCAGGTGCTGCTAGTCGAGAGCATCGCCAAGACCAGCGTCGGTAAAATCAACAAAAGAGCCTTGCGCAAGCAGTTCCGATGATAGGAGGACAAGATGACCCTTGAAGAAGCCATCAAGACGGCCCTTGACTACGAAAACAGGATTCGCGACCTTTATCGCGAGGGTGCGGAGCAGACCAAAGATCCAACCGGAAAGAAAATCTTCCGGGCCCTCGCCGATGATGAGCAGCGACACGTGGATTACCTGAACCATAAACTCGAACAGTGGCGGACCACCGGCACGATTACTTCAGAACATCTGGCATCTGCCATACCGCCGAAGCAGGTGATCGAGAAGGAGGCGGCCAGGCTGCGATCCCGCATGGCTACGGACGACCGCGGACTGAAACAGCAGATGCTGAGCAAGGCCCTCAAGCTGGAGATCGAAACCAGTGACTTCTACCGGCAGATGGTGGCGCAGCTGTCGGCAGAGGGACAGAACTTGTTCTCCCGTTTTCTCGAGATCGAGAGCAACCATATCGACGCCGTGCAGTTCGAGCTCGATCACTATGGCCGTTCAGGATACTGGTTCGACTTCGAGGAGTTCGATATGGAAGCGGGCTAATCAGCTATCCCTCAAAAGCATTTAGCGAATTCTGATATATAAATCATCAAAGGTCGAAAAACGTCGACCGACCAATGGAGGCACACGATGATTCTGAAATTTTTCAACCGACGCTCCTACCGCCGATTTTTTCCCCTTTTTCTGCTCTTCATCCTATCCTGCGGCTGTGCGCAACTCCAACTCTCCGAGGCGGCGGCCAACGATCCATTTACGTATGAAAAGGCAATCGATGAAGCCCGCAAGCTTTCGCAGTCGCCTTTCAAGGTTCCTACCGGTGACGTACCGGACCGGCTTTTGAAGATCGACTACGATGACTGGCGGGACATTCGCTTCAAGCCCCCCAAGGCGCTCTGGCGCGATGAAAACCTTCCTTTCACGCTGCAGTTTTTTCATCCGGGCCTTTATTTTGACCGGACGGTGAGCATCAATGTGATCGAACCGGGCGGCACCGTCCGTCCGGTGCGCTTTTCGAAAGACCTCTTCGATTACAAGAAGAAGAGGGTCGCGGATCTTGTCCCCGATGATCTGGGGTTTGCCGGATTTCGCATCCACTATCCCATCAACACGCCGGAATATCAGGACGAAGTGGCCGTGTTCCTCGGGGCCAGCTATTTTCGGGCGGTGGGCAAGCACATGAACTACGGGCTTTCAGCCAGGGGGCTGGCCATCGATACCTACCTGCCGACCGGGGAAGAGTTTCCGTATTTCCGCAAGTTCTGGATTCAAAAACCCGCACCGGGCGCAAAGCAAATCACCCTCTATGCCATTCTCGACGGCCCGAGCATTGCCGGCGCATATCAATTTATCATCCACCCCGGAAAAGAAACGGTAATGGACGTCAAAAGCACGCTCTTTCCCAGAAAAACGATCGCACAAATCGGCATCGCGCCGATGACCAGCATGTTTTTTTACGGCGAAAACACCTCGCTGCGGCCGGTTGACGATTTCCGGCCTGAAATTCACGACACCGACGGCTTGATGATGGAGACAGGCTACGGAGAGTGGATCTGGCGGCCGCTGGTGAATCCGTCAAAGCTGCTGGTGACGTCCTTTCAGATGACCAACCCCAAAGGATTCGGGCTTCTCCAGAGAGACCAGGACTATGATCACTACCAGGACATCGAAAGCAACTACGAAAATCGGCCCAGTCTCTGGGTTGCGCCGGCCGGAAATTGGGGCGACGGGCGGGTGCAACTGATCATGATTCCCACCGACGAAGAGATCCACGACAATATCGTCGCCTTCTGGGTTCCGGCGACGCCTCCCCCGGTCGGAAAACCGACCACCTTCGACTACCGCATGAGCTGGCATTACTTCGCCGACGGTCATCGTCCGCCGGCCGGTTGGGTGGCGGCCTCCCGCACGGCCGAGGGGAAAACGGCCGGGACCAGGAAATTTGTGGTCGATTTCACCGGTGGTGAACTGGCGTCTCTTTCCGCCGACCAACCGCTCGAAGCGGCCGTCTATGTCGGTTCCAATGCCACTCTGATCGAACAGCAGCTCGCCAAAGTCCGGCAGAATGGGCAGTGGCGTCTGGTCTTCCAGATCGCCCCGAAAGGCGACGCAGCTCCAGGCTGGACGGATCCTGTCGAGATTCGGGCCTTTTTGAAAAAAGGTCCCGACGTTCTGACCGAAACCTGGAGTTATGTCTATCAACCCTGACGCGACCATCGATCACCTGACGAAGCAACCGGTGCGGTTTACGGTTTGCTCCGTCAGGCGATTGCTTGCCTTTCGGTCGGCGTTAATCGTTGCATTCCCGGAGACCTTCACATCCCGGCCATTCGATGGAACCGATAGCGGATATGCCTGAAAAAATGCCCGAAAAATGCGCTGTCATAAAAGATCGCTTCATGCTTAACGGATCTCTTTTCTTGTGCGGTACCCTCGCCGCCGCTGCTTGCGGCTACGCCACCGCCCGGGGTCAAGGGTGGTTGAGCGCGCTACCGGCGGGTATTCTTGGCATGCTCGCCGCCGGTTTCTTTAAATTGCAATTCACCCGCAAGCTGCTCTCGATCGTCGAAGGAATCCAGGATTTTCTCGTCCCGGCTGTTTTTGCCCTCTGCGTCCGGACCGGTGTCGACATATGGCAGGTGCCCCGGACGTGGAACGATCCTTTCGTGCTGACGGGCCTGGCAGCGAGCCTGTTCGCCGTCATCTACATCATGGCCGTGGTTCAATCTCTGACTGCTTCCCGCAGGCATCCGAAGCCGCTGCTGGCCGGTACGATTCTGGTGGTTCCCTTTTTATTCAACGGCCTGTTTCTTGTCGGGACATTGGATCTTGTGCGTCGGGTCGGCAGTGTTGCGCTGCCTGAAGAGGCGATGACATCGGTGTGGCCGACTTTCCTGGGCCGAAGCGTCATCCTGGCGCTGTTCAACGAAGCGGTTGCCAACCTGATCGGGCTGCTCGTGATCAGGCGTCTGGTTCGGGATGTGCGGGTCCACGCCCTGCTTTTGGGCAGTGCGGTGTTGGTCTCTTTCACACCGGAATTTGCTAACTGGGGATCGGGGGCCTATCTGGTCGGCCTGCCCTGGATGGCCGCCGTACCGGCGGCCCTTGTTTTCACCATGCTCTCCCAGGCGGGGCTCTGGAGCCAGACTTTTCTGATGACGGGTTTCATCATGGACGCCTTCCACGGGAAACAGCCGACATGGTACTGGGGCGCGGACCACTTTCGCTCCGGTTTCACCAAGGGGGCGGTATACAGCGCCGTTTTTATTTCGATTATTCAATGCCTGGCGATGCTGATGCGGATGGAGGTTGTCGTCGCCACTGCCGCGGTCCATCCGGTGTTCTTTTCGGCTTTGGCAGGGGCCCTGATTTTTCCGTTTCTTAAAACCATCATAGAAACCTTTGACGGCAGTGGAAGATTTTTCCAGAGAGCCGGCCAGAATTATATGCAGGGGGTCGGATTTTTACGCGGGGCCGTCCTGGGAGCGTTCTGCGGAGAAGCCCTTGCCAGCGGCCTGCCGGAGGTGGACAGTTTTCCACGGTTTTGGTTCGGATTCCTGGCCGGCGCGATCGGCTACGGCGGGGTCGATTTATTGCGGGACATCTTCGAGGTGCTGACGGGCAGAAGGCAACGCCTGCAAACCTGGCGTATCTATGCTCTGGGCATCGTCTTGGGCGGGATCGCCGGTGGCGGATTGGCCTGGTACATCGACACATTGCAGCTGCGGGTGTTGACCACCAAGTTCTTCAAATATGCCGCTCTCCACTATCCTGCGGAGGGGAAGTCCGTATCGGATTATGTCATCTATCCGCTTTTCAGCAAATGGGGCGCCCTCAACCTGGGCCAGACCCTCGGCGGCGTCCGGCTGCTCTACAACGAGGCTCTTTCAGGCGTGATCAACTGGTCACTGGCTGCTCCGCTTTTCAGCATCAACCTCGTGTTTCTCAATGCACTGCTCCAGCGCAGCAGCGCGCCCTTGAAAGAGCTGTTCACGCGCAAGGGGGTGGTGGCCCTGGTCGAGCAGGCGGTGCGTGTGCTGCGGTGGGGGTTGTGGATGGCACCGATCATCTATTCTTTTCTGCGCATGTCCCCGGATCCCACGTGGTACAATCAGGACGGTGCCATCCGGACACTGGTTGCCACCTTCAAGAGTTGGACGCTTGACCCCGAGAGCTTTCGGGCCTGGAGCCTGAACGTTTTCCTCAACCTGCTGGTGTATGACTGGTTTCGCATTCTGATTTGGGTCGATCACATGGGGCTGCGGGTGGCTACCCTGGTCAATCTGTCTTTCGTCGGGGCCGACATTCTGGACGAAAAAGCGGCCCGGGCCATTGGTTTTTCAGCCAGGACCCGCTGCATGCCCCTCGGCCTGAGGCGGTTTGCCACTTGGGCCCCCCTGCTGATTCCGTTTTACCTGCCGCGCGGCACGGAGTGGAATTATGTCTGGCAGACATCGGCGGAGCGTGCCGCCCAACTGGCCGATACCTTCTGGCCGCCGGTTTATTACGTTGTCGGCGGGTTCCTCCTGGTGGCCGGTGTTATGGGACTTTTTTTCGTTATCCGCAGAAGCCGGTTTCCCAAAACAGTCTGCCTGACTACGGCCGATGAAGCGGACCAAAAAGAGGCGCCTGACGGAAGAAAAACCTTCGTGCTGTCCAACGGCACCTACACGACGGAGATCACCTCCGACGGCAGGGGCTATAGCAGGGTTTTCAGCGTCGAACGCAAAGGCTTCGAGATCGATATCACCCGCCGGCCGGATGACCCGCTGCAAATGCGGGGCAAATTCTTTTATCTCCGCGATTGCTCCGGCACCGCGGAATGCCCGGACAGATGCTGGTCCGTCGGTTTCAGCCCGGCACGGCACCGGGATGGCGAATATCGCACCACACAAACCGATCCCCTTTCTCTGGACATGGTGACGACACTCGCTGGAATCCGCACCGAGGTGAAGCTGCGCCTGGACGAAATTGAACCGGTGGAACTCCGGCAGGTGCGTCTGAGCAACCTCGAGAAAAGACCCCGGATCATCGAACTCATCAGCTATCAGGAGTTCGGTCTGAACAACACCGACGCCTACCGGCGTCATCCCTTTTTCAATCACCTTCACATCGGGACGCGGTTCGTGCGCCCCATGAATGCGCTTCTGGCCCGCAACCGTCTCCTCAAGGGGACGCAAAAAGGCATGGCCCGGCGGCGGGAGTCCAATGAGACGGCTTTTCACGCGGTCAAGGAGGATCCGCGGCAGGGGATAACGCTCATCGGATACGAGGACTCGCGGGACCATTTTATCGGCCGGGAGACGCTGTCTTCTCCCGCGGGGCTGCAGGGAGACATGCGCAATCCTGCGGACGAGGGACTCTGCTATACATTCGACCCGATTGCGAGTCTGCGTCTGAGAGTGGAACTACCGCCGCTTGGCTCGGCCATAGTGTCATTTGTCGATGGTTACGGCGTCGATGAGCGCCAGGCCCTCGACCGTATTGCCCAATATACCGGTTGCCGCGTGCCGTCGGAGTTCAGCCATTGGCCCGCGTTTTCCAGAACACGCAGCCTGAAACAGACGGTCGCCAAAGGGAAAGAAGGCGGAAGAGATGGTCCCGGTTCGCTTCCCTACCGGTTTTCGCCCGACGGTGACGAACTTTGCGTCAAACCGGACACCCCCCGTCCCTGGAGCCATCTGATGGCCAACCCCCTCGGCTACGGTGCCGTGGCCACGAACCAGGGCGGCGTTTATTCTTTCATGCAGAATTCGCAGCAAAACGGCCTGACGCCTTTTGATGCCGACTCGGTCCCTTCGCAGCTGCCGGGACAGGTTCTCTACCTGTTGAATCTGACGACCGGGGAGACGGACACCCCCACCTTCATTCCCTTGAGAAGAAAAGACAGGTCCTTCGAGGTCACGTGGGGACTGGGCTATGCGGTTTTCAAGAATCGAAGCGCTGCGGCGGAACTGGAGCTGAGCCAGTTTGTTCTTCCCGACCAGCCGGCAGAGATCCGGTTGCTCACCATCCGCAACCTCACCGGAGAGGCCCTCCATTACCGGGTGGTACCGTATTGGCAGATCATGCTGGGCGAGACCCCGGTGGACACCTGCGGCAAAATCGTGGTGGATCATGATCGTCAACTCGCCGCCCTTTTGTTCTCCAATCCTCACAACGACTATCGGCGCGGCTGGGCCTTTGCCGCCACGAATCTACTCGTGGAAGCGGTTGAGACCGTGCGGTCGCGATTTCTCGGCGGCGCCTGCCGGGACCTCGCCAATCCCTTTATGCTGCAAAACGGCGCCTCCGATCCATGCCAACCGGATGACGGGTTGCGCTGTGCGGCTTTCGTTGGCGAGGTAGAGGTTCCCCCCGCCGGTGAGGCGACGGTGCTTCTGGTTTTCGGCCAGACCCAAAACCGGGAGCAAGCCGCAGAGATTATCCGCAAGTTTCAGGATGTTTCTGCTGCTCAAAAGGCTTTTGCGGAAACCAAACAATGGTGGCGGGATTATCTCGATAAGCTGCAGGTGCAAACCGGCGACGTCACCTTCGACCGGATGATCAATTTCTGGCTGCCGTATCAGGTGCTGGTGGCGCGCCTGTGGGGCCGGCTCGGCCCTTACCAGCGCAGCGGGGCTTTTGGTTTCCGGGATCAGCTTCAGGATGTCCTGCCCCTCCTGACTGTCAAACCCGATTTGGCCCGGCACCAGATTCTGCTTCACTCCGCCCAACAGTTTCACAAAGGCGACGTCTTGCAGTGGTGGCATCAATCCTGGGAAGAAAAGACCGGCATCGGCGCCCACGGACGGGCTTCGGACCAGCACCTGTGGCTGCCCTTCATGGTCTACCAGTATGTCAAGGCCACGGGCGACTCGGCCATATTGGACGAAAGGACGCCCTATTTGGAAGGCGGACCCCTGGCAAAAATGTCTGCTACCCAGGTGGCCGCGCAGCGGCCGTCACGCGACACGGTGAGCCTCTACGAGCACTGCCTGAAAGCGATCGAGTTGACCCTTCAAAAAACCGGGCTTCACGGTTTGCCGCTCCTGGGCGCCGGCGACTGGAACGACGGTCTCGACGCGGCCGGTATCAGAAACAAGGGCGAGAGCGTCTGGCTCGGGTTTTTCTTGCACGACATTTTGATCAACTTTTCCGACCTGGTAGTCCAAAAAGAGGGGGAAGACCGAAGAAAGGATTTTCTGGCGCGAGCGGCCGAATTGAAAAACCGTCTGAATGCCACGTGGCTGGGGGACCGATACATCAACTATTACACCGATGACGGGCAGGTGATGGACCGGGTCAACGCTCTGGTGACCGCTTGGTCCATCATTTCCGGCGTTGCAGGCCCTGAAAGGGGACGTCGCGCTATGGCCACGACCCTTGAAGCGCTTGAAAAAGAAGATCTGGTTCAACTTTTTACACCACCGTTCACAGAACAAGACGACATCTACCCCGGCCGGCTGGCCGATTATCCGCCCGGAGTCCGCGAAAACGGCGGTCAGTATTCCCACGGCGTATCCTGGCTGGTCGACGCCTTGCTTTTTCTGTCCGAAGAGGCGCAGGGAAGGGGAGAAACGGAAATCGCTGCTGATTACAGAGCCAAAGCCATGGCCCTGTGGCGCAAGATTTCACCTCTCGGCCACTTGTCTCCCGAAAATTTGGCCGTGTACGGCCTGCCGCCGCATCAACAGCCGGCGGATATCTATTTCGGACCCGGCTACGAAGGCAGAGGGGGATGGAGCTGGTACACCGGAGCGGCGGGGCGCATGCTTTTCAATGCCCTTACCCTATTAAAGCCTTGACAGGAATTCTTATTTTTATCAAGACAGCGGTAACCGCTGCTGTTCTGAATGTGCCGCTGGTAGCCGGCCTCAAGCAAGATGTCGTCAACCCCATCCGCATCGGCGACCGGGTCTGTGCCGACAATGATCAAGGGAAGATAGAGATCTTTGAGGTGTACCCGTCTGTACCTCAATCGCCACAGGCGACCACACTGCTCGGTATTCATTTTGATCATAATCAGTTAGGGTTGAAACCATGCAACCGGATGGGGTTTTCTGTCCCAATATTGGACATGACTTTCCCAGAATGATTGCCACGGATTTTCGAATTTATCAAATATTATCCTTAATTCATCGTGAATCTTCACTATCATGGACAGCTAACATTCTGTCGATATAAGATTTTCACGATACCGGGCGCATCTGGTAAACACCGCAGACGCGTTCCGGACCATTTCATATCAGCCAATGGCATACAAGTTGCTCTCCGTACGGTCTAACGTATCACGCGGTATTCTGTAACCTCACTATAATCAAAAAAACAG
>Ga0316577_10000369_pt1 | contig 16991 bp, 12 predicted proteins | sample S5NA_FD_203073 | JGI IMG/M metagenome (GOLD analysis project Ga0316577, IMG submission 203073) | Rhizosphere microbial communities from salt marsh grasses in Alabama, United States - S5-7_050615r2r1 | ecosystem: Host-associated > Plants > Roots > Rhizosphere | place: USA: Alabama | collected... | reverse complement strand
AGTATTCCCCGCTGGACACCCACCTGGTGGTGGTGGACGAGTGCTCCATGGTGGACGTGGTCCTGATGAACCAGCTCCTGCGGGCCATCCCCAACCACGCGGCGGTGCTGCTGGTGGGCGACGTGGATCAGCTCCCCTCGGTGGGACCGGGGGCGGTGCTGGCGGACCTGATCGGCTCGGGGGCGGTGCCGACGGTGCGGCTGACCGAGATCTTCCGCCAGGCGGCGGCATCACGGATCATCGTCAACGCCCACCGGATCAACGCCGGCAGGCTGCCGGAGCCCACGCCCCCCTCCGATCACGCGACCGACTTCTACCTCATCCCCTGCGAGGCCCCGGAGCAGGTCCAGGAGCGGCTCCTGCGGGTCGTCACCCGGCGCATCCCCGAGCGCTTCGGGCTGGACCCGGTCGCCGAGGTGCAGGTCCTCACCCCCATGAACCGGGGTGGGCTCGGGGCCCGCGCGCTCAACGTCGCCCTCCAAGAGCGGCTGAATCCGAGCGCCGAGCCCCGCATCACGCGCTTCGGCTGGACCTACGCCCCCGGCGACAAGGTGATCCAGCTCGTCAACGACTACGACAAGGAGGTCTTCAACGGCGACATCGGGCGCGTCCTCGACATCGACCCGGAGGAGGGCCTGGTCCGCGTGGGCTTCGACGGGAGGCCCGTCGAGTACGAGCCCGGCGAGCTGGACGAGCTCTCGCTCGCCTACGCCACGACGGTCCACAAGGCCCAGGGCTCCGAGTACCCCGCGGTGGTCATCCCCCTGGCCGTCCAGCACTACACCCTGCTGGAGCGCAACCTGCTCTACACCGCCGTCACCCGCGGCCGGCGCCTGGTGGTCCTGATCGCGGAGCCCAGGGCGCTCGCCATGGCCGTCAAGCGCGTGGGCTCCCACAAGCGGCTGACCAAGCTCCGGGAGCGGCTCCAGGACGCGGCCCCCGGCGACGGGTAGGTCGGGCTTTAGCCCGACTCCGGCGTTTCAGGAAACCCTCGAGGTCGCTGTCGGACTGAAGTCCGACCTGCAGGCCGACCGCCCCCGTGCCCCGGGGTAGAATGCCCCATCATCAGCCCCTCGGAGCCCCCCATGGAAACCTTCCACGGCACCACCATCCTCTCGGTCCGGCGCAATAGCCGGGTGGCCATCGGCGGCGACGGCCAGGTCTCGCTGGGCCAGACGGTCATGAAGGGCAACGCCCGCAAGGTGCGCCGGCTCTACAAGGACCGGGTGCTGGCGGGCTTCGCCGGGGCCACCGCGGACGCCTTCACCCTCTTCGAGCGCTTCGAGGCCAAGCTCGAGAAGCACCAGGGCCATCTCACCCGCTCGGCGGTGGAACTCGCCAAGGACTGGCGCACCGACCGCATGCTGCGCCGGCTGGAGGCCCTGCTCTGCATCGCCGACGCCGGCACCTCCCTCATCATCTCCGGCACCGGCGACGTGGTGGAGCCGGAGCACGACCTCATGGCCATCGGCTCCGGCGGGGCCTTCGCCCAGGCCGCCGCTCGCGCCCTTTTGGAGAATACAGAGCTCCCGGCCCGGGAGATCGTGGAGCGCGGGCTCCATATCGCCGCCGACATCTGCGTCTACACCAACCACAACCTGGTGATCGAGGAGCTGGAGGCGGGCGCCTGACCGCCCTGGGCCCGACGCCCGGTCCTTCGGCCACTTGCGGAAGGCCCTCCCTACCCGCACCTTTTCTGGTCAATGTCCGCCCCTCGGGGGCGGCCCGTCCCACCGGACCCGAGCCCCATGCCTGCGAAGTCGGAAATCACCCCCCAACAGATCGTCGCCGAGCTCGACAAGCACATCGTCGGGCAGGACGAGGCCAAGCGCGCCGTCGCCATCGCGCTGCGCAACCGCTGGCGGCGCATGCAGATCGAGGAGCCCCTGCGCTCCGAGGTCACGCCCAAGAACATCCTGATGATCGGCCCCACCGGGGTGGGCAAAACCGAGATCGCGCGGCGCCTGGCGCGGCTCGCCAACGCGCCCTTCATCAAGATCGAGGCCACCAAGTTCACCGAGGTCGGCTATGTGGGGCGGGACGTGGAGTCGATCATCCGGGACCTGGCGGACATCTCGGTCAAGATGTTCCGCGAGCAGGAGATGGCGCGGCTTGGGGACCAGGCCGAGGCGGCCGCCGAGGAGCGCATCCTCGACGCCCTGCTGCCGCCCCCCTCCAGCTTCGAGGAGGAGAGCCGGGCCACGACGAGCAGCGGCACCCGGGAGAAGTTCCGGGAGAAGCTCCGCGCCGGTGAGCTGGACGACCGGGAGGTGGAGCTCCAGGTCTCCGCGAGCCCGATGGGGGTCGAGATCATGGCCCCCCCCGGCATGGAGGAGATGACCAGCCAGCTCCAGGGCCTGTTCCAGAATCTCGGCTCCGGCCGCACCAAGCGCCGCAAGCTCCGCATCCGCGATGCCCGGAAGCTCCTGCGCGACGAGGAGGCGGCCAAGCGCGTCAACGAGGAGGACCTGAAGCTCCGCGCCATCGAGCGGGTGGAACAGAACGGGATCGTCTTCCTCGACGAGATCGACAAGGTCACCCGCCGCGCCGAGGGCATGGCCGGGGCGGATGTCTCCCGGGAGGGGGTCCAGCGGGACCTGCTGCCCCTGGTGGAAGGCACTACCGTCTCCACCAAGCACGGCTCTGTGCGCACCGATCACATCCTGTTCATCGCATCCGGGGCCTTCCACCTGGCGCGTCCCTCCGACCTGATCCCGGAGCTCCAGGGGCGCCTGCCGATCCGGGTGGAGCTCAAGGCGCTGACCACCGAGGACTTCGTGCGCATCCTCACGGAGCCCGACGCCTCCCTGACCGACCAGTACAGGGCCCTGCTCGCCACCGAGGGGGTGAATCTGGACTTCACCGAGGACGGAATCCGCCGCATCGCCGAGATCGCCTGGCAGGTGAACGAGCGCACCGAGAACATCGGAGCCCGGCGACTGCACACGGTCATGGAGCGGCTGCTGGAGGACGTCTCCTACAACGCCTCCACCCTGGATCGGGTGACGGTCACCGTCAACGCGGCCTACGTGGACCAGAACCTCGCCGGACTGGCCGCGGACGAGGACCTGTCCCGCTACATCCTGTAATGACACGGCGCGCCGAGAGCCACCACCCCCCGTAGGTCGGGCTTCAGCCCGACAAGGACCTTGCAGCCAACACCCGCTGCCCCGGTCGGGCTCAAGCCCGACCTGCGAAACGCAAACCGACGACCGGGACCCAGAGTCCCGCCAAGGAGACCAACCCATGCCCACACCCACAGAACTCAACCTGCACCAGCAGTCCCGCGTGCTCGAGATCAGCTACGAGGACGGCTCCCATTTCACCCTGCCTTGCGAATACCTGCGGGTTTACTCGCCCTCCGCGGAGGTCCAGGGTCACGGCCCCGGTGAGCGGGTGCTCCAAGTCGGCAAGGAAGACGTGGGCATCGACCGCATCGAGCCCGTGGGCAACTACGCCATCTGCCTGCACTTCGACGACGGCCACAACACGGGCATCTACTCTTGGGAGCACCTCTACAAGCTGGGCAAGGAGCAGGACCGCCTGTGGAAGGAGTACCTGGATGAGTTGGAGAAGGCCGGGCACAAGCGCAAGAAGCCGTCTTGACGCGACCAGCCAATTCGCCACCCGCGGCGGCTCGGCGATCGGGTCCGCGGGCCACTCCCCCGAGGGAGTCTCCGAAGATCGGCTGCACCGCCTTTGCTGCCCAAGCCCCAGCCCTGAACGCTGGATTGCGCCTGTCCGTTCAATCCAAGGCCGACTGCGGCTTCGAGGACTATCTGGCCGCCAAGCGCGAGCGCCGGAAGCGGACTAAATAATGCTAGCGGCAGGAGATGATCGTCAGAGTCGCTTCGTCCGCGGCGTAAACCAGCCGGTTGGTCTCATCGACTCGGCGCGACCAGAAGCCACTGAGGTTTTCGCGGAGCGGCTCCGGCTTTCCCACGCCCTCGAACGCTCTCAGCAACGCCTCGCCGATCAATCGGCTGATCCGTTTGAGGGTCTTCTTGTCTTGGGTCTGCCAGAGCAAGCTCACCCTACGAGATTCCTGGGCTACGGGGGCGTTTCGCGCCGAAATTGCGGAAGCACTCGCCCGACGAGGATCGACAGCGCCCGCGGGGAAATTCCAGCCACGCCGTCGAGCGGTATAACGCCTCCTTACAGCCTCCGTCGGACCAGGCTGATGCCATGATCCCCGCCCCGCCCCGCACCCGGATGGTGGTGCCCCGCTATCTATCCCGAGCCCCTTGTCGCGCTAGTATCCGGTAATTGCAGGTTCCTCTTGAGCCCAGGGGGCTTCCCCCCGTGGAGCTGAGGCAACTCGATCGAATCACCTTCAATCCCGCGGTCATGGGTGGGAAGCCACGCATTCGCGGTATGCGGGTCACCGTCGGAATGATCGTGGGCATGGTCGCGAGCACGGCTTCTCGCCTCGTGCGGGGCCATAGATACCAGAACCCGTCACCCCGCAGGTTAAAGAAACGGAAGTAGGTAAAGAATGGGGAGTAGGGATTCGCGTGGTCCCCTTGAAGTGTCAGCTGATCAGTGGCCAGGATGGCCGTTGATCAGCATCTCCTTGGGCGATCGGTCTCAGTCTAACATCGCTGCCCGGCGGCGCCGGGGACCGGAGAGCCGACGCTCCCCTGACGTCCGCGCCTTGGGATTGACGCGTCTCGGGGCGCGGGCTGATCAAGTGCAGAGACGGCTTCTGATCTGCATCTCGAACGTGGTTACTGAATCACGCACCCCGATGCACGGTTGCGTCCGCCGAGCTTCGCCTGGTAGAGGGCGGCGTCCGCCGCTTCGAATAGCTCAAAGACACTTCCCGCATCGCTCGGCTGTACGGTGCAGAAGCCAAAGCTGAGGGTAGGAAACTCCCATGCTTCGAAGGTGCCCCTTGCCAATTGCGCCCGGTTTCTCTCGATACCCGCCAGGATGCGGGAAACGCCCATGCGCTCGGTCTCTGGCGCAATGATCGCGAATTCGTCCCCCCCAATCCGCGCTGCCAGGTCGGTGCGACGACGGGCGGCGCGCAGGAACAGGCTCGCCACGGAGCGTAGGATCGCATCGCCGACCGCGTGTCCGTATTGGTCGTTGTAAGTCTTGAAACCGTCGATGTCCGAGACGATCAGGGTCAGTGGACGACCCGATCGGATTCCCCTCACCCACTCACGCTCCAGAAACTCCTCGAATGCCCGGCGGTTAGGGATGGCGGTCAACTGATCCACCAGGGCATCGCGCTGCCGGGTCAAGGATGTGACGATGGCCTCATGAGTGAACTGGTATATCTGTCGAGACAGGATAAACAGCAACGAATAGTAGATCGGAATTGCCAGGGTAACCACCGTATGAGGGCTTCCCTGCTCAAGGCCCAGCCGTAGGGCGAGCGGAACGAGGACGGGCGTGCAGAAAATGAGATAGGCGTATCGGTGAAACGACAACAAGGCGGGCGAGGCCGCCGTCATCGCCACAAGAACGAGCGCAAGAAACATGCTGTGGTCAGGCTGACCAGGCATGTTGAAGAGGAGCGCGGCACTACCCCAGATCAGTCCGGAGGCCAAGGTGCCCAAGAGAAAGAGCCCCTCGTGTCGCCGCACTTCGGTGACCTCCAAGGGCTTGCGCGCAAGCTGGCGCCCTATGAGCCAGCGCGTGAGGTTCAGCAGTATCAATACGGCGAGCCATACCGTTATCCGAGCTCTTGACGCAACCGGCCACAATCCCGACGCCAAGGCCGCCCCCCCGGACGCATTCCCTAGGAAGACTATCCAGGAGTTCCTCAATACGGCGCGGAGATGCTCCGCCCTGGCGCGTAGATCGATGTCCTCGGATGCGCGTTCTTCCGCGTCCGACGTGGGTTGGTCTCCGCGGGAAGACTTCATCGCTTGATCGCCTCCCGATTCGAATTCGCTTCTGACTGGGGCCCTCCGAGCCGATTCATCATCTCACAATCCTGTGCCCGAAAATGCCGAGGGATACCTGACAGTTGCGCGTCGCGAGCAGCGAGCGACGAGTGGCGAGGATTCCGAGACCGGCCAGCCAGTTCGATCGTTGGATAACCAAACGCCGGGTTAGCTCACGCATCCCCATGCGCCGCACGGGCCGCGTGGAGGATCTGCGCTGGGATTGCGCGGTTTCGCTGCGGCCGATGCTGCTGAGCCGGGGTCGTCGTGCCCAACACAATCAGGTCGCCGCACCTGGGGCGTACGGATCCCTAAGCTGATGTGCCAGGTGACGCCGCCGACAGAGCGGGCGAGGGGGAGGAAACTCAGAGTTTCCGGTTACTCGCGAGGGCAGCGATGGCAGCCGCCGCCTCGGCGCCGTGTTCCCGGTGAAGCGTCAGCATCCCCCGGGCCAGATTCTCCCAGTGGTCGCGGGCCCGGTCCGCCAGCTCGGCGAACACGCGGGAATCGCCCACCCCCGCGGCCGCACGCTCCCACCAGTGCTGGTAGGCGCTGAGCAGGCTCGGAAAGACCTCCTTGCGCATGGCGGTGAGATTACCCACGTAGAAGTGCAGTGAGGCGGGCTCATCCACCTGGGCCAAGGCGGGGAGGGTAACGAGACAGTCGGCAAGATGGTCGCGCACGGCCCTGGCCATGAGCTCGGCCGGGGTGTGGGCTAGGTCCAGCACCATTCGGTTCCAGTCCGGGCCCAGGCGCTCACCGGCCGCGTATTCCCCCTGCTCGTGCAGCAGCACGGCGCGGATCTCATGATCCGTCATGGCGTCGAGCGCCTCTTCCAGGTCGCCCTCGAAGTCGTAGCAGGCAAAGGCGCGGCCGAGCGCGTTGTCGGGCCGGCTCCAGCGCCAGCTCTCGAGCTTCTCCCAGAGCATGCGGCGAAGCGATTCCCTTCGCAGGTAAATGCTGTGCCCGAGGGTCATGGCGGGTGGGGCGGTGAGGTCTCGAGCGTACTCCTCGGCGGAGACAAATACCGCATAGTCGCCGCTGCGCTGCGTGCACTCCAGATCCCCGAGAAAGAAATGGGGCTTGGCACGGGCCCCCAGGCCGGCGCTGTAAACCAACCCCTCCTGCGCCAGTTGCTCGTTGATGGTCTCGGTATCGAAGGGGTCGAAGGTGCGCCCGCCGATGGGCAACGGCTCGAGCTCCGCCCCCTCCAGGTCCTCCCACAGCCGCTCGCGAGCGGCCAGCCAGTCGCCGACCTGCTCCCGCTCCAGAACGGCCCCGTAGGGCAGTTGCTTCTCCCAGCGAAAGTATTCCCTCATCTTCATCAAATACACGCACAGGGAGTAGTCCGCTCCGTGGCGGGCATCGGAGACATTGCAGTTGTGCTGCACGGTCTCGGCGAGGGACTTGAGGACTGGATCGGTCATTCGGGGCACCTCGGGACTGGGGGGCGGGGCCGACGGCCCGCCGGTGGAATCTTCCCGCTTATCTGATGACCCTAGGGGCTGCTCCCCCTGAATCCAAGCGCTGGGGACCCCACATGGAGTGGAATCGGTAGCCCGCGACGGATGCAACGCCGTCCCTCGGGCTCCATCAACGCCGGACGATGAAAGACGAACGGAGGAACGCGTGGCACTGCGCATCAAGAGTCACTGGTGGAACGACGAGAGCGACCGGTCCCTGGCCGAGATCGCGACGGCCCTGGCCTTCATCGCCTGGCGGGTCTCGGTGGACAAGGCGATCAACCTGCACTGTGAGCGCTTCGTCTACCGTGACGATGCACAGCGCCTGGCGGTGGTCCAAGAGTATCTGGTCTTCCTGATCCAGATCGCCGATCGCCTCGCCCACGATCTGCTACCCGATGAGGAACGGCGAACCCTCATCATGGCCCTGGCCCGCAAGGCCATCGAGCACGTGCAGGACAACTGCCAGGACCTGTTGGGCCCCGGCGACTACGGTAGCCCCTTCATCGATCTGCTCAACCGTCGCTCCGAGGAGTATGCCGAATACCAACTGGCAGATGATGGTCCGAGCTACCCCTTCCTGCGCCACCTGGGCTTCGAGATTCAAGCGCTGATGGGCGAGTCCCAGGAGAACCGCTGGGTGATCGATCAGGTGATGGACAAGGACGGTTGGGATGCCTACAGGAGCTTCGCCAAGGCCTTCCGGGACCTCTTCGAATAGGAGCGCGGCACAACCGCACGACATCTACGGCTCACGGATCGACGGAAACGCCGAGCCTCAGGGGACCGGCCACCGATCCGGTGAGTCCGAGCCCCGTCTGTCTTACCCCGATTTCGAGGTCGCTGATCCGCAGGGCTGAAAGGTCCGGCGCCAGCTCCGGTGGCAGCTCCTCCGCCAGGGCAGCCGCCAGCGCGTCCATCAATCCTCGCGTGCGCTCCGCCAGAAGGGCGTTCGCCTCCCGCTCGATACGCTCGCGGATCCTTTGGTAGAAGAGGCCGGCGATTAAACCCTGGTCGGAATCCGCCGCGTCGAAGATATAGTCCAGCCGATCGAGACGCAGGGTCTGGCTCGCCGGATCGAAGGCAGGGCGGGCCAGGATGGTCAACCGCCCGACCACATCCCCCACGAGGTCCGCCGACAACACCAGGTCCTCGCCCTTGGCACCGAGCTCGATCCCGGATAGCCTCACCTGCCTGTCATCCAGGGCCAGGATCTGGCCCGCCGCCCGTTGCGCCAAAGCGGTGGAGACCTGGGGATAATTGAGCTGAAGCCCCAGGGCGAGGTTGAGGCCGGGCCGCGCCGGCCGATAGGGGACGAGGGGCGGGAGCGCGATGGGGACGCGGGCTGGGCCCGCATCTCCGGAGATCGTCGTGCGGAACGCGAGCAGGACCGCGGTCTGGACGCTGGAGCCGGAGCCCTGAAACGGCGCCAGCGCGAGCCCCAGGGGCTCGATGCGCAGCCACAACCCGGGCATGAGCTCCCGCGGGGATTGCAAGGCCTGCCAAAGGCGCGCGGCCTCGCTGCGCAGCCCCTGTAGGCGCGGCACTAGGGTCGCCATGCCCTCCCGGAGGCTCGCCTCGATCCGCTGCTCGAAGACTCGCCCCAAGAGGGACGAGATGTCGATATCCGCTACCGTGACCTCGCAGCGGTCCAATCCTTGGGTGGGCAGGACCCGGAACCGCGGATGCGGGTACCAGTCGGGGCCCCAGTCGATCCGGGCCAGGAGGCCGATCAGGGCTTGGCGAGGCGGCTCGTCCACCCCACAGTCGGCGGACAGCCCCAGGCCACCAATCAAGTCCTTGCGCGCCTCGAGCTGATAACGCACGTGGGCCTGGGCCTGGAGCACCTCCCCCCGCATGGTCAGCAGCAGGGGTCCGCGCCAGGCCCGGTAGCGGATGTCGATCCCGTGCCAGTCAAGCCATCCGGGCCAGTGGCCGCTTTGGGTGGGCAGGGAGTTCTCCGCAGCCTGGAACAAGGGCCGCAGGTCCAGCTCGAGGGGTACCTGGATCGTCGAGACCGAGGCCGGATCGGCTCCTTCGGCCCTCGCCCCGCTCGTGTAACAGAGGGCAAGAAAAGCCCACAAAATCAGCCGCCCCAAGGCCCCATCCTTCGATCCCAGCCGCATACTCGTGCCTTCTGATTTGGAGGCGCCCCGGGCGGACGCGATTCGTGCCAAGTTCCCGGCGAGGCCGAGATCGACCCGCGGGGCCGGTCAGAGGGCCCGCGCCAAGACCACCGCATCCTCCCGGCCGTTGCGGGCGGGGTAATAGCCGCGGCGCACACCGATCTCGCAGAATCCCTCGGAGGCGTAAAGCGCACGGGCAAGGTGGTTGGAGACCCGCACCTCCAGAAAGGCGGTGTCGGTCCCTTTTGCCCGGGCCAGGGCCAACAAACGGCGCAGGAGCAGGCGACCGAGACCCATCCCCTGCCAACGCGGATGGATGCACAGGTTGAGCACGTGACACTCGCCGGCCCCGACGGACATGATCCCGTAACCCACCACCTGCCGGTCCAGATCCACGACCCAGCAGTTGTAACCGACGCGCAGGCAGTCACTGAAGATGTCGGCGGCCCAGGGGAACTCGTAGGCCGCCCGCTCGCAGCCCACCACCGCCTCGATATCCTGATCCCGCATGGGCCTCAGGGTGACATCCGGGTCCAGCGCGACGGCGCTCATGATTCGGTCTCGGTCGATGCCTTCGAATGAAGGTGGGCTCGGAGCCTGAGCCCCTGAGGTCCCCCGTCGTCAAGTTAAGCCATTCGCCACCGACGACACCAGCCTTTCGCGGAATTTTTTCAGGGAGATGGCGACGGCGGCACGGTCGCGCCCCTCACCGGCTTTGCGGTTATAGTGAGGCCGGTCCACCTCCGCCCCTCGGGGACCGAGCACACCCCGGACGCCGACCAGATCAACCTGTGGGAGATCCTTGAGATGTCGCAGCCCCAGATGGTCACCCTCGACGGTAACGAGGCCGTCGCCTACGTTGCCCACATGACCAACGAGGTCATCGCCATCTATCCCATCACCCCGGCCTCCAACATGGGGGAGTGGTCGGACGAGTGGTCCGCGCTCGGGGTCAAGAACCTATGGGGCACGATCCCTGACGTGATCGAGATGCAGAGCGAGGCGGGCGCCGCGGGGGCGATCCACGGGGCCCTCCAGGGGGGCTCCCTGGCGACCACCTTCACCGCCTCCCAGGGACTCCTGCTCATGATCCCCAACATGTACAAGATCGCGGGGGAGCTCAGCCCCACGGTCCTGCACGTATCGGCCCGCGCCCTGGCTGCTCAGGCCCTTTCGATCTTCGGGGATCACTCGGATGTCATGGCCTGTCGGGCCACCGGCTACGCCATGCTGTGCTCGGCCTCGGTCCAGGAGGCGATGGACTTCGCGCTGATCAGCCAGGCGGCCACCCTGGAGTCCCGGGTGCCCTTCCTGCACTTCTTCGACGGCTTCAGGACCTCCCATGAGGTGGCGAAGATCGAGCGCCTGTCCGTGGAGCAGATCCGCGCCATGATCGACGAGGAGCTGGTGCAGGCCCACCGAGACCGGGCCCTGAATCCGGACCGCCCGGTGATCCGCGGGACCTCCCAGAACCCGGACGTCTATTTCCAGGGGCGCGAGACCGTCAATGGATACTACGACGCGGTGCCGGGCATCGTGCAGAGGGCGATGGAGCGATTCGCCGCCCTCACCGGACGCCGCTACGGCCTCTTCGAGTACGTGGGCGCACCGGACGCCGAAGGGGTGATCCTGCTCATGGGCTCCGGCATCGGGGCCGCGGAGGAGACGGTGGGCACCCTGGTGGCCGCGGGTGAGAAGGTGGGGCTGATCAAGGTGCGCCTCTTCCGCCCCTTCGATCCGGCCTCCCTGCTCGCCGCCCTGCCGGTGACCGCGACCCGACTCGCGGTGCTCGACCGCACCAAGGAGCCGGGGGCCGACGGGGAGCCCCTGTACAAGGACGTCATCACGGCCCTGGCCCAGGCGGTGGCCGACGGACGCATGGCCGCCATGCCGCGGGTGATCGGCGGACGCTACGGGCTCGCCTCCAAGGAGTTCACCCCGGCCATGGTCAAGTCGGTGCTCGACGAGCTGGCGGCGGACAAGCCCAGGACCCAGTTCACCGTCGGCATCCATGACGACCTGACCCATCTGAGCCTCGGCTGGGACCCCGGCTTCAAGTACCGGGCACCCGGGGTGACGGCCTGCGTCTTCTACGGCCTGGGATCGGACGGGACCGTCTCCGCCAACAAGAACTCCATCAAGATCATCAGCGAGGAGACCCCCAACTACGGGCAGGGCTACTTCCAGTACGATTCCAAGAAGGCCGGGGCGGTCACCATCTCCCATCTGCGCTTCGGCCCCAGCCCCATCCAGAGCACCTATCTGATCGGGGACGGGGAGGCGAGCTTCGTCGCCTGCCACCAACCCACCTTCCTCAACCGCTACGACATGCTGGCCAAGGCCGGGCCCGGCGGCGTCTTCCTGCTCAACTCGCCCACGCCGCCGGAGCGCGTCTGGAACGACCTGCCCCGGCGCATGCAACAACAGATCATCGACCAGGGGCTGTCATTCTATGTGATCGATGCCTACGCCATTGCCGAGCGGACCGGCATGGGGCGGCGCATCAACACGATCATGCAGACCTGCTTCTTCGCCATCTCCGGGATCCTGCCCCGGGATGAGGCCATCGCCCGAATCAAGGAGGCGGTCAAGAAGACTTACGGCAAGAAGGGCCAGCGCCTGCTCGAGCGCAACTACGCGGCCATCGACGAGGCCCTCGGCGGGCTCCACCAGGTGCAGGTCCCTGGAGAGGTCACGAGCACCTTCGATCGGCCTCCCACGGTCCCGGCCGACGCGCCGGAGCTGGTGCGCACCGTCACCGCCACCCTGATCGCCGATCAAGGCGACAGTCTCCCCGTGAGCCTGATGCCCGTCGACGGCACCTGGCCCACCGGCACCACGCGCTTCGAGAGGCGCAACATCGCGCTCAAGCTTCCGAAGTGGGAAGAAGACCTATGCACCCACTGCGGCAAGTGCCCCCTGGTCTGCCCCCATGCCGCGATCCGTGCCAAGGTTTACCCGGAGTCCCTCACCGCCCAGGCCCCGGCCAGCTTCCAGCACGTCCAGATCAAGGGCAAGGACTTCCCCGCCGACCACCACATCACCTACCAGGTGGCACCCGACGACTGCACGGGCTGCGGACTGTGCGTCGACGTCTGCCCCATCCGGGACCGCAAGGACCCCAACCGCAAGGCGCTGAACATGGTCGAGGCCACGGAGCGCCACGACGTCGAGCAGGACAACTGGGACTTCTTCCTGACGCTCCCCGAGTACGACCGCCGCCGGCTCGACGGGACCAAGATCAAGCACGCCATGATGCTGCAGCCCCTGTTCGAGTTCTCCGGGGCCTGCGTGGGCTGTGGCGAGACCCCCTACATCAAGCTCGCCACCCAGCTCTTCGGCGACCGCATGCTGATCGCCAACGCCACCGGCTGCTCGTCCATCTACGGCGGCAACCTGCCCACCACCCCCTATGCCAAGGACCCGGCGGGACGCGGACCCGCCTGGAACAACTCGCTCTTCGAGGACAACGCGGAGTTCGGCCTGGGCCTGCGGCTCGCGGTCGACAAGCAGGCCACCCAGGCCCGGGAGCTGGTCCAGCGACTGGCGGATCGCATCGGCGGAGATCTCGCGGACGGGCTCCTGAGCGCGGACCAGTCCGACGAGGCGGGCATCCACGAGCAGCGGGAACGGGTAGCCGCCCTCAAGTCCAGGCTCGCCACCCTGGACCTGCCCGAGGCCCGCACCCTGGAGGGACTCTGCGAGCAGCTGGTCAAGCGCAGCGTCTGGATCATCGGCGGCGACGGCTGGGCCTACGACATCGGCTACGGCGGCGTGGATCACGTGCTCGCGTCCGGGCGGGACGTGAACCTGCTGGTCCTGGACACCGAGGTCTACTCCAACACCGGGGGCCAGACCTCCAAGTCCACCCCCCTCGGGGCGGTGGCCAAGTTCTCCGCTGGCGGCAAGCCCACCTTCAAGAAGGACCTGGCGATGATGGCCATGGCCTACGAGAGCGTCTACGTCGCCTCGGTCGCCTTCGGGGCCAAGGACGTCCAGACCGTCCGCGCCTTCCTGGAGGCGGAGAGCTACCCCGGTCCCTCGGTGCTCATCTGCTACTCACCCTGCATCGCCCACGGGGTGGACCTCTCGAACAACCTGCGCCAGCAGGACCTGGCGGTCAACTCCGGTCACTGGGCCCTGTTCCGCTACGACCCCCGGCGCACCGCCGCGGGCGAGAACCCGCTGCGCATCGACAGCAAGGCGCCGAGCATCCCCTATCGGGACTTCATCAGCACCGAGACCCGCTTCAGCGTGTTGAACCGCACCCACCCCGACGCGGCCGAGCGCTTCCTGCGTCAGGCCCAAAGGCACGTGGAGACCCGTTTCCAGCTCTACGGGCAGCTGGCCAGCCTGGCGGTCCAGAAGGCGGGGACACCCGGGGCCGCCAAGCCGGAGGAGTGACGGCCGATCGCGCCGCGACCCGTCACGCCACCCAATTCTCAACGGAGCAACTGCCGTGGACCTGACCACCCAATACCTCGGACTGACCATCAAGAACCCACTGGTCCCCTCCGCCTCACCGCTCTCCAAGAGCCTGGACCTGGCCCGGGAGCTGGAGGACAGCGGCGCCTCGGCCCTCATCATGTGGTCACTCTTCGAGGAGGCCATCACCGCCGAGTCCGAGTCCATGGTGCGCTTCCTCCACCACCAGGAGATCGGATTCGCCGAGGCCGACGCGGGCTTCCTGCCTGCCTGGGAGGACTTCGAAAGCGTGCTCGATATCTATCTGGAGAACGTCCGGCGGCTCAAGGAGTCGCTGGAGATCCCGGTGATCGCGAGTCTGAACGGGGTGACCCAGGGCGGCTGGATCAGCCACGCCCGGGAGCTAGAGCAGGCGGGGGCCGACGCCCTCGAGCTCAACGTCTATTACGTGGCGGGGGACATCGCCATGACCGGCGCCCAGGTGGAGGAGCGTTATCTCAATCTGCTCAAGGAGCTGCGGGGGCACATCCAGATCCCCATCAACATGAAGCTCTCGCCCGCCTTCAGCTCCATCGGCAACCTGGTGAGCCAGATGGCCGCCGCCGGGGCCAACGGGGTGGCGCTGTTCAACCGCTTCTATCAGCCGGACATCAACATCGACACCCTGCGCCTGCAGCCGAGCCTGCACCCCTCGACCTCCGCCGAGGCCCTGCTCGCCATGCGCTGGATCGCCATCCTCTACAGTCGCATCGAGGGCCTGTCATTGGGCGCCACCGGCGGGGTCCACACGCCGGAGGATGCGATCAAGCTCCTGCTGGCCGGGGCCGACGTGGTCCACCTGTGCAGCGCGCTCCTGGCCAAGGGACCCGCCTATCTCAGCCAGATCGAGCGGGGCATCACCGAATGGATGGAGGAGCAGGGCTTCGAGTCGGTCGCGGACTTCCGGGGGCGCGTGAGCGCGCTCTCGGTCCCCAACCCGGCGGAGTTCGAGCGCTCCAACTACGTCCACATCCTGGACAGCTACAGCTTCTCGCCAGGCGTCATGGTCTAGGCAGCGAAGCTGCCACCTTTTTCAGTCCGCGAATGAACGCAAATGAACGCGAATGAGCTCCTGACCGGTGAACTATAAGGAGGGGCTGATCAATTACCTCCCTGGCATTCGATCAGCTCGCGCTTCGAGAGACGCGACTCTCGAAGCGCTCCATTTTCAGTGACTCATCGCCACCGAAACTACCGGACGATCCCACGTCCGGACCGGAAGCGCAATGAATTAGCGCTTCCCTGGGGCTGGGCCGCCCTGCTCATGAGCCTTCCATCCTGGACACCATCAGTTACGACCTTGTTTTCATTCGCGTTCATTTGCGTTCATTCGCGGACCGATATCCCCATGCAACCGAGCAGGCCGGGCTGACGTGTCGATGGAGCCCCGTTTCACACCCATCGGCATCCTGAGCTCCCCGTTCACCGACCGGTTCGGGATCCCCCGCCAGCCGGGACTGGTGACGGCCGCCGAGTCCCGGCTGGTCATGCTGCCCCCCTTCGACCGGGAGGAGGCGTTCAAGGGGATCGAGGGCTTCTCCCATGTCTGGCTCCTCTTCCTCTTCCACGACGACTGCCCGCAAGCGGGCTGGCGGCCCACGGTGCGGCCGCCGCGGCTCGGCGGGCGTGAGCGCGTGGGGGTCTTCGCGAGCCGTGCCCCCTACAGGCCCAACTGCATCGGACTCTCGGCCGTGGCGCATCAGGGGCTCGCGCGGGGACCCGAGGGCCTGTTCCTGCGCCTGCGCGGTGCCGATCTCCTCGACGGCACCCCGGTGCTGGACATCAAACCCTATGTCCCCTACGCGGACGCCATTCCAGACGCCCGCTCCGGCTTCGCCCTGGAGGCCCCGGAGGCCGACTGGGAGGTCGCCTTCACGCCCGAGGCGGAGCAGGGCGTCGCCGGTGCCGACCCCGACGGCGGGCTGCGGCTGCGGGACCTGATCGTCCAGGTGCTGAGCCAGGACCCGAGACCGGGCTACATGGACCGCTATCCCGATCGGGAACGATTCGCCCTGCGGCTCTATGACCTGGATGTGCGCTGGCGGGTACAGGACCGCACCGCCCTGGTGGAGGCAGTCGCGCCCCATCGAGACTCGACCCCGCCCGTGAGGGCTCGCGAAGGCGCCTGATCCTGTCGGTGCGCCCCTGCGCCGGATCTGGTCCAGGCTGGACAACACGCGACGATGCGGGGGGCGACTTCAGGTCTCGGGACTCGGCTCCTGGGCCCTCAGCCCGCTGGCGATCGGCGCTGGCGCAGGGCCTCGTAGAGACAGATGCCGGCGGCCACGGACACGTTGAGGCTCTCCACGCGCCCCAACATGGGCAGGCGCACCAGGGCGTCGCAACGCTCCCGGGTGAGGCGGCGCAACCCCTCCCCCTCACCGCCCATGACGAGCCCCAGGGGACCCCGGAGGTCCCGGCCATAGAGCTCCGAGTCCGCCTCCCCCGCGGTCCCGATGAGCCAGATGCCGCGGCCCTTGAGCCCGTCCATGGTACGCGCCAGATTGGTGACCTGGATGAAGGGGACGGTCTCCGCCGCACCGCTCGCCACCTTGGAGACCACGGGAGTCAAGCCCACCGCCCGATCCTTGGGGGCGATCACGGCGTGGACCCCTGCGGCGTCGGCGGTCCGCAGGCAGGCACCCAGGTTGTGGGGGTCCTGGACGGCATCGAGGAGCAGGAGCAGGGGCGCGTCGTGGATACCATCCAGGATGGCATCGAGGTCCTGCGGTGGGCGCGCGGAAGGGCCCCGCACCCAGGCCAGGGCCCCCTGGTGCCGGGTCCCGGGGGCCGCCCGGTCCAACTGCTCGCCGGTCACCTGGCGGATCGCGATTCCGCGCTCGCGGGCCGACTCGGCCAACTCGGCGAGCCGGCGATCGCGGCGGCCGCGGTCGAGCCACAGCTCGCCAACGCCCTCCCGACCGTGCTTCAGGGCACTACGGACGCTGTGGATCCCTCCAACCGGGACAAGATCCTTCACCTCGGCACCCGGCTCATCCCCATTCCCCTGTACAATTGTGGCATTGACCCACGCCCACCGT
>Ga0316577_10000368_pt1 | contig 16999 bp, 17 predicted proteins | sample S5NA_FD_203073 | JGI IMG/M metagenome (GOLD analysis project Ga0316577, IMG submission 203073) | Rhizosphere microbial communities from salt marsh grasses in Alabama, United States - S5-7_050615r2r1 | ecosystem: Host-associated > Plants > Roots > Rhizosphere | place: USA: Alabama | collected... | reverse complement strand
GCGTTATCCAGCTGTGAGTAATCTGTGATAAATGTCAGGGAAGAAATAGATGAGGCCAAACCATATATCGGCAAGTACTTTCTGCCGAACAGATAAAAGGACAGACCCAGCAGTTTCAGATTCGAATAATGCGGAAATATGGACAAAGCTCCGACCTCTGGAATAAATTCCAGATTTTCTTTCAGTTTCGTTTCCCCTTCAGCAATTTTTTTTATCCGATGGATATCTTCAACCGCTACACAACATGACCCTACAATTTTTTCTCCCATACCGCTGGTCAAAATAAAAGGTATGTTTATCTGGTGTTGAGCCAGAAGTTGAAAAAAAAGACCCCTGGAATCCTTTGGGAAGGAATGATTCAAAAGATTTATCTGAACCAATTCCACGCTGAGTTTGATGCCATTGATCTTGATTTTTTTATCGATGCTTTTCCGGGTAATATCCATCAGAATTTTGCACAAAAATTATGGATTCTGCAATTTAAATCCTGATGCCAAGTTTTTACAAAAAAGCTTGTTCTGATGATGGCGTGTGGGGGTATTGAAATTATTTTGCATTAAAACAAGCGAATCGTTTCAATACCCCATCGCTCTGTCAATCCCATAGTCGGTATTGTCCATTGACGGGTTGTTGCCCAAACGAAAATCTTTTTGAGCGCTCATTGAAACGTTTTTTGCTTATAAATCTTGGTGAAGTGAAAGAAAAGCGATTCCAACTGTTTGAGCCCGAAGGGTGAGTTTTGGAATCGCCTGGAACAAACCTTAGATTTATCAAAAAATGTTTCAGAGCCAGCGAAAAATGATTTGGGCAACAGCCCGTTGATCCAATGAATATTCGTATACCCTAACACTCGATAAGGCATCAGGCGCTCTTTAGACACTAGTTAGAATTATTCGAGATTAGCTTCCACAATCTCGATCAATTTATCCAAGTTGATGGGTTTTGGAATAAAATCTTCAGCCAAAGTGGTTTTGCCGCCAAAATGAGTATAGTTAGTCGTTGTTACGGCATCACCCACTGCGGTTAGAAGCACCACCGTGATATCTTTGTATTCATCGTTCTTTTTGATCTCGTCACATACCACGTATCCATCTTTTCTCGGCATCATCACATCCAGAATAATCAGGTCCGGCCGATCTTCTTTAATTTTTTCCCAGGCTTCAATCCCATCATACGCCTTGGTTACCCGAAAATTATTGCTTTCCAACTTCATGGTAACCGATTCAACCAGATCAGGGTCATCGTCTACCACTAAGATGTGTTGCTTATCGCTCATTGATTTTCCTCCTTAACTATTTTAAATGGGTTGTTCGTTTATTTCTTATCATGATCTATTGATTTAAAGATCGATTTGGGGCCTCGGAAGAAGTCCGGCTTTTTCCACAATCTCCGGGACCTTCTGCTCCCACTCTATGGCCATAACGTGGAATCCTTTTACACCTTCCACAGACTTTAGGCGCTCGATAGCTTCCACACTGATCTTGATTCCTTCCTCGGGCTGTTTTTCTTTGGGAACACCGGCCATACGTTTGATAATTTCATCCGGCACATCCATTCCAGGCACCCTGTTTTTCATGTACTTGGCCATACCCACGGTTTTCATGGGGGTAATTCCGGCCATAATATTGACCTTCTCATGGAGACCTCGGTCACGGACACCTTCCATCCATTTCTCGAACTTATCCAGGTTGTAAATACATTGGGTCTGAATAAAATCGGTCCCTGCCTTAATCTTTTTGGCCAGGCGAGATACCCGAAGTTCAAAAGGATCTGCAAACGGATTGGCTGCCGCACCGATAAACATCTTGGGTGGATTCAAGATATCGTCTCCTCCCTGAAATTTCCCCTTATCCCGCATATCTCTGATCATTTGAACGAACTGAACGGAATCAATGTCATGCACATTGGCCGCCATAGGGTGATCGCCAAAGTGGGGGTGATCACCGGATAAACAGAGCATGGTATTGATGCCGTGTGAATAGGCGCCCAGAATGTCCGCTTGCATGGCCAGCCGGTTACGGTCTCTTGTCACCATTTGAAGAATAGGGCTCATTCCCAATTGTTTTATAAATACACAAGCGGCAAAACTGGACATCCGGACCATGGCTGTCTGGTTGTCCGTAACGTTGACCGCATCCACATATCCTTTAAGCATTTTGGCCTTTTCGATGACCTTTTCAGGTACGGCACCTCGCGGAGGTCCACATTCCGAGGTCACCGCAAACTCGCCTGAAGCAAAAATTTTTTCCAGTACACTTTCAGTTTTCATTTCACCAAATCCTCTCTTATTATCTTACGGGGTCCACCACCGCGACCTGTTCGCCAGTCTTTTGCCGCTATGTTTTCTTCGTATCGATCCTCTATCCCCAACGCTTTCAATCGATCCCAGATGAGCTGCCAGGCACAATCAATATCTGGATCCACCTCACACTTGCCGTTTGTGGACCCACCGCAAGGGCCATTCAACAATCGCTTGGAGCATCGCGCAATGGGACAAATTCCCCCGGTCAATCCCAAAACACATTCTCCGCATCCCTGGCATCTTTCAGCCCAAACACCCTGACGTTCAGAAGCACCCATGAACTCTGTATTCACAGCGGGAAAAACCGGTTTGGTTTTAAACCGCCTTGCAATTTCCTGAACTCCGCATCCGCAGGCCATGGACATGACCGCTTCCACTTGATCAATTTCATTGACAAGTTCTTCTACATATTCAGGGTCACATTGCCTTTCGAGGGTCATTTCTTTCACCTCAAGGGTCTTTCCTTCTTTCATAAATGCCATCTGGAGGGCGGAAGATAAAATTCCAACCTCCTTTCTACCCCCTGCCGAGCACACTGTTACACATTCGTTGCACCCCACAAGAAGAATGCGATGATAGGGTCTCAGGTATTCAATGAGCTCTTCCATTGGTTTACGTTCAGCAGTGATCATTGGTGTTCACTCTCCTTTTATATAAAAATTATCATTATGCCGCATTAGAAGCTTTATCCCTGGATGCGGATTTAACCGGGTTGGGTCCCAGTTTACGAATTTTTTCCGTCATGTCGACGGCAGTCTGTGCAAATCGTTCTCCCATACCGGCTGACATTAATATCATTTCCACCCGGTCCCCGCCGATTCCGATCTCATCAAGCAACTTTTTGATATAAGCCACCCGTTTTGCGGCATTGATGTTGCCGTTTTTAAAATGGCAGTCGCCTTCCAGGCAACCTGCGACATAGACACCGTCAGCCCCTTTTTCAAGTGCTTTCATAATGTGGATGGCATCGACTTTGCCCGAACACGGTACTCTTATAATTTTGACATTCGGGGGATAGCAAAGTCGTTTACTCCCTGCCATATCCGCTGCCGTATACGCACAATAATGACAGCAAAACGCCACAATAACCGGTTCAAAGTTTTCCATTAGTTCACCCTTTCCAAAAGTCCGGTCAGTTTGGCCATGATCTGATCGTCTTCATATTGCATAAGCTGGATGGCCTTTGCAGGGCATTCAGCAGCACATACACCGCATCCATGGCACTGAGCCGGATCGATTTGAGAATATCCGTCTGCATTAATAAACGGCACGTTGAAGGGACAGGCCCGAACGCAGATCAGGCAGGCCGCACATTTCTCTTCTTCCACACGTGCCACAACAGCCCCAAGGTTAAGTGTCTCTTTAGCCAACAGCCCCTGAGCCCTGCCTGCCGCAGCCTGGGCCTGGGCAATACACTCCCGGATGGTCTTGGGTGCATGAGCCGTGCCAGCCACAAAAAATCCCGGAACCGACAAGTCTACGGGTCTGAGTTTGATATGATCCTCAAGAAAGAAATTGTCGTTGGTTTTGGGAATGTGAAATATTCTTCCCAGGTCTTCCGTGGATTCTTCATCGGCAATGAATCCCGTACTCAGGCAAAGACAGTCTGCATAAACCGATACGTTTCGTTTCAATATCGGATCATTGAATGTGACACGCAGCTGCTCGCCATCAGCCTGAACCTCAGGGGAGGCATCTGTTTCATATCGGACAAAAATAACCCCTTTTTCACGGGCTGTTTTATAATAATCTTCCTGGAACCCATAGGTTCGCATATCCCGATAAAGGATGAAGACCCGGGCCGTTGGATTGAGTTCCAGAATTCTGAGGGCATTTTTTACGGCCGATTGACAGCAAATACGAGAACAATTTGGGTTATCCGGACATCTTGACCCAACACACTGGATCATGACAACATTTGAAAAATCTTTAATTTTATCCGGCTGATCCTCAAGCAGAACATCCATATCAAGTTGGGTCATTACCTTTTTATGTTCTCCTAAAAGATATTCTTTGGGTTGATTCGGAAGCGCTCCGGTGGCCAAGATGGTCACCCCGTGTGTGATCTGCCGGTAAAACATCTGAGGTGCGATCTGCATGCCTGTTTTGAACATGCCCGGCATCCCCGTATGATCGACAATAAAGGCGTTGGTGATGACCTCGATCCGATCATGTTGGGTGGTTCTATAAATCAGATCCGTCAGATAGGCCTGCACATCATCCCCTTCAAGCGTCTTTCGAATTTTTTTTGCAACACCGCCCAATGCCGTGGATCGTTCTGCCAGATATACCTTAAATCCCATATCCGCCATGCTTAAGGCAGCGTTCATTCCGGTCACCCCGCCGCCCACCACAAGAACATCCTTATTCATGGGAAATACGTTATCCGTAAGCGGGTGAGACAGGGCTACACTGGTAACCGCCATACGAATCAATTCCTTCGCCTTATGGGTTGCATCGCCAGGCCGATCAAAATGAACCCATGTATCCTGATCCCTTATGTTGGCGATTTCAACAAGGTATTTATTGAGACCCGCCCTGCGAAGGGTATCCTGAAATTTGGTTTCGTGAGTTCTGGGAGAACACCCGCCGATCACGACCCGGTTAAGGTTTTCTTTGACAATAGTGCTTTGAATGTGTGCCAACGCATCCCGGCTGCAACCATATCCGATCATTTCGGATATCTTCACGTCAGAAAGTGTGCCGGCATAATCAGCCAGTTGTTTTGCATCAATGATCCCACCGATGTTTAATCCGCAGTCACACACAAAAACACCGATTTTAAGGGGTTCCTGACTGACATCACGCTCCGGCGGAAATTCATCTGCAACCTCTGAAGATTCAGAAAGCATACGAATATCTTTTGAAGCGCAAAATGCCGCTGCACTGGCTTGAACCATGGTTTCCGGGATATCCTTCGGACTCTCGAACATCCCACAAACATAAATGCCGGGTTTGGAAGTGGCCACCGGGCTGAAACCATTTGTTTTTGCAAAACGGTGTTCATTCAATTCGATCCCCAATTTTCCGGCCAGTTCCTGAACGTCGCTGGAAATCTTGAAACCGGTGGACAGAACCACCATGTCAAAATCTTCACTGATATTGGTATTGCTGTCATGGGGGGTATAGGTAATGGACAGGGACGCTGTCTCCGGATCATAAAGAACACTGTGGGGACGGCTCCCTACAAGACGAATACCATAATCGTCTTTTGCCCGGTTTAGATATAATTCATAATCCTTTCCGAAAGTTCTCATGTCCATATAAAAAATGGCGGTTTCGATGGTATCTTGAAAGCGCTCCTTGGTTACGATGGCCTCTTTTAAAGCGAACATACAGCAGGCACTGGAGCAATACGAAGCAGCGCCTTCGTGGAGACTGCGTGACCCCACACATTGAATCCAGGCTATTTTTTGGGGTTGTTTTCCGTCTGAGGGACGGATGAGCTGTCCCTGGGTTGGACCGGAAGCGGACAATATGCGTTCATACTCCAGGCTGGTCACCACATCAGGGTTGGTAACATGACCCAGGCTATCCAATTTGTCAGGATCGAACACCTCGGCGCCCGGCGCAAGTACAATGGCGCCGGCGTCTACTTCCCGAATCTTTTGGGTATCTTCCGGAAGAATTGCACCCGCCTTACATACTTCCACCAGTGCATTAATGTCTTTACATTTTTCCATATCAATGGAAAAGGCATGGGGGATCGCCTGAGGATACCGCATACAGGTCGGCGCCCGGTGATCGAGACCCGGGGTAAAACGAACACATTCCGGAAATTTTTTAAAACAATCACCGCATGCCGTACACTTATCCAGGTCAATATATCGTGGTTCCGTAATTAATTTTAATTTAAAATTTCCTGCCTCTCCTTCGACTTCGGAAACTTGTGTCATTGCCAGAAGCTCGATATGCAACTGGCGGCCGCTTTCCGACAGATTGGGAGACAGGGTGCACAAATCGCAATTGTTGGTGGGAAAGGTACGGTCCAGTTGGGTCATCAGTCCGCCGATGGAATATGCCTTATCAATCAAAACCACATCCCGATTCGATTCAGCCAGATCCATGGCAGCCCGAATACCGCCGACTCCTCCACCAATGACAAGTACCGTATGATTTTGTTTAAACGTATTTTGATCTTGCATGTGTACCCTTATTTTGTGTTTGTTATCTGTTTAAAATCATTTTTGCTTTTGAATCCGCTATTAATCGAACACCTAAAGAAACAAGAACAACCATCAGATTCCTGCATAATCCAGAATTTTAGGAAGCCGGTATTCCCAGCCGAGTGTAATGATATGCACACCCTGGGCAACTTTTTTCAGGCTTGCCACGGTTTCTCCGGCAATCCTCAGACACTCTGTTTCCGTATCCGACGCTTTCCGAATACGTTTGATCACATCCTCTGAAATATAGGCGCCCGGTTCATAAGTTGAGAGGTATCTGGCAATTCCTACGGATTTTATGAGAAAAACCGTGGGAATGATCGGCACCCCTAATGTTATTAACGCCTTCATCGCCTCAGAAAAGCGATCTAGATCATAAACAGGAGGCGTAATTATAAATTGAGCGCCGGCTTCGATCTTTTTTCTGGCAAGTGACAATTCCATTTCAAAGGCCACATCGTCAGCAGAGGGTGCCATGGTACATCCCATGGTAAAAGAGGGATTCCCATTTAACTCGAAACCCGCCATATCCACACCGTTCTGTAGGGTTCGAACGGCACCCAAAAGCTCCAGTTCATCCAGATCATCAACCGTTATTGCGTCTCGATGATCACTTTTGGCCATTTCTTCGCTATGGACAACAACGAGATTCTGAATACCCAATACATGGGCTGCCAGGATATCCCCTTGAAGCGCCATTCGGTTACGGTCCCGGCAATAGACATGAATGATGGATTCAACGCCCTGTTGGTGCATGAGAACACCGCCGGCCAGTGCACTCATGCGCATGATGCCATTGTCCATATCAGGAACAACGACGGCATCTACGCGCCCTTTGATACGTCGTGCATTGGTAACAAGCTCTGATATATCCACCCCTTTGGGTGTATTCATCTCAGCCAGCACAACAAATTCACCTGATGTTAATCGTTTCTGAAAACTCATAAGCTTCCTTCCTCTTTTGTCATTATTCAGATGTCGTTAAATAGTTAAAAAATCCGTTGTTTCTTTTATCGGGACAATGGTTACATCTCCGATTCGGGGTGAAAGACCAGAACGTCTTTAAGATCATCTCCTAAGTATTCCCTTTCGTTAGGACCGAGGATTCCTAAAGACAGGCATATCAACGTCCACAAATGAACAGTTTGCCATGCATGATCGCGCTCATCCGATAAATCATGAATTTGAGCATGGCAATTGTGGCAGGGCGCAATACAATAATCGGCTTTTGTTGCCAGAATCTGATCGGCCTTAATCTTGCCGTACGCACGGCGAGCATCTGTATATCCTGATTGTAGAAAACCGCCGCCACCGCCACAACAATAGTTATTCGAACGGTTGGGAATCATATCGATAAAATTCTCTTCTCCCACGATTGATTTGACGACAAACCTCAGATCTTCCGCGATTGGATCACCATAACTCTTTCGAACGATCTGGCACGGGTCCTGAACGGTGAACTTGATCTTTAAATCTTTGTTCCAGTCTGAATTGACCTTCAGCCTTCCTTCCCGGATCCATTTGGCATAATATTCATAGATCTGCTTAACCTCAAAATTATGCTCGATATTGAATTTTTTCAGTCCGGCCCGGACTGAGAAAGTAACGTGCCCTCACTCGGTGTTGAGAAAGGTTTTACACCCCAGGTCATCCGCTTGTTTGGCTGAAGTTCGGGTAATGTGTTCCCAGGCGTCGTCATCCGCCAGAAACATGCAATAGTTTTCTGCCGCCCAGCCTTTACTGCCATACGTCCAATCCACACCGGCCACATGAAGGATTTTCCACAAGGGAACCAGTTCGTCCGGTTCGGTCACCGGTTCCCTGGAATTCTGATTCAAAAAGAATTCGGCCCCCTGTTTGTCGATGGGTGCTTCCATGTCCTTAAACTCCGGCTGGGCCTCCTGATATTCTTCGAGAACATCTTCAACCACAAATTTAAAATCTTCTTCGGACGTTCCCATGGCGCTGCAACTGTCGTTTCTCAATGCCATGTCGCATGACCCCAGAATACCTTTTGGGCGCTCTTCCCTGGGCCATGATGCCCTGGCATTATAGACCAGCTGGGGAATGTCAATTTGCATGGGACAGACATAAATACACCGCTGGCACATGGTACACATCCATACCCAGGGTGTACTTAAAATTTCTTCGTCCATACCCAGAGCCGCCATCCTTAGAAACTTTCTGGGATCCATATCTTCCAGGCCGGTGGCCGGGCATCCTGAGGAACAGGCCCCACAGGTTAAACAAAGATTGAGATTTCCGCCTTCTGGAAGAAGTTCTTTGACCTTGTCTAAAAAAATGCTTTCTTTTTTACCTTTGATGATAATGGGTTCTCCTGGCATCGTTTCATCCTATTTTTTCTTTTTTAATTGAATTCGATAAAAACATTCCCCTTCCTCACCAACATCTAAAAAAATCAACTCATACGCATCATCCGGCAAAACTTTGAATAAATCGCTGCGAGTATCCAGATTATTTCCAAGCAGTTCCAAAACTTCATTTGTTTTCATTTCTCTAAATGTCTGAACTAATTTCAACAAAGACATAGAGGTGATCGATCCTCTGAAATCGAGGATATGATCTGCTTTTCGTTTCAAGCTTTGAATACTCCTTCATCGTTTTTCCGTTTCAGCAATGCTAACGCAAAATAGGTGCCAAATGAACAGGATCTGATTTTTTGACGATCTTTTCCCCATTATCCCTTTATTGATAGTCGTTTCAGAGAAAATGTACGGAAATCTCTCTTGTAAACACCCTGTTAAAATGTTAAAAAGCAAAATTTAACACCTATTAAATTTAAACAGGGGAAATTTAATGGCTGAAGAGGAACTGGACAGGTATTGGAAAACCGTCGTAAATACCATTCAAGACGGAATCATGATTGTGGATACACATGGTCGTATTATTTCCATTAATAAGGCCTTTGAATATATAACAGGCTATTCAAAAGATGATCTTATCGGAAAAACTTGCGATGTGTTAAACTGTAATTTATTTAAAGCGGCCCGGGATAAGAAGGGAGACCATTGGTGTGTGTTATTTGATACCGGAACCATGGATAGACGAAGGTGTACGCTGATTAAAAAAAATGGAGCCCTGATTCATGCATTAAAAAATGCCTCTCTTCTTCATGACGCAAAAGGTAAGGTAATTGGGGCGGTTGAAACTATCGCCGATATTACTGAACTTATTGAAAAAGACAACCAGATAGCCGCTTTTCGCCGGGAGCTCAGATCAAAAGACGGTTTTCATGGAATCATCGGCGTTTCCCACGCTATGCGTCTGGTATTCGATTTGATCGAAAATGCCGCTCAATCTGATGCGCCGGTGATTATTTGTGGTGAAAGTGGGACCGGAAAAGAATTGGTTAGCAAAGCGATCCACGAAATTAGCGGACGCAAGAAAGGTCCTTTTGTTAAGGTCAATTGTGCCGCATTGACAGAATCCCTTCTCGAAAGTGAGCTTTTCGGACATGTCAAAGGCGCGTTTACAGGTGCTTATCAAAACAGGGAAGGCCGGTTTGAAAAAGCCCATGGCGGCAATATTTTTCTCGATGAAATTGGTGACTTGCCGCTTTCTACACAGGTAAAACTTTTACGTGTGATTGAAGAAAAATTGATAGAGCGCGTGGGTGACAGTCAATCCATTCCTGTTGATGTCCGCATAATTTCAGCAACCAACAGGAATTTGACAAAACTGGTCGATGAAGGCGTTATCCGGAAAGATTTTTATTTTAGAATTAATGTCATCCCCATTAATCTGCCGCCCTTAAGAGAAAGATCAGAGGACATTCCCCTTTTAGCGGAATTCTTTTTTCGGAAAAATCAACTTAAAAGTGGTAAAAACATACAGGGCATCAATAATGATACAATGGATGCTTTGGTGAACTACTGGTGGCCCGGCAATGTGAGAGAATTAAGAGGCGCTTTTGAATATGCATTTGTCACCTGCCAGGAAGCCATGATTCAGCCGCATCATCTGCCGCAGAACATCATTCATAAGAAAAAATCCCTAAAAGCAGTTCAGATATCATCTCTCAACCGGGAAGAAATCAAAAAGATAGAGCTTATAGAAACGCTTAAAAGAACAAATGGAAATCAGTCGGAAGCAGCCAGAATTCTTGGAGTGACACGGGTGACCATTTGGAACAGGATGAAGCGGTTCAATATAACCCCTGGTTGATGAAACCCCCTATAATGATTTTTTACAACCCAAAAAACGTTTCCGCATTTTTCGTGACCACATTGGCAAGCTGATCTTCCGGCATCTTTTTTATCCGTGAAAGGTGAAACAGGGTCTCTTGAAGATCTGCCGGTTCCGAAGCACGGTCACCATATTGAACCGGCGCATCGGTTTCGATCAATATCCTTTCCACAGGGGCCCTTTTCATCGCCGCCTGATGATGGGGACTGTACGCCAGGGCAGGAGTGGCAGACACAAAAAATCCGCTTTCGATGATATTGTCGAGAATATCTTTAGGACCGCTGTACCAGTGAAAAACAGCCATTCGGACGCCGGCTTTAACCGCCATTTCATAGGTCCGTTGATACGAAAATCTCGAGTGAATGATAACCGGTTTATGAACTTTAACTGCAAGGTTCAGCAATTTTGAAAAAACTTCCTTTTGAAGTTTCTTCTTTACTTTGACTTTATAGTCGAGCCCCACTTCACCCACTGCAACGCAGCGATGAATGTTTTGGGTTATAAAAAGGAGGGTATCTTCCACATCTTCTATCTTGATGGACCAGGGGTGATAGCCAATGGCAGGAAGAACCGAATCCGGAAATCGATGGGCAAGTGACAGGGTTTTTTCACAGGAATCAAGGTTCATTGCAACGGCAATCATCCGTTTAACCCCCGCATGCACAGCATTTTCAACGGCCTTTTCCGCAGGCTCGATTTCGCTCAAATGAACATGCCCGTCGATCAAGCCGGTTTGAAGATTTATCCGATCTGAATTATTCCAATTCATCAGTATTTCAAGTAGTGAAAATCTTTATTTCAAAACACATACAATAGCCCTTAGCTCGAAGAGCTCTTGCCTTCATTTTTAGCCTAAAAGATTTGCAGACCAAAGAAAAGAGAAGGGTGGATCATCTTTTTTCTAAAAAGCATAATACAACAATCGTTTAACTTTACAAAATGAAAAATGATGATAACACAATTCCGTTTTACGTGTGATTTTGGTTGTTTTGAAAATCGGAAATTCATTAAATAACTTAGATTTTAACGTCCTTCGTTAAACGTCGGGGATCGAGTGTGTATCAAATAGAACAAGCTGAAAAAGATCAAAAGCAATAATGGCTCTCCTATGGCAACAGGTAAAATGCGGTTTGATGCAACAGTGGGTTTGGTTTGAATATCAAAAGGAACAAGTTCGCTCACAACAGGCCGGTTCTCGAGAGAGTCCACAACGGTCAATGCCACGCCAAACCGGCCTGACTGGATCAGTCTCATGGGCCAATCTTGTTTGTGTGTTTCACCGGGCATCAATTTGTCGATACGGATAGCCTTCTGTGCAGACCAATCTTCCAGATCCACAGGGTGCTCATGTCCGGGGTTCAAGGACACCAGCGACAGATAAACCACCAGACCCTGCAAATCGCGATGTCCCGAGTTTTGGACAACCCCCTTGAAAACCGGCCGGTCTCCCATTTTCAACGCGCCTGTGGGAGCTTTTATGGCAACCTGAATGAAAGGAGTTGCATTAGCATAGCAATTCCCCATTATGACCACGAATATAGTAAGAGTTAGACAAAAAACATGACTTTTTTTCATAATTCCACCCTCCTTGTCGTCATGGATAGAATCCACATGGCGGCAACAGTGTAGGAAATTAGTATGACAAGGGGTGTTATTTGGAATAAAACACCAAGACTGTCCACAATTACACTGTCCAGCATATTCAGCGCATTGGCAAAAGGATTAAGCAAATCGATAAATCGACCGACAGTACTTTGCCGCAACGATGGTCCTAACAGGATAGGACTTCCGGACAATAAAAAAGCGGTGAGGCCAATGGACATAGTCCCTTTAAAGGTTCTCATCCTGGCGGATATCGCAAGTGTAAAACCACCGAAAATTACGACGAGCAACGTCCCGGAAATAAAAAGATATTGAAGTGCCGAATTAAGGTTCTGGCCCGTGCTTCCCACAGCCCATAGATAAGGGATAGAAATAATAAAAAGGACCAGCCAAGAAAAAATCAATCCCATTAACTTGGCAATGGCGACCTCAGCGGGGCTGACAGGTGTGATTAATAATGTTTCAAGAGTCTCGCGTTCACGTTCTCCGGCAAACCCGTCACTACCCCGGATAACGGCAATCAAAAGGGCTATAGCAATGATTATCGACGACATCATATAGACTGCCTGGGCATTATCCAAAAGACTCAATTCCGTATTGCTGACAAGCAAAAGCGAAAAAACACTTAAAACTCCACACCCTACCAGGTAAAGTGCCGCGCCTCGAGGTGAAATAATTTCTTCTATACACTCTTTCTCAACCAAGGTCTTAAAATGTTTCATCACTCTTTTCCTTGTGCTGTAAGTTTTAAATACATGGATTCAAGTCCGCCATTAACCTGTATCGCTTCTGTAATCGGTATTCCCTTCTGAACTAATAAACTTAAGGCTTTATCCGGGTGAATGTCTTTTATCTCGCAGGTTACCCATTGTCCCTTTTTTTCCTGACAAGAAAAGCCCGGAAAGTTCCATGTGTAGGAAATATTTTTATCATCCGCCAAATGAAACTGATAGCGGATGGATTTTTCAATTTGTGGCGTAAAAAGAGGGCCCTCATATTGAATCTTTGAATTATGCAAAATAGCGATACGATTGCAAAGACGCTCCACATCATCCAAAATATGTGTTGAAATAACGACGGTCATCTCCCTTTCTCTATTGAGCTTAAGTAAAAGATCATGGATTTTTCTTCTTCCCTTGGGATCAAGACCATTGGTCGGTTCGTCCAGAAAAAGGATTTCCGGATCATTAAGTAATGACCGGGCTATTCCTAAGCGCTGTTTCATTCCTCTGGAAAAAGTCCTGATTGGACGCCGGTCGGCAGGGTCCAACCCCACCTGTTCGAGATGCTTGTTAGAATCTGCGGAGGTAAGTTGCAACCCATACAATTGCCCGAAAAATCGTAGATACTCCTCCGCCCGCATCCATCCGTAAAACCCATGAGACTCCGGCAAGATATTTATACGTTGCCTCAATAGTTCTCCATCCACAGAAGGATCCATCTTTAGGACATCCACTTTTCCTCCATCAGGAAATAGAATTCCTAATAATATTCGCAAAGTCGTCGTCTTACCAGAACCATTGGGACCCAGAAAGCCGTAAATGTCGCCCTGGGATACCGCCATAGAGGTATCCTCCAGAACCTTCTTTCCGGAAAAGGACTTTTTCAAAGACTTGACATTAATTACTTTCATTACAACCTCCCTGAAATTTCGCCAGAGACTTAATCAAAATTTTAAATCCCTGGCGAAATAAATAGCGGTTTAGTCTTTGTCCTCGCTATCCCGGTCGTCCCTGTCCTCGTCACGGTCGCCTTTTTGATGGTCCGCATGATTTCGATCCACAACCAGAACAGTACCAGACCCGGCATCTACCTTGACATCCATTATGGACTTATCCTGAGTTACAACTTCAACCCCATAGACAAGAAAACCGTTTTCATTTTCAAGTTCGACCTTCAACAATTTTCCTTCAACCTTTTTCAGGGCCGTCTTGACGGCTTCGTAAGGATCAATCTTGGCGAGATCTGGAAATTCCGATTCCATGTGATTATCTACCTGAATCGTCCCGGACCTTATTCCCCTATTATCCGCTTTTGCAAAAGTTACACTTGGAATACCTGTCGCAATCAGGACAGCCACCATCATAGCTGCTCCTATCCATCTCCTTTTCATAGTAAAGCCTCCTAAATATAAAATTATGCGATAGCTGCCTTTTATACAGAAAAAGGCATGTGCAATTAACGGAATGGTGTTGGAATTCCTTTCACCTCTCCGCTATTTTTTTAGTATAAATTACGTCTTTGAAGAAATTGTGAAGAAAACAAATACAAGAGAAGTTTTTTTGAAATTATTTTCTTGAAGGGGAACTGACTATATTTGGCAGATTAATATTTACTCGGGTCCAGGCTTCGGGTTCACTTTCGATGGTGACATTACCTCGGTGAAGTTCGATAATCCTTTTGACAATGGTTAGCCCGAGTCCTGAGCCGCCATATTGAGAAGATCTAGATTTTTCCACTCTGTAGAACTGCTCAAACACCCGACCGATATCTTTCTTGGGAATCCCTTTTCCGGTGTTAAAAAAAGACAAATAAACATTATCATGTTTTGCTTTAGCAGTTATTTCTATCTTGCCGGCGTCCACGTTGTATTTAATGGCGTTGTCAACAAGATTAATCAGGACACGATGCAGAGAATCTCTACATCCCATGATACGAAGATCTTCCGGAATATGAATTTCAACATCAATATGCCTGGCCTCCAACATTTCGACAAAATCTTCATGAACCGATTTTGCCAGCTCAGACAAATTAAGTTCTTCAAAATCCATACGCTCTTTAATTTTCAGCGCCGAAAGATCAAGCAGATTTTTAACAAGACGCCTTATCCGTTGTAAAATATCATATTGTCGAATTAGCCGAAGCCTGAATGTTTCCGGCAATTCTTTCAGATGAATCGCATCCTCCATAAAGAGCGATAATAGAGTAATCGGACTTTTCAGCTCATGGGAAGCATCGGCAATAAACTGTTTTTGCATGGCAAATGAATATTGCAAACGATCAAACATGTGGTTAAGAGATTCTGAAAGCTCATATAGTTCGTCATTGCTTTTTCCCAGCGGTATCCTCTGGTCTAAAGACCTGTCACTTATATCCCGAGCCATTTTGTTAATCACTTTGATCGGAGTTAAAATCTTTCCCGCAATATAATAACTCAAAGCGATCAAAAGTAGCGTGGTAATACTCAACCCTATGGCAATGTCCTGAACCAAATCAGATATTTCCTCTTCAATTTTTTCTATGGGTATGCCTACCATAACCTTGCAGGGTTGATTCAGAAGCCTGTTATTGAAAGTTTTTATTCGAAAAGCCACCTCGTTTTTACTATCCTGATCCAGGTTGATACGTTCTCTGGGAATAATTTTTTCTACCATATAAGGCTGATTTGTGTGTTTAAACGGAAGGTCTGTATACCGTGTCAACTTTGACTGATATAAAACATTCATGTGATCATCATATACCTTAATCCAGTAAAGTCCTGTATCAAACAGGGAATCTTTTTGAGCGGAGTCATTAGATTGGGTTGTCGTTGTTTCAACAAGACGAACGACGGCTCCTGCCATATTTTCCAAATCCTTATCAATTAATCTATAAGGCTGTTCCGCCATTTCCCAGAAAACAAATACAGAAAATATAAGGCTTGCCAAAACTCCGGCTGCTGCAATCCACAAGGTTATTTTATAGCGGATCTTCACTCTTGTTCATCCTCTATAATAAACCCTATTCCACGGATGGTTCGGATAATTTTTTTTTTGTCTGTATCGCCAATTTTTCGTCTCAAATTTTTAACATGAACGTCGATGAAATTTGACATGGTAAATGGATCGAACTCATCTCCCCAGACATGTTCCGCCAGCGTAAAACGGGAAACCGCCCGGTTTTTATTGTATAAAAGAAATTCAAGAATCGAGAATTCTTTGGGCGTTAGTTCCACTGTTTTGTCCTTCTTAGTGATTTGGCGTGTTTTAGTATTCAGAGAAACATCACTGATGGTCAGCAGCGGATCTCTATGATCGGAAGCTCTTCTGAGCAAAGAACGAATCCTGGCCATAAGTTCCGCCATTGCAAAGGGTTTGGCAAGGTAATCATCAGCACCGTAATCAAGTCCTTTAATTTTATCTTCCACAGATCCTTTCGCCGTCAGCAGAAGAACCGGAGTCTTGACTTTTGCCTTTCGGATTTCTCTTAAAACCGAAAGCCCGTCGACTTTGGGAAGCATAATATCAAGAATGATGAGATCATAAAGATTATCGAACAATTTATCTAAAGCTGATTCTCCATCATCAGCCGTATCAACATCATACTTTTGGCTTGTGAGTGTTTCCCGAAGCTGTTCAAGCAAAACGGGTTCGTCATCCACCACAAGAATTTTCATGTCATCCTCTTTGATACCAAAGTGTCATCGAATAATTTATATTTTGCAAATACAAAACCGTATTTTGGCATGATGTCGGATATGTTTTTAACGTTGGATTCCAAAAATAATGGTTTTGGAAGTTTTGAAAATTAAAAACGGCAGCAATGCGACCAAAATACCTTTTAACCAGTGTATTAAACCGGTCAATGGTTAAAAGACAATCTTTTGAATTTTAATATTTTAAATTTGAATTCCCCGCTGCTTGTTGGAGTGAAACGGAAATCCCGACTTTCGGGGCAGCGCGGGATGAATTCAAATAAAGTATAAGATCCTTTTTAAAGCGAAAGTGCGGTACCACAGCCCGGT
>Ga0316577_10000367_pt1 | contig 16999 bp, 12 predicted proteins | sample S5NA_FD_203073 | JGI IMG/M metagenome (GOLD analysis project Ga0316577, IMG submission 203073) | Rhizosphere microbial communities from salt marsh grasses in Alabama, United States - S5-7_050615r2r1 | ecosystem: Host-associated > Plants > Roots > Rhizosphere | place: USA: Alabama | collected... | reverse complement strand
GTCCGCGCGCATTCGATTCACGCGCAGGCTCATCGGTGCACGATGATTGCTCGCGTGCACGATCCGCTCCCAATCCTCCGGCCAATCCTGGCGCAGCCGCTCGAGCAGCCATTCGGGAAAGAGCCAATGGGCGGCGGGCTCGCAATCGACCGCGGTCAAGAGGGTTTCGCGCTCGCGCAGGAAGCGGCGCAGCAAGGCATTGATCAGGGCCGCCTTGCCTGGCTTGCCGAGGAGACGACTGGCCTCGACGGTGGCGGCAACAGCCGCGTGGTCGGGCGTGTCCATCGCGGTCAGCTGGTACAGACCGACCAGGATCAGCGCCTCGACATCCTTGTCGGCGGGTTTCAGCGGGTGATTGAGCAGGCGCGCGACAAGCCCTTCGAGGCGGGGCAGGGTGCGCAGCGAGCCGTAGGTCATCTCCTGTGTCAGGGCCCGTTCGGCGGGGGTTTGAGGAAGCCCCGCCTGCTCGAGCACGCGGGTGAGCGACTTGCCGCGGTCGCGGACGCCATGCACGGCGAGTGCGGCGGCCGCGCGGGCCTGAGCGCCGACGGGATGACGCGGCGTTGGGGTGCCGCGCCGGCTCTCAGCCAAGCAGCGCGCCGTCGATCGCTCGGGCATTGATGTAGTCTGCGGCCGGCATGGCCCGTCTCCCTGAAGGTTGGACGCTGATGATGCGCAAGACGCCGCAACCGGTGGCGACGTCGATCCCGTCTCGCGTGGCAGAGATCACGGTCCCGGCGGGTTCAGTGACCGGCTGGTCCGGATCGGCCACCGCCTTCCAGATCCGCAGGGTCTCGGTGCCGATTCGGGTCTGGGCGACCGGCCAGGGATCGAGCGCCCGAACCTGGCGCTCGATGAGCTCGGCCGGCTGTCTCCAGTCGATCCCGGCCTCTTCCTTGGTGAGCTTGTGCGCATAGGTGGCCTGCGCGTCCGGTTGGGGCTTCGGGATCAGCGATCCGTCGACGATTCCCGGCAGGGCCTCGATCAACGCCTGGGCGCCGAGCCGGGCGAGGCGGTCATGCAGACGGGCGGCGTTCTCGTCCGCGCCGATCGGGGTCCGGATCCGATGATAGACCGGGCCCGTGTCCAGTCCAGATTCCATGTGCATGATACAGACGCCAGTCTCCTGGTCGCCCGCGAGCAGGGCGCGCTGGATCGGAGCCGCGCCGCGCCAGCGCGGTAGGAGCGACGCGTGGACATTGACACAGCCGAGACGGGGCGCATCGAGCACCGCACGCGGAAGGATCAGCCCGAAGGCGACCACGACCATCAGGTCCGCATCGAAGGCGGCCAGCCGGGCGACGGCCTCCGGATTTTTTTTGAGGCTCTCCGGCTGGATCACCCTCAGGCCCTGGGCCAGGGCGAGCACCTTGACCGGGCTCGCCTGGAGGCGACGGCCACGGCCCGCCGGCCGGTCCGGTTGAGTGTAGACGGCGGCCAGCTCCAACGTCAGCCGTGCCCGGGGAGAGGCCTGCGCCCGGACCAGCGCGGAGAGGCTTGGAACAGCGAATTCGGGCGTCCCCGCGAAGATGACCCGAAGTGGCTTCATCGCCGCCAGACATCTCGCCGCATGGGATCGGACCGCCCGGGAACCCCCATCAAATGGCGCTCCGCCGGGGCACCGGTGCGGCCACGCCTTGACGTTGCTCCTTCTCGAGCTTCCGGCGGATCCATTGGCGCTTCAGCATGGAGATGTGATCGACAAAGAGCTTCCCGTCCAGGTGGTCGATCTCGTGCTGGATGCACACGGCGAGCAGGCCATCGGCCTCGAGCTCGAAGCGCTCTCCGTGTCGATCCAGTGACTCGACCCGCACGCGCTCGGCGCGTCTGACGGTCTCGAAGAATCCCGGGACAGAGAGGCAGCCTTCATCCATCTCCTCTTCGCCCTCGAGGGAGCGGATGACTGGATTGATCAGGCACAAGGGCCGATCATGCGTCTCGGAGATGTCGATCACGATGACCCGCCATGGCACGTTGACCTGAATGGCGGCCAATCCGATGCCGGGGGCGGCATACATGGTCTCGAGCATGTCGTCGACGAGGCGTCGGATGTTGTCGTCAATGCGCGCCACCGGCGACGCCTTGCGGCGAAGTCGAGGGTCCGGAAAGGTCAAGATATCCAGCTTTGCCATCGGAAATTCAGTTCGGCGCAATTGGGTTTGTACCCGAGTGGAAGAGACTGCGTCGCATGCGCTAGTATTTGGGACATACTATACCCCTCAGTGGGGGCGGGTGAATCCCGATTCGAGCACCAGGGAGGTCCGATGAGCGCTCTACCCGTTGTTCTGCCGGTTTCGGCTTGTCTTCTTTCGATGGCCCTCCTGGCGACGCCGGCGGCCGGTGCCGTCGAGCTCGCTGCGGATGCGCCGGAGACCTACGAGGTTCTCCCCGGGGATACGCTCTGGGACATCGCGGGCCGATTCCTCCGTGACCCTTGGCGGTGGCCGGAGGTGTGGCAGGCCAACGAGGAGGTGGGTGACCCGGACCGTATCTACCCCGGCGACCGACTCTTTCTCACGCACGTCGACGGCCGGCCGCGGGTAGGCCGCGCGTCGGCGGGTCGCTCGGCCGCGAGCTCAGGGGGCGGCATGCGCGTGGTCAAGCTGAGTCCCCGGATTCGGTCGACGGCGCTCGAGGCGCCCGTGCCGACCATCCCGATCGCGTCGATCCAGCCGTTTCTGACCGAGCCATGGGTCGCGGATTCCGAAGAGATTAAACGTGCGCCCTATGTCGTGGGCTTCACCGACGAGCGCGTCGTGGCGGGCCTGCACGACTCGCTCCTCGTGCGCCGCATCGATACGACCGTGGTCAGCGAGTTTCAGGTCCTGCGCCCCGGTGATGCGCTGCGCGATCCGGAGACGAATCGGATCCTTGGCTATGAGGCGGTTCTTGTCGCCCACGCCGGACTCGAGCGCGTGGGGGATCCGGCAATCCTCAGGGTCCTGAGCTCCGAACGGGAGGTTGCGATCGGGGACCGGGTGATCCCGGCCGGGTTGGACACCCCGTTGGCGAATTTCTATCCGCGTCCGGCACCTGCGGGGACGCGGGGACAGATCCTGTCGGTGATGGACGGCGTCTCGCAGATCGGTCAGTACGATGTCGTGATCCTCAATCGCGGGGCACGCGAGCGGATCGAGCCCGGCCATGTCTTCGAGGTCTATCGCGGCGGCGAGCAGGCGCGCGACAAGGTCCGCGACGGTGGGGCCGATTGGAGCTGGCGTGATCAAGGACCGCTGAGCGGCGAGCTCTGGCTCGGCAGCGGGTTTTCGAACAAGGGCTGGCGGCGCGACGAGCCGGACCCCAACACACCCTTGCCGCTGCATGCCGACCTCCGGCGGGACCGCAGCACCTATATCCGGCCCTTCGAGCGGGCCGGTGTCCTGATGGTCTTTCGAACCTTCGATCGGGTGAGTTTTGCCCTGGTGCTGAGCGCCCAGGAAGCGATGCATGTGGGCGATCAGATCGCCCCGCCGCCATCCTGACGGTGGAGCCATAGCTTGAGTCGATCCGCGGATTCGCTCGCGGCCTGGATCGCCTTGATGTTGGCCCCGGGCGTGGGTCCCCGCACCGCCGCTCGGCTTCTCGATCACTACGGAACCCCGGAGGCCGTCCTGGCGGCGCCGGGTCGCTGCCTGACCGATTCTGGCGTCACGCTGGCCGCGGTGGCCGCGCTCAAAGCGCCCGACCCGCGTTCGATCGAGCGGATCCTCGCCTGGAACGACCAGCCTGATGCGCATCTCCTGACGCGGGTCGATCCCCGCTATCCCCCGTTGCTCGCGGAGATCCCGGATGCGCCGCCCCTGCTCTACGTGCGCGGTGATCCGTCCCTGCTTGCGGAACCGCAAATCGCGGTGGTCGGCAGTCGCAACCCAACCCCGACCGGCGTCGAGCTGACGCGTGACTTTGCCCGGCGCCTGGCTGGCGACGGCTTGCTCGTCACCAGCGGGCTGGCAATCGGGGTCGACGGTGCCGCGCATGCGGGCGCGCTGGAATCAGGGCGGACCATCGCGGTGTTGGGGACCGGTCCGGATCGGGTCTATCCGGCGGTCCATCGTGACCTGGCCCGGCGGATCGCCGGATGCGGCGCACTGGTGAGCGAGCTGCCCCCCGGAGAGGGTCCCGTGGCGCGAAACTTCCCGCGCCGCAACCGCATGATCAGCGGCCTCAGCCTCGCGGTCCTGGTGACGGAGGCGGCCATCAAGAGCGGCTCCCTCATCACCGCTCGTTGTGCGCTCGAGCAGGGGCGCGAGGTGTTCGCCCTGCCGGGGTCGATCCGCAACCCGTTGGCGCGCGGCTGCCATGCCTTGATCCGCGACGGTGCCAAGCTGGTCGAGGACCCGACGGAGATCCTCGCCGACCTCGCGCCGGTCCTTCGCGGGATGATCCGGGCAGATGATTCCGCCGCGTCGGAGATGCCCGGCGCCGCCGATGGCGCAGCGGACGGGTCGAGGCGGCGTGGTGGATCGCTCGATGCGGACTACTGCGGGCTGCTTGACGCGATGGGCTTCGAGCCGGTGGCCACGGATGAGCTGATCGCCCGCACCGGGAGGACCGCGCAGGAGGTCGCCTCGATGTTATTGGTCCTTGAGCTCGAGGGTCATGTATTATCCGGCCCTGGAGGCCGCTTCTACCGGACGGGTGCCTAGCGGATGCTCCAGGGGTGCATGTCACGCCCGCCACCGTCAGCCCCTCGGCTGACGCCGTCCATGAGGTTGGCTGATGTACGAAAATATGGTCGATGTGCTGATTTATCTCTACGAGAACTACATGGACGGCGAGGGCCGGTCGCCTCTCGAGCAAGGTGTGTTGGAGGATGAGCTCGCTCAGGCCGGCTTCACCACGACCGAGATCGAGAAGGCCCTGCAGTGGCTCGACGAGTTGGCAGCCGGGGTCGAGGTCCCGCAGTATCACGACCATACCATCGGCTCCATCCGCGTTTACAACGAGGCCGAATCCGGGAAGCTGGATGTCGAGGCCCGCGGATTGTTGCTCTTCCTGGAGCAGAACGGGATCCTGGATCCCGTCAGTCGAGAGCTGGTGATCGACCGTCTGCTTGCGATCGACCATGCCATGGTTACCTTGGATGAGGTCAAGTGGGTGGTTCTGCTGGTCTTGATGAACCGGCCGGGCCGGGAGGATGCCTTCTCCCAGATGGAGGATCTGGTCTACAACGACGGGTCCGTCTATCTGCACTGATGCCGGGATCGCTCGCCGCCAGGCGGCGTGGAGCGACCTCCGGGGCCCCGGAGCGGCGAGCTCGCCCAAGCGCTCACGCCCGGCTCCTCTGGATCGCGCTCGCCGGTGGACCCGCGTGATCTCGATGGACGCCCTTGACGGCCAGGCGCGAGCCGGGGTTACCTTAGGGGACGCGTCCCGTTCGTCCTGAATCGCCCATGAACCTCGTCATCGTCGAATCCCCGGCCAAGGCCAAGACCATCAAGAAATATCTCGGACCGGACTTCGAGGTCGTCGCCTCCTATGGGCATGTGCGAGACCTGGTGCCCAAGGAAGGCGCGGTCGATCCCGAGCATGGCTTCGCGATGAAATACCAGATCATCGAGCGGAACGAGAAACACGTCCAGGCGATCGCCAAGAAGCTGAAGGGGGCCGACGCCCTCTATCTCGCCACCGACCCGGACCGCGAGGGGGAGGCGATCTCCTGGCATCTCTACGAGCTCCTGAAGAGCCGCCGCCAATTGGGACAGCGCCCGGTGCATCGGGTGGTCTTCAACGAGATCACGAAGCGGGCCGTGCAGGAGGCCGTCGCCAACCCGCGCACCCTGTCTTATGACCTCGTGAATGCCCAGCAGGCGAGGCGGGCGCTGGACTACCTGGTCGGATTCAACCTGTCGCCTTTGCTGTGGAAGAAGATCAGGCGCGGCCTGTCCGCCGGGCGCGTCCAGAGTCCTGCGCTCCGTCTCATCTGTGAGCGTGAAGACGAGATCGAGGCCTTCAAGCGCCGCGAGTACTGGAGCATCGAGGCGGATGCGGCCAAGGAGGAGCGGCCGTTTACCGCCAAACTCGTGGAATTCGGTGGCGACAAGTTCGAGCAGTTCACGGTTACGGACGCGGCGCATGCCGAGGCCGTGCAACGGACACTGGGGCAGGCCGCCGCCGGCAAGCTCAAGGTCGAGCAGGTCGAGCACAAGCAGCGCAGGCGTCACCCGGCACCGCCTTTCATCACCTCGACGCTCCAGCAGGAGGCGGCCCGCAAGCTCGGGTTCACGGCGCAGCGGACCATGCGGGTGGCGCAGCAGCTCTATGAGGGCGTCGACGTGGGCGGTGGCCCGATCGGCCTGATCACCTACATGCGCACCGACTCCGTCAATCTTGCCCAGGAGGCTGTCAACGAGATCCGCGCCTATGTCACCGATCGCTATGGCGCGGACCACCTGCCCGATCGGCCGAGGGCCTACAAGACGAAATCGAAGAATGCGCAGGAGGCACACGAGGCCATCCGCCCGACGTCGATCCTCAACGAACCCGCGGCCATGCGGGCACATCTGGCCGCCGATCAGTTTCGTCTCTACGAGCTGATCTGGAAGCGCACCCTGGCCTGTCAGATGGCCCATGCGCTGATCAATCAGGTGTCGGTCAACCTGAGCGCCGGTCCGGGCAATCTCTTTCGCGCCACGGGCTCGACGGTCGCCGAGCCGGGCTTCATGCGGGTCTACCTGGAAGGTCGTGACGACGCCAAGACCGCGGACGATGACGAGGAAAGGATGCTTCCGGCCATGCAAGCGGGCGACCTCGTCGACCTGCTGGCCATCCGCCCGGAGCAGCATTTCACGGAGCCGCCGCCTCGCTACTCCGAAGCCTCATTGGTCAAAGCGCTGGAGGAGTTCGGCATCGGCCGCCCCTCGACCTATGCCTCCATCATCTCGACGCTGCAGGACCGCGAGTACGTCATCCTGGAGAGCAAACGTTTCCTTCCGACGGACGTCGGGCGTGTGGTGAACCGCTTCCTCACCGAGTATTTCACCGCCTACGTGGACTATGATTTTACCGCCCGGCTCGAGGACGAATTGGACGCCGTGTCACGCGGCGAGGAGGATTGGATTCCCCTCCTCGAGCAATTCTGGAAGCCGTTCAAAGGGCGCGTCGACCACACCCAGGAGTTTGTCAAGCGCAGCGATGTGACACAGGAGCGCATCGACGAGACCTGTCCGAAGTGCGGCGGTCAGCTGTCCATTCGGCTCGGGCGCAATGGGCGGTTCGTCGGCTGTACCAACTACCCGGAGTGTGACTACACCCGCGATCTCAACCCCGACAAGGCCGATCAGGAGGCCCCGGAGGTGGTCGAGGGGCGCGCCTGTCCCCTGTGCGGCTCGCGGCTCGAGGTCAAGCGCGGGCGCTACGGGAAGTTCATCGGCTGCAGCGCGTACCCGACCTGCAAGCACATCGAGCCCTTGGAGCGGCCCGAGGACACAGGTGTGGCGTGCCCCCAATGTGCCAAAGGGACCCTGCAGAAGAAAAAGTCGCGCCGCGGCAAGATTTTCTACTCCTGCTCGAGCTATCCCAAATGCGACTATGCGGTCTGGGATGAGCCGATCGCCGAGCCCTGCCCCAAGTGCGGTTGGCCGATCTTGACGATCAAGGCCACCAAGACGAAGGGCGTCGCCAAGGTCTGCCCCAAGAAGGACTGCGGTTATCGCGAGCCTGTCGCCCAGGACCAGGCCGAAGGTGTCACGGAATCGGCATGACGGGCAGAGGTCACGTCTCATGACGGATGGATATTGCCGGCGCCTTGTCCTGTTGCCCCCCCGACAAGACCTGACGCGGATGGAATCAAACGCTGCGAGCAAGAGGGAGCCGAGATGATGGCTCGGGCAACCGAAGCGGCGATCCGCTGGGTCGAGCGAGGCAAGGTGCCCGACAGCTTGGCGCGCAGCGGCATTCGCACCCTGCTGCGTCAACGGCTCGCGACCCTGCCGGTCGGCGATTGCGAGGCCGCGATCCGGCACAAGCGCAACTTCATCGCCATGATGGACGCTTCGCCCATCGCTGAGGTGCCCGAGCGCGCTAACCAGCAGCATTACGAGCTCCCGGCCGGCTTCTTCGATGCCGTGTTGGGTCCGCGGCGCAAATACAGCTCCTGCTACTGGGCGGCTCGAACGCAGACCCTGGGGGAGGCCGAAGAGGCGTCCTTGCGGATCACTGCGGAGCGCGCGGGCATTCAGGACGGGGAGCAGGTGCTCGAGCTCGGGTGCGGATGGGGCGCCTTCAGTCTCTACATCGCGGAGCGGTTTCCGCGGTGCCGGGTCACCGGTGTCTCGAACTCCAATCGACAACGCGCCTTCATCGAGGCCGAGCGCGACCGCCGCGGTCTGGCCAACCTGGAGATCGTCACCGCGGACATGAACGACTTCCAGGCGGATCGGTCGTACGACCGCGTCGTTTCGCTCGAGATGTTCGAGCATATGCGCAACCACCGCATACTCTATGCCCGGGTCCACGACTGGCTGAAGCCCGGCGGGCATTTCCTGATGCACATCTTCGTCCATCGCGAGCACCCCTATCCGTTCGAAGACCCCGGCCCAAGCGACTGGATGAGCCATTACTTCTTCGCCGGCGGCATCATGCCCAGCGACGATCTCCCTCTGCATTTTCAGGAGCATCTCAAGCTGGTCGATCGCTGGCGATGGGACGGCCGCCACTATGAGCGTACCCTGAACGCGTGGCTGGCCCGCATGGACGCTGCCCGCGATCGGGTGTGGCCGATCCTCGAGGAGACCTATGGCAACGCCCGTGCCGAGGTCTGGTGGATGCGCTGGCGGCTTTTCTTTATGGCTTGCGCCGAGCTCTTTGGTTATCGAAAGGGGCAGGAGTGGTTTGTGAGCCACTATCTCTTTGAGCGACCTGCCGGACAAACCTGAGAGGTGCGTTCGGCATGAGGAGCCGGGCGCTCCGTCCCGCGCAGCCCGCACCCGACCCGACGGTCCCGTTGCGGGTTGCACCGGTCCCGCCTCAGGTGCCATTCTTCGCCCGTTGGGATACCGCGAGTCTGTCGGTCATGGCCAATCGGGCCTCATTGCCGCTCCGGCCAAAGAGCATGGGACAGCGAATGCTGGCGCTCAGTCCGGTGTTGGGTCAGTCTGTGTTCGGCCACTCAAGGACCTTCGGAGCTTGGCCCCGGCAGCTCCAACTGTTCCTTTCCCACCACACCATGCTTCCATCGAAGCGTGGACAACTCCTCTGGAAACTGAACGCAAACCAAAACCGGTTCGGCGTCCCCTCAACGATCGCGGTCGCCGGAGACGGGCCTCTTGGGCTCCCGCAACGGGCGCATTGCGGACCCCCGGGACTGCTCAGACCAGCGATCACTTCATGCTGGTCGCTGCTGCTGACGGTGCGACTTTGGGAAAGCCGTTCGCATCGCCATGCGGTCATCTGCCGCGACAGTGTTGGTCCAGCCCGGGTCCCGGTAAGCGGAGCTGGACGGCGATGGTATGAGGTCGGCTCCACGCTCACGCCGGATACCGAATTAGTCCGAAAGGCAGCAACCGAGCGAGGCCATGTCAAAACACCTCATCGCGGACGCCAGTAGCACGAAGAAGTTACGCACCTTTTGCCAATGTGAGGAGTCGAAGTCTGTAGATGTCGCTTCGGACGGCGAAGTGGGACAGCGACACTCTGAGGGTTCCGAGCGGACCAAGCGTTGTCATACGCCCTGCGTCCGCAAAACGGCCAGTCAGCTTGGTTGGCGTCGGTTTCCGATTCACATCGACCACGGGAGAAAGCATTCGGTCCAGACCACCCGTCGAAATCCTTTGCACGGGCGGGTCTCGTGGGTAGAAGGTTCCATCGCAGAACCCCTTTGGCACTATGGCCAGCATGGCCGAGAAACTAGCAGTCCCTCAGGAGCAGGGGCCTAGCCAGCCGCAATGGCGGTCGCGCCAACGTTTGCGACGGCATCTCGCCGAACAAGTCGGCGTACTCGGTCGCAAAGCGGCTGTGATGCAGCAGCCCGAGGCGATCGGCAATCTCCGCGACCGTTGTTGTCCCGGCCTGCGCCGCCGCGAGCTCACGGCGTGCCGCGTGCAACCGCAGCAGTCTGTGGAACCGAAGGGGACTGAGACCAAGTCCCTCTTGGAACCCATATTCGAGGGTTCTCGGCGTCGCCGCGGTGGCCCGGCAAAGGTCGCCGACACGCACGGATGCGAGATCAGCGTCGCGCAAAAAGGCGATCGCGCGGTCGAGGGCGCGGCGCCTCGAGGAAGCGTCTCGTCGCGTTGTCAAACTGCTGTCGAACTGGCAGGCAGCCACCAATCGCTGGGGCAACTCCTCTTCGAGGACGCGCGACAGTATTCCCAAAGACGTCGCATCCGCCTGACGCTTCGCGGCATCGATGAGCGTCAACAGCCAGCGGGCGATGGCGTTGGCCGCGTGGGGGCGCACCGGCAGCCGGCGCGACGCGGCCCAGCGCTCCAAGGCCTCGACGGCATCCTCCGGGAGGCTGCGGCGCAGGAGATCCAGGGCGATCAGCACGATGAGTTGCTCCTGTCCGTCGTCCAGGATGACGTCGAGAGCACCCGGAAGCGTGGCAGGGAGGGTGCCACCTCCCGGCGATACGCCCCAGTACCGCGACTTGTCGCCGACGCGCAGCGGCAGCCCGACCGCCAGCATTCCAGGCGGTGACATGCCTCTCACCCGCATCGATCCTCTGAAGTCTTCCCGATAGAGGATCACCGACGGGGTCACCAGGAAGTCTTTGCGGTTCGCGAACGGTCCCGGAGCGATTGGTTCCGCCAGGATCTCCCAGGGACCGGAGGCGCACTCATACGCACACGGGTCGAAGATCTCGAAGCTGCCGGCCGCTGCATTACCAGCTGTGGCGCCGTCGGCTTGGTTGCTATGGTCCGGCCGCAAGGTCACGTGGTCGCGCGTTTGGTGCGGAAACTGGATAACTCTTAGCGCAGCAGTCGGGTAAGTTTGCGGGAACGCCCTGGATCACGCCATCGAAACCTCCCACCCAGGTCGCCTGCCACCGCATGGGGAAAGCCCGATGAATCACCTCCTTCGCACGCCTGCCGCCGTCTTGTTCGGCTTGGGCCTGACCTGCATCGGTGTCGCCCAAGACGCCCCCGGTCCAACGGATAAGAAGGTCGAGTATTCGCCGTACCTGCAAGAAGATTACCCGAACCGCGTCTTCTTCGGCGACACGCACTTGCATACCGCGTACTCGGCCGACGCAGGCATGGTCGGCTGTACCCTCGGACCAGACGACGCCTATCGCTTCGCCAAGGGCGAGCAGGTGACGTCATCGCAGGGCGTCCCCGCGCGCCTGCAGCGACCGCTCGATTTTCTCGTGGTCTCGGACCACGCCGAGAACCTGGGGCTCGCCGTCGCGTTGGCGGAGGACAGCCCGGTGCTCAAGAAGAACGCGTGGGGCCGGGAGATCGCCGAGATCTATGCGCCGAAGACGACCGACGCCCAGATCAAGTCCTACGAGTTCTGGATGGAAGCGACCTACGTGGGCGACGACCCGCTGGCCGGCACGCCCTTCGGGCAGACGATGTGGCAGCGCGTCACCGAGGCGGCAGAGCGGCACAACCAGCCGGGTGCATTCACGGCCTTCATCGGCTTCGAATGGACCTCGCAGCCGAACGGCACCAACATGCACCGGAACGTCATCTATCGCGACGGCAAGGACCTGGCAGACCAGGTCGTCCCGATCAGCTCCTATGACACGGATGATCCCGAGAAGCTGTGGGCGTGGATGCAGGACTACGAAGACAAGACCGGCGGCAAACTGCTGGCGATCCCGCACGGCGGGAACCTCTCCAACGGCCTGATGTTCGACGACACCACGCTGTCCGGCAAGGCGCTGACCGAAGACTACGCCAAGCGCCGGATGGCCTATGAGCCGCTCTACGAAATTACCCAGATCAAAGGTGACGGCGAGGCCCATCCGCTGCTGGCATCCAACGACGAGCTCGCCGACTACGGCACCTGGGACAAAGGCAGCTTCGGTCCTGAGCCGAAGACCCCGGACATGCTGCCGAAGGAGTATGCGCGCTCGGCCTGGAAGCGCGGACTCGCCTACGACGCCGAGCTCGGAGCCAACCCGTTCAAGTTCGGCGTCATCGGCTCCACCGATGCGCACACGGGGCTCTCGACGGCCGCCGAGAACAACTTCTTCGGCAAGGTCAGCCTGGTCGAGCCGACGGCGGACCCGATCCGCTTCGAGGAGGCGATCACCGGGCGGTTCACCCCGGACGATCCGAGCGACGACCTGACCCATTCGGATGCGATTGCGTCTGGCCTGGCCGCCGTCTGGGCGCGGGAGAACACCCGCGAGGCGCTGTGGGATGCCATGAAGCGCAAGGAGGTGTACGCGACGACCGGGACACGGATGCGCGTCCGCGTGTTCGGCGGCTTCGACTTCAGCGAAGCGGACATGGAGCGCTCCGACTTCGCCGAGCGCGGCTACGCCCGGGGCGTGCCGATGGATGGCGATCTCGCCAACGCGCCGGCAGGGAAGGCGCCCACCTTCATGATCCGCGCGCTGCGGGACCCGGACGGGGCCAACCTGGACCGTATCCAAATCATCAAGGGCTGGACCACGCAGAACGGCGAGCCGAAGGAGCAGATCTACGACGTCGCCTGGTCGGGTGAGCGCCAGCCCGGACCCGATGGCAAGCTCCCGCCGGTCGGCGACACCGTCAACGTAGAGGACGCCACCTACACCAACGCGATCGGCGCCCCCTACCTCGAGGCCTTCTGGGTCGATCCGGACTTCGATCCCGCCGTGCGGGCCTTCTACTATATCCGTGTGCTCGAGATTCCCACGCCGCGTTGGACCACCTATGACGCCAAGGTGTTCGGGGTAGAGCGCCCCAAAGACCAACCCGCCTCGCAGCAGGAGCGCGCCTACACGAGTCCCATCTGGTATACGCCCGAGGCGACGAATATAGCGAAGGCCCAAGGGGCGACCACCGACGGCTGATGGATGACGCTGCGCGCCGTTACTCCGCGAGCCGCTGCAACAAAGCGATTTCTGTCAAATCTCATACCAGCTGACTTGTCTTGACGCCCGCCTTCGGTGTCGCACCGGCCGTCACAGAGCCCGGCTCTGCTCCTGCCGGTGCTCCTTGAAGGCGAACCTCAATCCGGCGTCATCTGGTACGAGATTTTCCGGTAATCGCCTAAGTCTGGTCCCCGGCAGCCCCTCGCTGGGTGCGGTCTCAGCATGATGTCGAAACCCGTTGCGATGCGGCAAGAAAAGGCTCGCGCAGAAGGACGATAAGAAGAAGCTCACGCAGAGACGCAGAGGCGCAAAGGAAGAAAGGGCATTGCTCGATGCTCCCAGTGCGCTTCTCTTCTGCTTGTCTTCTTCTCTGCGCCTTTGCGCCTCTGCGCGAGATATCTTTTTCTTGTCTCGTCTGCGCGACATGGCACCATCTGATGGACATTATGCGGAGGCCGAACCCCCCCACTCGCTTGTGCTGTCCAGCCTAAAACGGTCGCCGAGCCGGACTTAAAAGGGGCATGGCCTTCAACGTCTTGAGCTCCTTCGGGCAGGGGCGCTGCAGCGTTTCCGAGGGATACTCGCCAAAAATGGACTGGTAGGCCGCGGCAAAGCGTCCAAGGTGATAGAAGCCCTCTTGATAGGCAATGTCCGAGACCGCCATGTCCGCCGGCTCCGCCAGGAGCAGCCGGAGCCGCGCCGAATGCAGGCGTCTGAGCTTCAAGAAACCAAGGGGGGTGAGATCGAACATGTCACGAAATGCGTATTCGAGACTGCGCTGCTCCACTCCCGCCGCTTCGCACAACTGCGGGATCGACAGACTGAGCGGGTCCGTCGCTCGCACATACTCCAGCACCCGCGCTACCAAGCGCCCCCGCCCCATGCGTGCATCGTTCGCCCGCAGACCGCTCGGATTCCCGCTTGGCACGCGGACGGCTTCGGCGATGTTCCGGATCAGATCGGCTTCGATCGATCGCAGGGTCACGGGATTCCCCAGCAGCAGCGGCGTGACAGTGACGGCCCCGATCAACCCCAACAGGAAGTCCCTTAGCTGCGCGACCTGCCGTTCGGTGGATGGCAGCCATCGCGACCGGCACAACCGTGCCAGCGTCTCGGCGCGTTCTTCCCCCAGTTCGCGTTGCGCCAACGCTGGGGCGACAAGCACGACCAGCTGTTTGTGCCCGCCGCCGAGCAGGACGTCCAAGGCACCGTCCGCCAGGGTTGGGATCTGCTCCGGCGACCACGGATCCTTCCAACAGGTGCTTTTCGCCGGCAGTCGAATCGGGACCGCAAACACAATGAAACCCTGCGGTGACTGGCCCCGGAGGCGCACCGAACACGAAAAATGCTCCTCGTACACCGTGAACGACGGCGCGCTCAGATAGCGCATCTCGTGGAGAAACGGCTCGCCCGCAAGAAGGTCGGTCAGGAGCTCCCAGGGCTTGACCGCCTCCTCGTGCAGGCTCGGGTCACGGGAGCGCCAGACCCCGACAACGGCCGGGTTGCAGGCGCCTTCGCCGGAATGTTGCGGATATCTGGTCACGGTCCGCCGCAAATCGTTCGAAAAATGGATGAGCTTGCTCGACGCGCTCCGATAGTCTGGCGCGCCGTCTTTTTAGAGGAGTGCCGCCATGAGCATACAACAGTTTCGACTACGACAAATCGCGGGCACCTTGGTCCTGCTGACCATCTCGACCGTGGCTCTGGCCGCGGACAAGCCGAACATCCTCGTGATCTGGGGCGACGACATCGGCGTGGACAACGTCAGTGCGTACAACCAGGGTCTCATGGGGTATCAGACGCCGAACATCGACAGCATTGCCAACGAGGGTGCGCTGTTCACCGATGCCTATGCGCAGCAGTCCTGCACCGCCGGGCGCGCTTCCTTCATCCTCGGCGAGCACCCGTTCCGCACCGGCCTGCTGACCATCGGCATGCCCGGCTCCGAGCACGGTATCCCGGACTGGTCCCCGACCATCGCCGACATGCTGAAGGATCACGGCTACGCGACCGGTCAATTCGGCAAGAATCACCTTGGCGACCAGGACAAACATCTGCCCACAAACCACGGTTTCGACGAGTTCTTCGGCAACCTCTACCACCTGAACGCCGAGGAGGAGCCGGAGAGCTACTACTATCCGAAGGATCCGAAGTTCCGCGAGAAATTCGGTCCGCGCGGCGTGATCCGCGCCTCGGCAGACGGCAAGATCGAGGACACGGGTCCGCTTAACAAGAAGCGCATGGAGACCATCGACGAGGAGATCATCGCCGGCGCACTCGACTTCATGGACCGCTCCCACAAGCAAGGCAAGCCCTTCTTCCTGTGGCTCAACACCACGCGGATGCATGTCTGGACACACCTGAAGCCGGAGTCGCAAGGCGTCACCGGCATCGGCATCTATCCGGACGGCATGGTCGAGCACGACAAGATGGTCGGGCAGGCCCTCGACAAGCTTGACGAGCTCGGCATCGCCGACAACACCATTGTCGTCTACTCCACCGATAACGGCGCCGAGACGGTGACCTGGCCCGACGGCGGCACAACGCCCTTCCGCGGCGAGAAAGGGACGACCTGGGAGGGTGGCTTTCGCGTCCCGCTGCTGGTCAAATGGCCGGGCGTGATCAAACCGGGCAGCAAGATCAACGGAATCGTCAGCCAGGAGGACTGGTTCCCGACCTTCGCCGCCGCGGTGGGTGACGACAACATCGTCGACGAGCTCAAGGACGGCAAGACGTTGAACGGCAAGGAATGGAAGGTCCACCTGGACGGCTACAACCTACTGCCGTTCCTGTCCGGTAAGGCCGACGCCAGCCCGCGCAACGAGATCTTCTACTTCGACCAGGCCGGTAATCTCAACGCCGTGCGCGTGCGGGATTGGAAGGTCCATTTCGCGATCAATGAAGGCAACATCACCGACGCGGTGCGCGAGGTGACGGCCTGGCCCAAGGTGATCAACCTCAGGGCGGACCCCTACGAGAAGGCCTGGGACGAATCGGGCATGTATCTTCGCTGGTACGCGGAAAACACCATGTGGACCTTCGTGCCGGCGCAGCAATATATCAAGCAATTCTTCGAGACCTTCGCCGACTATCCGTACCAGACCGGCTCGTCGTTGACGGCATCGAACCTCGGCTACCAGACCCTGCGCCAAGCCGAGCTGATGAAGCAGCTCGAGCGTGCTGAGTTCGAGCTCGGCCAACGCCAGTAACGTACCTCGGGCGCGCGTGAGCGCGCTCGCCTGCGCCCCGTTCACGAGGTCTCATCATGCGTACCCTTCTGCTGGCCTGCGCCCTTGCCGCGCCCGTCGCCGCGTTAGCCGACCCCCTGCCATCCTGGAATCAGACCGACGCCAAGGCGGCCGTCATCGCCTTCGTCGAGCGGGTGACCGACCCGGACTCGGACGATTACGTCGCCCCGTCGGAGCGTATCGCCACTTTCGACAACGACGGCACCCTCTGGGCCGAGAAGCCCGTCTACTTCCAGCTCCTGTTCGCGATCGACCGCCTGCGCGAGATGGCCAAGGCCGATCCGGACATCCTGTCGTCCGACGTGCTCCGCGCCGCGGCCGACGGCGACTTCGAGACCGTGGCGGCGGCCGGCAAGGACGGGCTGCTGGAAATCGTCCGGACCAGCCATTCCGGCCTGTCGGTGGACCAATTCCAGGCGCAGACGCGGGCCTGGCTCGACCAGGCCAGGCACCCCGAGACCAAGATGGCTTACGACGCCATGGTCTATCAGCCCATGCTGGAGCTGCTGCGCTATCTGCGCGACGAGGGCTTTCGCACCTACATCGTCTCCGGTGGCGGCCTGCATTTCATCCGCGCCTTCTCCGAGGATGCCTACAACATCCCGCCGGAGCAGGTGGTCGGCACCACGGGCAACGCGTCCTATGAGGTCCGCGACGGCGTGCCGACGGTCATGAAAGACGAGGGCATCTTCTTTATCGACGACAAGGCCGGCAAGCCGCTCGCCATCGATGCCCGGATCGGCAAGCGCCCGATCCTCGCCGCCGGCAACTCCGACGGCGA
>Ga0316577_10000366_pt1 | contig 17000 bp, 10 predicted proteins | sample S5NA_FD_203073 | JGI IMG/M metagenome (GOLD analysis project Ga0316577, IMG submission 203073) | Rhizosphere microbial communities from salt marsh grasses in Alabama, United States - S5-7_050615r2r1 | ecosystem: Host-associated > Plants > Roots > Rhizosphere | place: USA: Alabama | collected... | reverse complement strand
GAGCTAGAGGAGGAACCGGCGCCGATCGAATGGCCTGAGGAAGAGGCGATCAGCGCCGAGGAGATTGAGTTCGAGGCGCCAGAGGCTGCGCCAGCCGAATCGGCCGCACAAGCTGAAACCCTGGAAGCCGTTGCTGAAGAGCCGTTTCTTGACGAGGACAGCACTCTTGCTGAAGCCGAAGCTGAGTTACTCGCTAGCCTCGAGGACCTGTCACCGGAGGAAGCCCAGGCGGCCTGGGAAGCATTAGTGGCCGAGGATGAGCTGATCCAAGAACCGATTGAGGAAGAGATCAGTCCCACTGAGGCCGTGGCTGAAGCAGAAGATATATGGATGCCGCTGGCAGAAGATGAAATCGAGGAGGCCATAGCTCTTGGAGAGCATACGGCCGAAGTGGAAGTCGAGCGGCCCGAGGTCGAAGTAGTGCCCCAGATAGAAGAGCCGGCAGCCGAACTCGATGAAGCCTGGATGACATTGGCAGAAGATGAAGTTGAGGAGGCCGTGGCTCTCGGCGAGCCCGCCGCCGAAGTAGGAGACGAACTGCCGGAGGCCGAAGCAGTTCCACAGATAGAAGAGCCGGCAGCCGAACTCGATGAAGCTTGGATGACATTGGCAGAAGATGAACTGGTAGAGGAAGAGATGCTTGCACCAGCGATTTCGGAGGAGGATGAAGCCGAAGCCGAATCCGAAGCGGTGGAGTTTGAAGCCACAATCGTTGAGAGCATCCCTCCAGAAGAAGCCGCCGTTGAAGTGGAAATCGAGCCCGTTGCCCAAAAAGCCGAGGAAGAAATCACTCCCATATCCGAGGTTTCAGCAGAAATCGAGGATCTCGAGCCCGCTATTCCGGCTTGGGCGTTCGCGCAGGCCATTGAACCTGCGATGCCAATAGCTCAAGAGGAACCTGTAGATACAACAATCGGACCCGACACTGTATTCCTGACAGAGGAAGAAGAGGCCGAGGTCAGAGTCACTCAAGAGCGCATCACGGCTCCGGAACCGGCCGAGGCCGCTCTTGTGGAGGAACAACCAGCAGCAGAAGAAGCCCCACCCGATGATGTGGAGTCGGTGCAGCCGCCGACGTGGGTTGCCCTCGAAGAGGAACCCGAAGCCCAGATTGAGGCCGCGGCCCCCAAGGTGCAGGAAGTCGAACTGGAGATGATCGAGCCAGAGGACGACGAGTCGCGCCTCACGTATGCGCGTCAGCTCTGGGCGAAGGGCAAGAAAGCCGACGCACGCGATGAGTACGAGAATCTCCTGAGAACACCGTTGCGTGACGAGGCCACCGCTGATCTGGAGAGATGGGCGGCAGAAGCACCTGATGAACCACTACTACGTCTGTTGGGAGATGCCTATATCAAACAGGATCGTTTGGACGAAGCATTGGAAGCCTATCGGCGGGCCCTTTCCTCCCTGTAGGCATCGGGCGATAGCCAGCAATCAACGTTTGTCGGAGGAGCACATCATTGGAACGCACACTCATCATCATTAAACCCGATGCAGTCCAACGTGGTCTAATCGGTCCGATCATCCATCGCTTCGAGAGCCGAGGTCTTCGCATCGTGGCTATGAAGTTTATGCAGATCTCTGAACAGCTGGCTCGTAGACACTACGCCATTCACGAGGGCAAACCTTTCTATGAGCCGTTGGTAGCCTACATTACATCCGGACCGGTCGTGGTTATGATTCTGGAAGGAAAGAACGCGATCGAGTCCGCACGGCGTACGATGGGCGCCACCAATCCGGTTGATGCCACCCCTGGCACGATTCGAGCAGATTTCGGCATAGAGATTGGTCGCAATCTAGTCCACGGCAGCGACAGCCCGGAAACTGCCGCGTTCGAAACGGCCTTGTTCTTTGATGCGGCCGAGGTGGTTACGTGGCGTCGTGACGTGGACCGCTGGATCTTTGAGGATGCCTAGCTCAGGCGCATCAATTTCGTCCACGGCTTTCCAAGCAGCGGTCCCAGAACCGAATACCCTGGAGTGAACGATGTCGCGTAAGCGCGGTTTGGGACGGGGACTGGACGCTCTCATCCCAACAGAATCCCAAAGGGACGCCAAGCGCGCCGAACCCACGCTGGAGGCAGCGATCGAGGTCCGCGCAGAGCCTGCAGCCGGGCTGGTCGACGTGCCCATAGAGGCAATACAGCCCAATCCCCAGCAGCCCAGATTACGGATCGACGACGATGGTCTGCAGGAGCTAGCGTCCTCCATCCGTGAACACGGCCTTATTCAACCGTTGATTGTCACCCGCATTGAACCAGAGGCTGAGGCTGTTCGCTATCAGCTGATCGCTGGCGAGCGGCGTTGGCGGGCGGCACAGATGGCGGGCCTTGTCCAAATCCCAGCCATCGTCAAAGAGGCTGCTCCGCACGAGATTCTGGAACTAGCCTTGGTTGAAAACCTGCAACGGGCCGATCTCAACCCTCTGGAGGAAGCTCAAGCGTTTCGCCAATTGATTGATGAATTCCGGTTGACCCAGGAGCAGGTCGCCGACCGGGTAGGCAAGAGCCGTGTGGCGATAGCGAACACCCTTCGTCTGCTGCGCGCATCACCGGCTGTCCAACAAGCTCTACTTGCGGGTGAAATCCACGAAGGCCATGCGCGCGCACTGCTTGGGCTGGAGACACCTGAAGCGCAAAAGGCCGCTTTGAGCACGGTGATCAAGCAGGGCCTGAATGTTCGTCAGACTGAGGCTCTGGTCCGCCGCCTTGGCGGAGAGCGCAAAGAACCACCGGCGCCCTCACCCTCATCCACAGAGACACAAGCGTTGGAGAATGCCTTTCGAGAATCGTTGGGCACCAGGGTATCCCTCCACCGCAACAAAGCCGGGAAAGGCCGCGTCGTGATCCATTTTTTCTCCGACGAGGAATTGCAGCAAATCTACGAACACATCGTACAGAAATAATACTGGGGAGCAACTTCATTGAGTACGGCTTTCGATCTAGTTACCGAGAAACTCGAGCAGGCAACCGATATCCTGGATGAACTAGACGTCGACCTCTGGCTGACGTTCGTCCGCGAAACCAGCCAGGTACGCGATCCTGTCCTTCCCTTGATCTTGGGTTTTGATCTCACTTGGGAATCTATGCTGATGGTTTGTAGGGGTGGTGAACGCATCGCCATCGCGGGTCACTTTGACACTGATAACATACGAAGCACGGGTGCATACGACACCGTAATCGGGTACCACCAAAGCCTGCGCGAGCCTTTCCTTGAGGTGCTGGATCGCAAAGCGCCCCAGCGCATCGCCGTGAACTACTCACAGAACGACGCGGCAGCTGATGGTCTGACTCACGGTTTGTTTGGGCTGCTCAATGAACATCTGTCGAATACATCCTACGCTGGCCGGCTGACTTCTGCTGAAGACATCATCAGTGCACTGCGCGGTCGCAAATCCAAAGGGGAACTGCAGCGCATCCAACAAGCCATCGTCCATACGGAACAGCTTTTTGGAGAGCTGAACAGGCGCCTTGCACCCCATCAAACGGAGCGCGAATTGGCAGACTGGCTCCACCAGCGCGTGGAAGAGATGAACTTGGGACTTGCCTGGGAACCAGGCTACTGCCCTACCTTTGCGGCCGGACCCGATTCACCCATCGGTCACGCTATGCCCGGCCAATGGCAAACCGAACGAGGTCAGCTTCTGCAAATCGACTTTGGTGTGGAGAATGATGGCTTTGTTTCAGACCTCCAGCGCACTTGGTATTTCACGGAGGACGATGAAAACGCGGTGCCTGAGGAGGTACAACACGCCTTTGATGCCGTACGGGCCGCGATTGAGGCCGGTAAGGCGACGCTCCATCCCGGCGCTGTCGGCTGGGAAGTAGATGCAGTAGCGAGAGAGACCATTGTCGAATGGGGCTATCCCGAGTACCAACACGCCCTGGGGCATCAAGTGGGACGCTCAGCTCACGATGGTTCTACGCTTCTCGGACCACGTTGGGAACGCTATCGACAAACGCCGTTTGGCATAGTTGAGGAGGGAAACGTCTTTACACTCGAGTTGGGCATCTACGTACCCCAGCGTGGCTTCATCGGCTTGGAGGAAGACGTTCTCGTCACTGCAAACGCGTGTGAATACCTGAGCACGCCACAGGAAAATCTGTGGCTCGCCTAGCCCTCAGCGCGCAGCCTTCGGAAGGAGCACACACAGATCCGCCTAGATGGCTTCGCTTCTCCCGGTACACCGCGGGATCCTCGCTGTTTATATACAAGGGTCCTCTTGGTGTTCAGGCCATCACACAGGAACGACCACTCAACCATGGCTAAATGCAGACGAATCCGGTCAAAACGAGTATGGTTAGCGACCCTCATCCTGGGAGTGATTTCGATCGCCTTGGTGAGCGTTCCCTGGCGCCAAGCCAACGCCCTTGCGTCTTCCAGTCGCGACCTGGCGCCAATGCCGGAGGCACAACACGTCAGTCTGACCGGCCGGCTCGTTGATCCAACCAGCGAACCCGTCGAGGGCGCCACAGTCATTCTTTACATAAATGGAAGCCCTGTTGGAAGCGGCGAGGAGGGGACGGAGATAGAGGTGGAAAGTGCCGTCGACGGCGCGTTTGTACTGGATCTCCCTCAGACCGATCTGGGGAGCGTGGAATCATTAACCCTCAAGATTTCTCGCCCGCACTTCAGCTCGCTTGAGTGGCAGGCAACTGAGCAAGACTTGGCCAAGATCAACCGGAGTGAATCCCTGCGTCTGGCGGATATGACGATAGAGCGGCGGGTGACGCCCGCCTTTTGGATTGCTGCCTTGACCTTTGTCGCCATACTTACGCTCGTCGCTTTAGATAAGCTGCATACCACGATGGCCGCACTGCTAGGCGTGGCCATCATTCTGGGCGTGTCTTCTGTCGGGGGGACGGTTGACCCCGACTTTTTTGTTTTCGACTTTGAGCGCGCGATAGAATATGTCAATTTCGACGTCATCTTTTTGGTGATGGGGATGATGATCGTCATTGGCGTAATCGAAGAGACCGGCATTTTCCAGTGGCTGGCATACCAAGCCTATCGGTTATCAGGCGGACGAGCGTGGTTGCTGGTTATCATTCTTATGCTAATTACCGCAGTCGCTTCGGCGTTGCTCGATAACGTGACCACTATGCTGTTGATGACGCCCATCACGATCCAGATCGCGCTGGCTATGGAGGTCGGCCCACTCTCGCTACTGATCCCGGAAGTTCTGGCGTCCAATATCGGCGGCATCAGCACCCTGATTGGCACACCCACCAACATACTCATCGGTGCGTACGCGGGTCTGAGTTTCAATGACTTTCTGGTGCACCTTACACCGGGCGTTCTGCTGGCCTTGGTCGTGCTCACAGGCTATATCCTCCTTCGTTATCGAGGGCAGTTCCTGCAACGGGGAGGAAAGCTTTCCGAAACGCTTCTGGAACGGCTGCGGGAAAGCGGTCGCATCACACAACCGGATAAACTGCGTATGTCGGGATTCATCTTTGCCATAATGCTCGTTCTTTTCGTATTGGGCGAGCGCATCCACCTGGCGCCGGCTGTGACGGCCATCATCGGAGCCGTGGCAATGCTATTGTGGGTAACACCAGATATCGAAAGTATGCTGAAAGTGGTTGACTGGACGACTCTGGTGTTCTTTATTTCGCTCTTTATCGTCGTCGGCGCTATCCAAGAGGTCGGTGTGATCAGCATGATCGCGACGACGATTGGCGACTTGGTAGGCGACAACCTGACAGTCGCCATCTTGGTTGTGGTTTGGTCATCGGCCCTTTTGTCAGGCGTGATCGCCAACATTCCCTTCACCGCGGCGATGCTGCCTGTGATCGGCTATCTCAGCGCCACGATCCCAGGTGCGTCGAACGACGTTCTGTACTACTCGCTATCTGTCGGCTCGGCAATGGGAGGGAACGGCACGCTCATCGGCGCGTCGGCGAACCTGGTGACCGCCGGCATAGCTGATCGTGCGGGTTATCGGATCACATATGCGAGCTTTTTCAAGATCGGCTTTCCGGCAATGATCCTTACCGTGGGTGCGGGGTGCCTGTGGCTCCTGTTACGGTTCTGATCGTCGCGTAGGCGCGGCACAATTTCGGTAAGCACAGCTCCACCCTGGTGATATCTACAGGAGAAACCAAATGGGCAAAATCCTATGTGCAACCCGTGGCGGTGAGGCGAGCTATCGCACTCAAGATGCTGCCATCGCTCTCGCCCAGGAACAAGACGACGAGCTGTTGTTCCTGTATGTGGTGGACATTGGTTTCTTGGACAAGACAGCTAGTGCTGTGCGGCCCGACGTGGTGGCGACCGAACTTGAGAATCTAGGCCAATTCCTGCTATTGATGGCTGAGGAACGCGCTGAGAAGCACAATGTGCGTGCGGGTCACATCCTGCGCCACGGCGAACTGCGAAAGGAACTCAAAGCAGCTGCTCAGCTACCTGACGTAACGCTCGTGGTGCTAGGTAGGCCAGCTGGTGAAGAAAGCGCCTTTGTGCCCGCCGGCCTGGCCGAATTCGCATCTGAGATCGAGTCTGAAACAGGAACCCCGGTGCGCATCGTCTGACGGCTGTCCGCGCATCACGGCAACCCACTGGCGCGCATACCCCAAAAGTGATATAAAGCTGCCTGACATGCAGCATCTCAGATAAGCCCGAACAACGCCAAGTCCAGCAGACCGGCTTGCCGGAAGCCAAACACCGTGCCACATTCACAGAACCATAAAGAACTCAGAATCCTCGTTCCCGTGGGCAACCAGGTGCAACTTGCGCCTCTGCTGACCTTCAGCTGCTCCTTGGCGAGATCGCGGGGTGGTCGAGTTACGCTAATGGCCGTGACGGCCGATGGGCAGCAACCCGATTGGCTGCTAAACCCCGAAGCGCCATTGAAATCCCGAAGCGATGGTGGATACACCTACGATGGCATCCAGGTGGACTCGATCGTACGGTTGGGCCATCACGCTGGTGGGGCAATACTGGCCGTGGTGCACGAAATATCGCCGCAGCTGCTGGTTCTCGGATGGAGTGGAGCGCCCGGCAGTGGCCGCTACATGATCGGAAGCACCCTTGATCCTTTGGTGCAAAAAGCTCCGTGCGACATTGTGGTTCTCCGCGTAGGCGAGGAACCGGAGGAACTCGTTGACGGCCTGAACAACGTGCGCAAGGTCTTGGTACCCATGAGACGGGGTGACAACGCCGCTATGGCAGTCGACCTTGCTCTACAACTATCGCCGGATGTACAAGTCACGGCGCTGAACATCGCACAACTCGGCCAAGGGCGCGCTGGCATTCATCTCGGCCGAGAGCAATTAGCGGCAACTCTGCGTCCCTGGGCAGAGAACCAGCGTGTGCAGCCCAAGGTCGTGCAAGCTCCCGGCATCGTCGGCGGTATCCTCAACGAAGCCAAAACGGGCTACGATCTTTTGTTTATCGGCGCAAGCCACGAAAGCTACCTCGACCGCATGCTGTTTGGGAATGTGCCCCAGACGGTCGCTATGCAAAGCCCGGTCCCAACCATTGTCGTCAAGCGAAGCGGACGTTGGGAGGAGAACGTTGTACTCCGGAACTGGCAGCGTTTCATTGATGCCTGGCCAACGCTGACCGTGGCAGAGAGAGCTGACGCATATCGAACTGTCCGAAGAGGGGCGCGTCCCGATGCGGACTTTTTTGTAATGATCGGTCTGTCAGCAACCATAGCAACGCTAGGGCTGCTGCTCAACAGCGCAGCTGTGATCATCGGCGCAATGCTCGTCGCGCCGTTAATGTCTGCCATAATCGGCTTGGGGTTGGGTGTCGTCCAGGGTGACTGGCGCCTACTGCGACTGGCAGCCGGCGCGACAGCGCGTGGCATGCTGCTTGCGGTTGCTGTGGCTACACTCATCGCTTGGATTGTGCCCGGCGCCGCAGCCACGGACGAGATTTCGGGACGCACCCACCCATATCTGTACGATCTGGGAGTAGCGCTGGCCTCTGGCGCGGCTGGCGCTTATGCATTGTGTCGCAGAGACGTCTCCGCATCATTGCCGGGCGTGGCAATAGCTGCAGCGCTGGTGCCGCCGCTAGCTGTCATGGGCATCGGGATAGCGCTGTGGGATGGCGGCATCGCTGGGGGAGCCCTTTTGCTCTTTCTCACCAACTTGATTGCCATTAGCGCCGCCGGAGGGCTGGTCTTTCTTGCATTGGGTTTCCGGCCGGAACTGCGGGTACAAGCGCGGGCGCGCGTTTTCGCCGGTGGAGTTGTCAGCGTCATCGTGCTGTTACTGGCGGTGACCGTACCCCTAGGTGCCTTGACTTTGAACTCAATCCACGAGGCTGCCTTTAACCGAACTCTGGAGACGGTGCTCAAGGAAGAAATCGCCTCGATGGACAGAGTCGAACTCTTGGATTGGAGCATCACACAAGATGACGGTGAAACACTCCATTTGGAGTTGGAGGTACGCGCTCCACGCCAGCCTTCCCACCAGAGTGTGGTCGATTTGCAGAAACGGGTAGCCAGTCGCCTGCAGCGCACGGTCGCGTTGCGGCTAACCGTCATCCCTATCACTCAACTCGATCCTTTTGTACCACCGACGTTTACGGCAACTGTTGCGCCGACCGTAGTGCCCACCGATACACCCACGCCTACGCCAATCAACGATCCCGACCCTGAATCCGATACCGCGTCCACTCTCATCCCACCGGTGACCAACACACCGACTGACATTCCCACCCCTGTCGCCATTAGCACAGCCACCAGAACGTCTACCGCTGTCCCGACGATCATAGCCGAACCGACGGCGCTAGAGACCAGTACGCCGGTGCTTACAGCTACGACTGCCGCCACGCCAACTCCTTCGGCCGGCCTCGTCCAAGACACTGGTGGACAGGGTTTGAGATTGCGCGAGACCCCGGGAGGGCAGGTCATCCGCGTGCTAGAGGAAGGGGATGCGGTCACTATTCTAAATGGGCGTGAAGTAGTGGAAAATGTGGAATGGATCGAGATTCAGGATCGAGAGGGGCAGATCGGATGGGTGGCTTCACAATATATCGTAGCCGTGCCGTGACTCAGCGCGCCAAGCACAACCAACACACAAGCGCTATCAAGCCCCACCTAGCAGATACGTGGCAGCAACGCGCCCACCTGCATATCGACCACGCGCCGGCCACCGATTCCTGTGCGGGCAGTGACCATACCGGGGTGTTCCTCCACAACTGACCCCATACAGACTGCGTCGCGTCCCAAAGGATGTACCTGCATCGCCGCCAGCACAGCATCGGACTGAGCCGGTGGCACGATGGCAACTAGTTTCCCCTCATTGGCAACGTAGAGGGGATCAAGCCCCAGCATTTCACAGGCCGCTTGCACGGCAGGTCGTACCGGCACAGCGCGTTCGTCGATCTCGATACCGACACCGGATGCTCGAGCAATCTCATTGAGCGCGCTGGCTAACCCACCCCGCGTTGGGTCGCGAAGCACATGGATATCGTGAGTGATTTCGAGCATCGCCGCTACCAGCCGATGCAGAGCTGCCGTATCGCTCTGGATCGTAGTCTCAAACTCAAGGCCCTCCCGTTGCGACATAACAGATACCCCATGGTCACCGATGCAGCCGCTTATGATGACCGTGTCACCAGGGTGTGCCCGTTCGGGTCCGATGTTCACACCCTCGGGTACCAATCCAAAACCCGCGGTATTGATGAAAACGCCGTCTCCGTGACCTCGATCCACGACTTTGGTGTCGCCTGCAATGATGGCTATGTCCGCGGCTTTGGCCGCTGCGGCCATGCTCGTGACGATCCGGCCCAGATCATCCATAGCCATACCTTCTTCCAGAATAAAGGCACCTGTAAGCCAAAGGGGAATGGCTCCACTCATCGCCAGATCGTTGACGGTGCCGTGTACCGCCAATTGCCCGATGTCGCCGCCAGGGAAAAAGAGAGGTGTGACAGTAAAACTGTCAGTAGAAACCGCAAACCTCGCCTTCTCATCTGGCACCTGTGTTTCGAGGACAGTCGAGTCGCCTAGGCGTGCCAGCGCAGCATTGTCGAAAAGCGGCAAAAACATATGCCGCACCAGGTCGAAAGACATCTGCCCGCCACTGCCATGGCCCAACACAATCGTAGGATAATCCCGCAAAGGAAGCGGGCACGACCAACTCCCAGCATCAATCGTCGTCAATGGTCATCTCCCTATTGCCCAGTTACCTGATACAAGCGGCAGGATTTTACTCCAAACGTCGAGACCCAGCAAGCTTGTCCATTGAGCGCTGGATACGTCTCATCTCTGGCGCAGGAATAGATGGCGGCAATCATACCGAAGTTCCAAGATCGCATCCTTTGGCCACGGGGCGCGGACGACACGGCTCAGGCTGCTAGTTGACACGGCGCATATACAACTTTCCGAAATCATAAAATGCGCCCACCACGCGCTTTCGTTTGTGGGCGACTGCCAAGCATGTTATACTGAGTTGCAGACGTGTGTTGCTGCCGGATCCCAGGAACCGGCGCGGAGAGAAAGCTCTCATGAGTAAATCGCGGCTTTTGATCATCGAGGTTGATCAGTCCATCCGCCATACACTGACCGGTCTTCTTGAAAGCCACGGTTACGACGTGACGGCTGTATCCAACGGTGAACAGGGGCTAAACCAGGTCCGCTCAGCCCAATTCGACGCGGTTCTGGTTGATCTGCACAGCCCCCATGTGGAAGCAAAGGATGTCGTGGGTACATTGGCGAGAGACATGCCGCACTTGCCCATTGTCGTCCTTGCCAAAGATAGCGCTGACGGCGAAGCCCTTGCGGCAGTTCGACACGGTGCTTGGGACGATGTCATCAAGCCCATTGATCACCCAGAACGGCTACGCATCACCGTGGAACACGTTTTGGAAAAGGCTAAGCTAAGAGACGAACGGGACCTCGCCCAAAAGAAAATGCTGGAGCTCAATCGCTCGCTTGAGGACGCATTGAACCGTCACTCGCATGATCTGCTCACGCACAACCGCGAGCTGGCGGCGCTGAATCGAGTGTCTTTTGCCATCAGCGATCTGCTGGACATCGATACGATGCTGCATCGCGCCATCGATGCCGCCCTTGGCGCAGTCGAGGCAGATGCAGGACTGGTACGCCTTCTCAACCCGGCTACGCATCAATTGGTCATAGCCATAACCCGTGGCTTATCCAGCTCCTATCTGGCTTCAGTTCAGGCTATACCCGTTGGACAAGGCATTATTGGCCAAGTGGCGAGCAGCGGTCATCCTCACCTGGGTAGCGAAATGTCCAATGACCCCTACCTGGCCCCCTTGAGCGAAGTGGAGGGTTTCCGCTCATATTTGTGTGTGCCGCTGCGGACGGGTCAGCGGATCGTCGGTACCCTCGAAATGGCAGCGCTAGACGAACGTGCCTTTTCTACCCGCGAGATCGAGTTGCTGACAGCCATAGGGAATCAGATTGGCCTTGCCGTGGCACGTGCCCAGTACGCCGCGGATTTGGAGCGGGCCAACGCTAACCTCCGCCGTCTGGACACACTGCGCGAGCAATTCATACAAAACGTCGCGCACGAGTTACGTACACCGTTGGCCTTGGTGCACGGCTACATAGAGATGCTCACCCAGGAAGAACTTGGCCCTGAAGAACAACGGATGGCTCTGGATGTAACATCGCGGCGCATAAAGGCCCTCGTCGATCTCGTTCACTCTATCACCACACTACAAGACCTCGATAGCCAGCCTATGCGCCAGGAAAGGGTCAAGCCATCCGAATTGGTGAACACTGCTATCCGCATGGCTGCGCAACGGGCCAACACGGCAGGTGTGCTGCTGGAAGACGCCTGCCCGAGCGAATTACCCTCGTTTGTCGGCGATTTTACTCGCCTGGCACAGGCTCTCCACCAATTGATTGACAACGCCTGCAAGTTTTCTCCAGAACAGAGCACGGTTACTGTCACCGCTCAAATGACATCCGATACCGTCACGATTTCGGTCATAGATCAAGGGATCGGCATTCCCTTTGACCAGCAAGACTTTATCTTTGAACGTTTTTACCAAGCAGACGGCAGCAGCAGCCGCCGCTACGGTGGCACCGGGCTAGGATTAGCGATCGCCAAAGAGATCTGCGAAGCGCACGGCGGGCGGCTTACGGTGGACAGCAAACCAGATCAAGGGAGCACCTTCGCCATTCATCTTCCACGGGGCGTCCACAATGAACCGACAGTTGCTCATTCTGGCACAATCGCGCAGGAATAGCATCAAAATCCTTGCGTAATCGCCTCGACCGTGGTATAATGGTGGCGGTTCATAGTAGTGTCTTTGCTGAAAAGTGGGCAACCCCCACTTTTCTTTTATGACAGGGGGTTGCGAGTGTCATCGCCTTAAAAGGGGTTGTGGGTGCGCGATGAAGAGCGAGTTTCTTTTAGCATTTAATCAAATATGTAGTGAACGTGGCCTGCCGCCGGAAGTTGTCTTTGATGCCCTGAAAACGGCCTTGGTGTCGGCCTACCGCCGCAACACGAACATTAGCTCCGCTCAAAATGTTACCGTCGACATTGATCCAAATGACGGTCAGGCAGAGATTTTTGTTGAGAAAGAGGCCGTCGAAGAGGTCCACAACCACGATACCGAAGTGCAATACGAAATCGCCAAAAAGATCGATCCAGAGGTGCAGCTCAATGATACCGTGATGGTTGAGAGCACGCCAAAGGATTTCGGGCGCATTGCGGCACAAACGGCCAAACAGGTCATCCTGCAGCGCATCCGCGAAGCTGAGCGTGATGCACTGTACGAGGACTATATTGGACGCGAAGGCGAGATCATCAATGGAGTCGTCCAAAGCATCACTGGCCAACATATCAGCTTGAATTTGGGTCGTACAGAGGCTATCCTGCCCCGCAAGGAGCAGGTGCCAGGCGAACGTCCCACCCTACACCAGCGTCTGCGAGCATATGTTGTTGAGGTGAAGCGTTCGGGCCGCGGTCCGCAAATCATTGTGTCACGTAGCCACAAGAACATGCTGCGCCGCCTGCTTGAGCTAGAGGTGCCCGAGATATACAATGGCGCCGTCGAGATCCGCGCCATTGCGCGGGAGGCCGGCGCTCGCTCCAAGGTGGCGGTATCTGCCCGGCAACCTGGTGTGGACCCCGTTGGGTCCTGCGTGGGCATGCGCGGCGTCCGCATACAATCCATAGTCAATGAACTTGGCGGCGAGAAAATCGACGTCATCGAGTGGAACCCGGACCCACCAGCATTCATCGCAAAGGCTTTGAGCCCTGCGCGCGTGCTCTCGGTCCAATTGGGGGAAGGCTCTGAAGATGGTCGGACAGCTACTGTTATCGTGCCCGACGATCAATTGTCCCTAGCTATTGGGCGAGAGGGACAGAACGCGCGGCTGGCTGCAAAGCTCACGGGTTGGCGAATTGACATCAAGAGCGTTACAGAGGCGGCACGCGAGGCCGTGCAGAAAGCCTCTGACGCAGAAGTTCAAGCCGAACTGGGGCCTTTGGTTGAAGTGCTCCCCACAGTCGCCGCGTTGCTCGAATATCAAAGCGAAAGCCGCATTACCTACAATACCGAACAACTGCTCCTGCTGCGACAAGTGATCGACGGAGTTCACAATTACTTCGCTGCAAAAAAGCGTGCCGAACGTGAGGCACTCGTGGACAGCGATGCATCCCGTCTCACGGCCTTGGCTGCCGAAGAGGCACAACGGCGCGCCAAGCGTGAACAGGCATTGGCTGAGGTTCCCGAAGCTGCCTATGACATTCCATTGCAGGAACTGGGGTTAAGCACAAGGGTGTTCAACCACCTGGAAAAAGCTGAACTGAGCAACCTTGGGCAAATAATGGCGCGCCTAATTGACGGGGACGAAGGGCTGCTAGCAGTAGATGGTATCGGCCCCAAGGCCTTGAGCGAGATCAAGACACAGATCAAAGCCCACGCCCCCGCACCGGTGGATGTGCAAGAAGTGGAAGAGCCGTCCGAACCAGAGCTAGAAGCAGAACCAGAGCCACCGGTTGACGAGGAAGCCATCGTTGATGTTGAGGAAGCCGTGGCCCTAGACGAAGAGGCGCTGGTCGAGGAAACGCTGGAGCCAGAGGTGGAGATAGAAGAGGCGGTCACGGTGGAGGCGATTGAGCCCGAAGCCGTTGAAGCGTTCGAAGAGCCCGAGCTTGACGCAGAACAGCGCAGGATCGAACGGGAGAAGGCCCTGGCACGGATACCGGCTGACGCGTATGATATTCCGTTGCCGGTACTAGCGCTAAGTGGCCCGGTGCTTGGACACCTCAGAAACGCTCGTATTGAAAACCTGGGCCAGATCATGGAGCGCTTGGCGGATGGAGATCAGGGCCTGCTTTCCTTGGAAGGTATTGACCCCAAGGCATTGGAAGAGATCAAGATGCAGGTCGAAATAATGGTTTCGATTCCAACCAAGGAGCCTGCACCGGAAGCTCCTACGGACGAAGAGATGGCTGAGGAATTGGCTGCAACGCAGCAGCCGCGCTTCATCTATGTGCCCGACGACGAACTAGAGGAGAAAACAAAATCCAGGCGCCGCCGGCGCACCAAACATCGCAGGCCAGTGCTTGAAGATGATCTTGACGAGGTTCCAGCCAGACGACCAAGTCGTTCCAGCTACAAAGAATGGGATGACCTTGATGAGTAAACGCGGGTGAATAGCGAGGCAGCAGCTCCACAATCATCAGGCACAGGGAAAAGTCAGCGCGGCAAAAAAAGCAAACAACGCAAAAGATCTATCCCCCAGCGAACGTGTGTGGGTTGTCGCGCCGCTAGACCCAAGCGAGACATGGTCAGAGTGGTACGCACACCTGAGGGCGCGGTTACAGTCGACCCAGGTGGCAAACTATCTGGACGTGGAGCGTATGTCTGCGCAAACCAAGATTGTTGGCACATCGCCCTCAAGCACGGCAGACTGAGTCACGCTCTCAAAGTTAGTCTAGACGATCACACCACTCAGGCTCTACTTGCTTTCGCTCAGACTCTGCCGTCATCAGCGGACAGTGCATCCGAAAGCAGACAGAATTGAAGAATCAGGCTGGGATGAAAACATGACCGCAAACGAAAAAGTAGTAGAACTGGCCGACTTTGTGACCGTCCGCGAGTTGGCTGAGACAATCAACGAAAGTCCCATTGCCGTCATCAAGGCGCTGATGAGCAGCGGTGTGATGGCCAACATCAATCAGCAGATTGACTTTGAAACGGCTGCCATCGTCTGTGAGGAATTTGGCTACACGGCTCGCTCCTTGGCGGAGATCGCGGCTGAGATCAAGGCAGAGGAAGAAGCGGCTCCCAGCCCTATGTGGGAGACGTTTTATGCCCAGGAGGACGCAGCCAATCTAAGACCTCGGCCCCCGGTAGCCACGATGCTGGGCCACGTCGATCACGGAAAAACTTCGTTGCTAGACGCCATCCGCGGGACGGACGTCTTTGGCGGTGAGGCTGGCGGCATTACCCAGCACGTCGGCGCCTATCAGATCACTCACAATGGGAAAAAGATCACTTTCCTTGACACGCCCGGCCACGAAGCCTTTACGGCAATGCGCGCGCGTGGCGCCCAGGGTGCCGACATCGCTATACTGGTGATAGCGGCCGATGATGGGGTTATGCCGCAAACCCGAGAGGCTATCGCTCACGCTCGAGCAGCAAAGGTGCCGATCATCGTTGCGCTGAACAAGATGGATCTGCCATCAGCCAACCCTGAGCGTGCGAAACAACAATTGGCCGAGATGGATCTGGTGCCCGACGAATGGGAGGGCGACACGCTTGTGGTCCCCGTCTCTGCCAAATTGAAACAAGGCCTCGACGATCTGTTGGAAGCGCTCTTGTTGGTGGCCGATGAAGAAGAAATCGTTGCCAATCCTGATCGCTCGGCCCAGGGGACCGTTATTGAGGGCGAGATGGACAAGAGCCGCGGCGTAACGGCAACTCTGCTCGTGCAAAACGGCACCTTGAGGGTCGGTGACACCATTGTTGCTGGAATCAGCTATGGCCGAATCCGGGCCATGTTCGGCTTTCGAGGGAATCGCATAGATATAGCAACTCCCTCCACGCCGGTGTCTGTCCTGGGATTGTCGGAAGTACCCATCGCCGGAGAGATTTTTGGTGTCGTTGAAAACGAAAAGGTCGCCCGTGACATCGTCTCTGAGCGAATCGCCGATCAGGAACGGAGGGTCACGCTGCGTGCGGGCCCAAGCCTTGAAGAGATTTTTGCGCAGTTCCAGGCTGGTCAGGCGAAAACCCTCAATTTGATCATCAAGGCTGACGTGCAGGGCACCTTAGAACCCATCCTCGATTCCCTCCAGAAAATCGAGGTTGGTGATCTAAAACTCGATATCATCGACTCCCACATCGGCAATGTCGTCGAGTCCGACGTTATGCTAGCGTCTGCCTCAAAAGCCATAATCGTCGGTTTCCAGGTGGACATCGACCCCGCTGCGCGCCTTGCGGCCGACACGGAAGGCGTGGACATTCGCATCTATCAGATCATCTACAAGCTGATTGAAGACATCGAAAAGGCGCTCAGAGGGTTGCTGGAGCCGACCTATGTCGATGTGGAGATTGGCCGTGCCGAGGTACGCGCCGTTTTCAGACTCCCACGCGCGGGATCTGTTGCTGGCTGCTATATGCGCAGTGGTGTAGCACGCAGGGACGCCCTGGCTAGAGTGTGGCGCAATGAGGAGCTGATTCATGAAGGTCGCGTGGCATCACTCCGCCGATTCCAGGAGGATGTCCGAGAGGTGCGCACCGGCTTTGAGTGTGGCGTCGGGGTGGAGAACTTTAGCGACTTTGAGGAAGGCGACAGCATCGAATTCTACGTCAAGGAGCGAGAAAGCTGAGCAAGAAGTACGTTGGACGCGTCTCGGAACTCATACGCACCATTCTGGTAGATACGCTGCAGACGCAGATCAGTGACCCGCGCCTTCAAGCTGTAACGATAACCCAGGTCAAAGTGACCCCCGACACGACGCGCGCCGATGTGTATTACTCGGTCCTTGGAGATGAAGACGAACGCTACACTGCACAACAGGGTCTGGAAAGCGCATCCGGGCG
>Ga0316577_10000365_pt1 | contig 17009 bp, 14 predicted proteins | sample S5NA_FD_203073 | JGI IMG/M metagenome (GOLD analysis project Ga0316577, IMG submission 203073) | Rhizosphere microbial communities from salt marsh grasses in Alabama, United States - S5-7_050615r2r1 | ecosystem: Host-associated > Plants > Roots > Rhizosphere | place: USA: Alabama | collected... | reverse complement strand
GAACGATCGCCTGCTGCTCGTGATCACCCCCGAGGGGACGCGGAGCCGGTCCGAGAAGTGGAAGTCCGGGTTCTACCGGATCGCGGTGGCGGCAGGGGTCCCGATCCTGGTCATCGCCTTCGACTACTCCCGCAAGGTGGTCCGCCTCGGGCCCCTCGTCCGTCCCACCGGCGACTACGGGAAGGACCTCCCCGAGATCCAGTCCCACTATCACCGTGGCATGGCGGAGCGTCCGGAAAACTACACCGGCTAGTCACGCGCGACTATTCGGGGTCCCCGATCCGGGTCTCGAGCTCGTCGAGGAGCCGCTGGCCGGACTCCTTGCTGTAGGGCCGGCGGTAGAAGCCGTCGAGGTCCATCTTCGGGTGGATGGTGAGGGACAGGCTCTTGAAGAGCTTGCCCGGCATCTGCTTGTGGAGCAGCAGCCGCCGGAAGCCGTCCACCCGAACCGGCACCGCGATGGCCCGGGTCTGGTGGAGGAGCCGCGCCACTCCCGCCCGTAGCGGGGCCCCCTTCTTCGTGGTGCCGGCGGGGAAGTGAAGGAGCCATCCGTCGCGGATGGCCTCCTGGACGCGGGCGACGCCGTCGAGGTCGACCGGACGCTGGACGTCGGCTCCGGCGTCCCTGAAGCTCCGCTTGAAGGTGACCCCGCCCGCAAGCTTCATGACCGCGGTGAGGAGGTTCTTCTTCATCGTCTCTTCCGCGGCCGAGAAGCGGAGGATCGGCTCCTCCAGCGGGAACTGGTAGCGGACGTAGACCAGGTCGAAGAAGGCGAGGGCCTCCATGAAGTAGGTCTGGTGGTTTGCCAGGAACACGACGTTGCGACGAGGGAGCTCGGGCAGGAGCTCGTCGCCCGTCACGTGCACGTCGTTGAGGATGGAGAGGTAGGGAACGGTGAATCCGACCCCGAACCCGGCGAGGATCCCGCGTCGCACCCACCGGTCGAGGAAGGTCCGGGCCGCCTTCTTCTCGGGCAGCACCTCGCCGACGAGGCGGGATGTCGCGGGTCTGATCGGGCGTCCCATCAGTTGAGACCGAGCCGCTCGAGCAGCGCCCGCCTGAACGCCTGTCCCTCCTCTTCGAGACGCGTTCGCACGGACGCCACCTCCGTCGGACGGTCCGCATGCCCAAGGAGCTCGAGGTAGAACTTGATCTTCGGCTCGGTTCCGCTCGGGCGGACGGTGAGCCGCGCCCCGTCGGCGGACTGGAAGGTCAGCAGGTCGGAGCGAGGCAGCTCGACCGCGCTCCGCTTCCCGTCGACCGTCTCCTCTCCCACCAGGGCGTCCACAAAGCGAACCACCGGGCTCGCACCGATGCGCTCGAGCGGCCGAGAGCGCAGCGCGTTCATCGCCACCCGGATGCGTTCCCGGCCCTCGCGGTCGGGCAACGTGACCGACCACGGCACCGGGTGGGAGAGGCCGTGGGCCACGTGGAGCTCGTCGATACGGTCGAGCAACGTCCGTCCCCGTCCTTTCAGATGTCGGGCCAGCTCGGCGAGGCGAAGGGCGGCACCGATCCCGTCCTTGTCGCGCACCAGGGGGCCCACGGAGTACCCGAGGGCCTCCTCGTACCCGAAGACGAAGGCCTGGCCGGCCGCTTCGCCCTCGAGGGCGGCCTCCATGATCCACTTGAACCCGGTGAGGGTCTCGCGGAAGAAGACGCCCCGATCGCGCGCCATCCGCGACAGGAGGCTCGAGGAGACGACGCTGGTCACGACGAGCTTGCCGCGCCCCGCCGTCTCGGCGTGCTCCATGGCGTCGTCGGCGAGGAGGACGCCGATCTCGTTGCCCCCCAGCATGCGATAGCCATGACCTGCCGCATCGGGCACGGCGGCGGCGAGGCGGTCGGCGTCCGGGTCGTTGGCGAGGACCAGCTCCGCCCCCGTCTCCGCGGCCAGGGCGAACACCCGCTCCATCGTCCCCGGCTCCTCGGGGTTGGGGAGGCGGACGGTGGGGAACGCGCCGTCGGGGTCGCACTGCGAAGGCACCGAGGCCACGCCCGCGAAGCCGGACCGTGCGAGGGCGCGGACGACCAGACGGTGCCCCACCCCGTGGAGGGCGGTGTAGGCGATGCGCAGCGGCGTCGTCTCCGGGGGGTGCAGCGCCGCCCGGGCGAGGCCATCGAGGTAGGCTCCCTCCACCCTGCGATCCGTCGTGTCCACGAGCCGCCGGAGGCCGCCGGCGGCTGCATCCGAGGGGGATGGGCGGGAGATCGCGCCGAGCGAAGGTGCACGATCGATGCACGCGGCGATGGCCGAATCGACGGGCGGGGCGATCTGCGCTCCCGTCGGCAGGTAGACCTTGTAGCCGTTGTCGCCCGGCGGGTTGTGGCTGGCGGTGATGACCACACCGGCCGCCGCACCGATGCGGGGCACCGCGAAGGAGACGAGGGGCGTGGGCACCGGGTCGGGAAAGAGATGAACGGGGATGTCGAGCCCCGCCAGGACCGCCGCGGTGTCCTCGGCGAACTGGCGGCTCGAGCGACGCCCGTCGAACCCGACGACGACACCCTGCCGCCGGGGGTCGGGCCCACCGCGAGCGCTCGCCTCGGCGAGGTGCGTGCCCACCCCCCACGCGGCCTTCATGACCACGAGGCGGTTCATCCTGGCGAGGCCGGCTTCCACCCGGCCCCTCAGGCCGGCGGTCCCGAACTCGAGCGGCCCCGAGAAGCGGTCCACCAGCTCCCGGCGCTCTTCCTCGCCCCCCCCGTCCGCCCGCTCCAGGAGCTCCCGGAGCTCCGCCCGCGTCTCGGGATCCGGGTCCTCCGAGAGAAAGGCCCGGGCCGCGGCGATCGGATCCAGCATCGCGTCATTCTAGAGCCTCAGGTGCTAGGATCGCGCCGTGGAGTAGACCCGCCGCCGGGCGCCCGGCCGCAGCGTACTAGCGGCCGTGCAGGGCGGGCGGCAGGAAGAACACGACGACCGTCACCGCCGCCGCCGCGACGACGAGGGTGCGCGCGAAGCGGTCCGTCTTGTCCCTGGTCGCCGCCACCGCCACCACGGCCGCGACCCAGGCCAGCCACAGCACGAGGGTCTTGGTGCCGATCGGCTCGTCCCCGAGCGGCCAGCTCGCCCAGAAAGCGTCGAGGGCGAACTTCTGCACGATCGGTCCGAGGATCATCCCCCCGATCGTGATGCTGGCGAGGGTCACCCGCGAGAGGAAAAACGTATCCGGGAGCGTCCAGAGTGCACCGAGACCGGCCCGGACACCGATCAGCATCGAGAGGAAGATGAAGACGGCGTGAGAGAGGAACAAGACCCGGGGCACGCGGCCCCGGTACCGCATGACGACTGGCCCCTCCTCGGGGATGCGCGTGAGGCCGGACGGGCCGGCCAGCACCACCGAGTACTCGAGCTGCCCCCCCGGCGGCTGGGGCGGAAGCAGGCCGAACAGCTCCTCGCCGTCGTGGAGCATCGTGATGCCGCCGAAGGGCTCGTCGCCCGGGTGGGGGCGCCATCGGAGCGTCCCCGAAAGATCCGCGGGGGCGGCGATCGCGACCCGGAGCGGCTCACCGACGACCCCGCTGCGGAGAAAGCTGTAGCGGACGGTCGTCCCGGAGATCACCACCTCGCCCTCCCTCGGGGGCGTGGGATCCGTCCACCACTGCCAGGCCGCCGCCGTGAGCGTGACGGCGAGGGCGGCGGCCCAGAGAAGGACGGAGCCGGGAGCGGAACGCCTCCCGTCAGCCATGGAACCACCCGCACGCGAGCGGTTGAGCTGGCATGGTGCGAGCTACGTTACCGAGAGCCCGGTCGGGAGGTCAAGCGGACGCGGAGCGTGTTACTGTTTCTCGCTGAAAGGCTTCCGGCACGATGTCGACGCTCGACGCTATCCTGCTCATCCTCGTTGCCGCGGTTGTGGCGTGGGCGCTCGTCCTGTACCAGCGTGCGGCCGCGGCCCGACGCGCGCTGCGCGAGCGGGAGGCCGAGCTCGCCACGGAGCGTGAGGTGGCGACGAGCCTGCGCGCCAGCGAAGGGCGCTACCGGCAGCTGGTCGAGTCCGCCGACGACCTGATCTTCCGAACCGACACCGAGGGCCGCTTCAACTACGTGAACCCGGCGGTGGCGGAAGCCCTCGGGTTCTCCGCGGCCGAGCTTCTCGGCCGTCACTTCCGCGAACGCGTGCGCCCGGATTATCAGGAGCAGGCGCGGCAGTTCTACGAGGACCAGCGTCTCCAGGGGATCCCGAACACCTACTGCGAGTTTCCCATGGTGTCCCGCTCCGGTCAGGACGTCTGGCTGGGCCAGCGTGTCCAGGTCGCCACGGAGGACGGGCGCTTCACCGGCTTGCTGGCCGTCGCCCGCGACATCACCGACCGGAAGCTGGTCGAGCAGGCCCTGGAGCGCGAGCGCGAGCAGCTCCGGCAGATCGTGACCCACGCGCCGGTGGCGATGGCGATGCTCGACCGGGAAGGCCGCCACGTCGCCCACAGCGCGCGCTGGCTCAGATACGTCGCGGCGGAGGATCCGTCGGTGGTCGGGCGCACGCTGCGCGAGCTCTGGCCCGACATGCCCGCGAGGTACGACCACGTCCTCACCCGGGCCCTCTCCGGCGAGGTCGTCTCCGAGCCGGAGGACGCGCTCGAGCGCGCGGACGGCTCCAAGGTCTGGCTGCGCTGGACGGTCCATCCCTGGCGCGATGCCCACGGGGCGGTAGGGGGGGTGGTTCTGGCGGCCCAGAGCATCGATCTCCTGGTTCGGGCGCGCCAGGCCGCGGTCGAGGCATCGCGTCTGAAGTCGGAGTTCGTGGCGAACATGAGCCACGAGATCCGCACTCCGATGAACGGCATCATCGGCATGACGCGGCTCCTCCTCGACACCGATCTCACGGCGGATCAGCGGGAGTTCGCAGACGTCATCGACGGATCCGGCCGCGCGCTGCTCGAGATCATCAACGACATCCTCGATTTCTCGAAGATCGAGGCGGGGCGGATCGACCTCGAGATCGTGGACTTCGACCTCCGCCGGGCGGTACGCGAGGTTCTCGGATCCTTCGCCGAGGCCGCTCAGGCCCGGGGACTCGAGCTCCTCTGCCTCATCCGCCACGACGTGCCGAGCGCGCTCCGGGGCGATCCCGGTCGACTGCGCCAGGTCCTCACGAACCTCGTCGGCAACGCGGTGAAGTTCACGGAGAAGGGCGAGGTCGTTCTCCGGGTCACCCTCACGTCGTCCGTGGAGGACGCGGCGGTCGTCCGCTTCGAGGTGCGCGACACCGGCATCGGGATCGAGCCGGAGCTGAGGCCGCGGCTCTTCGAATCCTTCGTCCAGGCCGACGGCTCCACCACCCGCCGCTACGGCGGGACCGGGCTGGGCCTCGCCATCTCGCGGCGCCTGGTGCAGCTCATGGGCAGCGACATCGAGGTGGAGAGCCGGGTCGGGGAGGGCAGTGTCTTCTCCTTCGCCGTCCGCTTCGAGCGCCAGCCCCGAGCCGCGACCACCCTGTCCACACCCCCGACGCGTCTGGCCGGTCGACGCGTCCTCGTCGTCGACGACAACGCCACCAATCGCCAGATTCTCCGGCAGCAGCTCGGCCACTGGGGGCTCCGGGTCACCGCCGTCGAGGGCGGCCTGGAAGCCCTCGCCGTGCTGCGCGACGGCGCGGCGTCGGGGCAGCGCCACGACCTGGCCATCCTCGACATGAAGATGCCGGGGATGGACGGCCTGAGCCTGGCCCGCGCGATCAAGAGCGACGAGACGCTCGAGAGCGTGCGCCTCGTCCTCCTGACCTCCATCGGCCAGAGGGGGCACGGGGCGGAGGCGTCGCGCATCGGGATCTCGGCCTATCTCACCAAGCCGGTCGACGAGGCCGACCTCTACGACTGCCTCGTCGAAGTGCTCACGCGGGGGACGCGGCGGGCGCCTTCGCTCGTCACCCGGCACAGCCTGCGGGAGGCGCGCCCCCAGAAGGGAGCGCGGGTGCTGGTCGCCGAGGACAACGAGGTCAACCAGAAGGTCGCGGTCCGGCTCCTGGAGAAGCAGGGCTATCGCGTCGAGGTGGCGGACAACGGGCGCGAGGCGCTCGAGGCTTGTCAGCGATCCGTCTACGACGCGGTGCTGATGGACGGCCAGATGCCGGGGATGGACGGCTTCGAGGCCACCCGACGCATCCGGGAAGAGGAAGGCGAGGAGCGCCACACGCCGATCATCGCCATGACCGCGAGTGCGATGAAGGGCGACCGGGAACGATGCCTCGAGGCCGGGATGGACGACTACGTGGCCAAGCCGGTGACCCCGGAGTCCCTCGACGCGGTTCTCAAGCGGTGGGTCAAGGGGCGCGCGCCGCTGCTGGAGGCCTCCCCGGCGCCGCCGCCGTCGGCGTCGGACGAGCTGCTCGACGACGGCGTCATCCAGAGCCTGATGTCGGTCGACGAGGACGGCACCCTCATGGACGAGGTCGTCGCGACCTTTCTGCGGATCGCTCCCAAGCGGCTCACCGCGCTGCACAAGGCGGCCCGGGGCAATGCCGCCGAGCTCGAGCGAACCGCCCACAGCTTCCTCGGCAGCTGCGGCAACCTCGGCTGCCGCCGCATGGCCGACCTGTGTGCGCGGCTCGAGGTGCTCGGACGCTCGGGATCGACCGAGGGCGCGCCGGAGCTGGTCCGCGTGCTCGAGCAAGAGCTCGCCTTGGTCCGACCCCACCTCGAGGAGCTGCCGCGGCGCCACCCGAAGCGGGCGGCCTCGCCGGAGGGGCCTGCCGCGTCGTGAGGGTCGCATGATACGCGCCGCGTTGCGTGCCGTTTTGGAGGCGGTCTTCCGGGTGCTCTTCACCTACGACTGCCTCGACGAGCACAAGATCCCGGCCACGGGACCGGCGGTGATCGCCGCCAACCACCCCTCCTACCTCGATCCAATCCTCCTCTCGCTCCAGGTCGGGCGGCCCATCCGTTTCATGGCCTGGGACGCGCTCTTTCGGGTTCCCTTGCTGGGCGCCCTCATGCGCCTCTTCGGTGCCTTTCCGGTGGACGTCCGGGGAGGCCGGGGACGCGACGCCTACGAGAGGGCCCGCGCCCTGGTCGAGCAGGGCGAGCTGGTCGGCATCTTCCCGGAGGGGAAGCGCTCGCGCTCGGGCTGGATGGAGGAACGGCTGCGGGAGGGCGCAGCCCGGCTCTCCTGGGAGACAGGCGCCCCGCTCGTGCCGGCCACCATCACCGGAGCCTTCCGGGCGTGGCCCTACTTCCGTGCGTTGCCCGAGCCCGCGAAGATCAGGGTGCGCTATCACGATCCGATTGACCCCGAGCCCTACCGCCGGCTGCCGGAGGAGGAGGGCGTGGCCGCTCTGCTCGATGAGCTGCGACAACGGGTGGAGCGCACCCTCATGCCCGGGGTGAAAGCCGATCTGCGGATCAGCACTCTCTACCACGCCCCGGCACCCTGGCCGCGGCTCTTCGAGACGCTGCCCCCACTCGGCCTCGCCCTCCTCGTGTTCTGGAGGACGCGGTCCTTCTCGGACGTCTGGCCCTGCTACGCCTACATCGGCTACCTGCTGCTCGACCTCCTCGTCATCCCCCAACGCCGCCTCACGAAGTGGATTCGCAACGGCTCGTCCGCCGCCTTCACGCTCGTGTACGCGAACTGGGTCCTGCCGAAGCTGGGCTTGCCCGAGGTGCCGGGTGGGGGGGCGCTGCTGGCGGTGATGGCGGGGGCGACCTTCCCCTATCTCTACGAGCGCGGCCGGGTTGCGGTGGACTTCCTTCAGGGGACGGCGCTGGCCGCGCTCCTGACCCTCGGAACGTTGTACCTCGCGCCCACCGGACTCGGCCCCCACCTGACGCTGCCGCTGTATGCCGCGGCCTACGCGTGGGAGCGCCGGACGGTGTTCTGGCAGTACACGGCTCCGATCCTCGCCGCCTATGCGCTGCTGGTGCCGCTCTGGCTCGGCGGAGACTCGGAGCTGCTGCACTACGCGGTGGCCGGGCTCGTCGCCTGGCTTCTCGCGCGGTTCTTCTCGTCCGAGCCTTCACACGAGGAGTCGGGCGAGACGGTCACTCCGAACGAGGCCCCCGGCGCTCTCGGTCTGCTCGACGAGCTCGAACGCCCGGTCGCCGGCAGCGCGAAACCAAACCGCGATCGGGAGGACGACCGGCCGCCTCCGACGGACCAGCGCCCTTTACCCCCCGGTCTGCTCGACTGGTAGCGGCATCGGGGGGTCGGCGATCTTCAGGAGCTGCTTGCCCCGGTTCTTTCCCTCGAAGAGGCGGTTGAGCGTGGCCGGGGCGTTCTCGAGCCCCTCCTGGATATCCTCCTCGTGCCGGAGCTTGCCCTCCTGGACCCACTGGGACAGGGCCGCCACGGCCTCGCCCGCCCGGTCCATGTAGTCGAGGATGATGAAGCCCTCCATGCGCCCGCGCTGGACGAGGAGCGAGAGGTAGTTCCGCGGTCCGGGAGGGGGGGCCTTCTCGTTGTACGCGGAGATGGCCCCGCAGATCACCACCCGGCCCCGCATCGCGAGGTGGGCCAGGGCCGCGTCCAGGATCTCCCCCCCGACGTTGTCGAAGAACAGGTCGATGCCGTCGGGGCAGAGCTCGCCGAGACGGCGGTCGACCCGCTCGGCCCGATAGTCGATCACCGCATCGAAGCCCGCCTCGTCCGTGAGCCACGCGCACTTCTCGGGTCCCCCGGCGATGCCCACGACGCGACAGCCGTGGATCTTCCCAACCTGGCCCACCACCGAGCCGGTGGCCCCGGCCGCACCCGAGACGACGAGCGTCTCGCCCGCCCGCGGCCGGCCCACCTCGAGCAGACCGAAGTAGGCGGTGATGCCGGTCAGGCCCAGGACGCTCATGGCGAGCGGGATGTCGACGCCCGCCGGGAGCTTCGAGATCGGGAGCGGCCCACTGCCGTCCGTCAGGAGGTAGTCCTGCCAGCCGACGCCGCCCTGGACGATCTCGCCCGGTCGGTAGCCGTCGCGCCTCGAGCCCACCACCTGGCCGACGCCGAAGGATCGGACAACGTCACCGATCGCCATGGCCGGGATGTAGGTGTCCCGTGACATCCATCCGCGCTGCGTCGGGTCCATGGACAGGTACAGGTTGCGGACCAGGAACTGGCCCTCGCCTACGGACGGGACCGGCTCTTCGGCCCAGCTGAAGTCCGCCTCGCTGATCGTTCCCCTCGGACGGCGGGCCAGGCGCCACTGCCGATTCTTCGTCATGCTTTTCCCTCCGGTCCGTCGCTGGTCCAGGGACGTTGCTCGGCCCAGCTGCAGATCGCGCCCTGCATCTCGTCGAGCCGTCCGTCGAAGAAGTGGTTGGTGTCCGGGACGACGACGAGGGTGTGCCCCCGCGGGAGGGGTTCGACCAGCGATCGCACGGCCTCGCCGGAGCCGAACGGGTCGTTCTCCCCCTGAACGAAGAGCCGTGGCCGGTCGTCCCCGTCGAGCGGCGGCACCTCCTCGAGGAACGCGGCAGGGTAGCCCAGCACGAAGAGGGCGCGGACGCGCGGGTCCCGCCGGCCGACCTCCAGGGCCACCACCGCGCCGAAGGAGAAGCCGCCCAGGACCAGCGGTCGGCCCGCGAACCGGCGCTCCATCTCGTCCAGGGCGGCCCGCGCGTCGTCCTGCTCGCCCCGACCCTCGTTGAACGTACCCTCGCTACGACCGACTCCGCGGAAGTTGAAGCGGAGAACGGCGAGGCCGGCCGACTGGAGGGCACGGGCGGCCCGGAAGACCACCTTGAAGTGCATCATCCCACCGTGAAGCGGGTGGGCGTGGCACACGACCGCCGCGGCCACCGGGGCGGTCGCCGGGTTCATGAGAATGGCCTCGAGGCGCCCGGCCGGGCCCGCGAGGTCGAAGCTCTCGTTCACCGCCACGAAGGCGATTCTATCCGCGGAGTTCCGCCCGGCTCAGGCCCCGTGGGGAACCGTCGCGCCGGCGGTCGCGGACCCCCCCCGAGACCGCAGCTGCGCCGCTCGTGGGGGAGGGGTGTTCTGGTTCGCCTTCTTCACGACACGCACTGCCCCGAGGGCCCGCGCCCGGCCCACCGTGGCCCTCAACAGCCGGCGCAGCGCGCTCTTCGGGGCGTCGGGCGCCACGGCGAGCTCGTCGAGGCAGGCGAGCAGGCCGCCGATGCCCAGCTGGTAGCGCAGTGACAGCGTGGCCACCCCCACGATCCGGCCGCTCTCCTCGGCCACGCGCACGAGGAAGTTCGGATCGTTGATGGTCTTTCGGAAGGTGTGGGCAAAGGAGACCGGCTCCGGGTAGTACCCCACGTCCTCGAGCAGGTCGAGAACGGCCACGCCGTCCTGCAGCGACGCCGGTCGCACGTGTACGCCCATCTTGCTTACTCCTTCTGTGCCCCCGTGGCCACGGTGGTGTGTCCCCCGGGCCACGAAAAGGACCGGCTCACCGGCATTGACCCGGTCGTTCGGGGAGAGTGCAAGCCCGGGGCCAGTCTCGCCGGCCTCCGAAGAAACCGCTCCGGAAGAAGCGGCGCCGAACCGGCTCCTAGACGGCGGCGGCCTCCGGCTCGACTCCGTCGCGGCGCGCGTCGACTCGGGATCGCAGGAGCCGCTCGAGCCAGTCCAGGCTGACCGGCTTGTGCAGGAAGGCGTCCACCCCGAGGCGGGCAGCGGCGGCGGCGCGCTGGGGCTCGCCGTAGGCGGTGAGCACGACAACCGGAGGGCCGCTCTGCATCTGACGGAGGTAGGCGGCGATGGCAAGTCCCTCGGTGCCGGCGGTGGACGACAGGGAAACGTCGACGATCACGGCGCTGAACTGGACGCTGGCGAGCCGCTCAGCCGCCTCTCTCAGACTGCCCGCGGTCTCGACCTCGAACCCGCACCTCGAGAAATGGGCCTCGTAGACCCTCCGCACCGCGTCGCTGTCATCCACGACCAGAAGCCGCTCAGTCACGCAGGGCGCCAGTGCAAGGCCAGTGCCGTTCGCAGCGCACTGGCTATCAGTCACTTACGGGGGTTGCCAGGCTGTCACGAACGCCTCTGTCCGGCTGTCTGGCGCGGAAGCGGACACGGGTGCCCGCCGTGTCGAGGGCGAAGGGTGCGCGGAATCACACGCGGGCCGTGCGCTCGCCACGGCGCGACCAGGTGGGTCTCGCGGGCCGATTGACCGAACGAAAACACGGGTGGCAGACTGTCTCCTCTGGGGGTGGCGATGGCGTTGAGCGTGGCGGAGCGGGGGGAGCTGATCGAACGGTACGCAGCAGGGCCGGACCAACTCCGGGCCGCGTTCGCCCGGGTGCCCGAGGAGGCTCGCCAGTGGCGCCCGGGACCCGGGAAGTGGAGCGCCCACGAGATCGTCGTTCACTGTGCGGACTCCGAGGAGAACTCGGCCCTGCGGATCCGCTTGGTCCTGGCGGAAAAGGACCCCGTGATCCTCGGGTACGACCAGGATGAATGGGCCCGCGCCCTCGACTACCACTCCTGCCCGCTCGAGCCCGCGATGGCCGCGGTCGAGGCTGCCCGGGGGCGGACAGTGCCCCTCCTGCGCCGGCTGAGCGAAGCCGACTGGGCCAAGAAAGGCCGGCACACTGAGTCGGGTCCCTACACCGCCGAGGACTGGCTGCGCATCTACGCCGCGCACCTCGAGGGGCACGCGGCGCAGATCGGGCGGAACATCGACGCCTGGTCGTCGAGCCGGCGATAGCTAGGCCGGCTTGACCGCACGGAACGTCACGGACCGCACCCGGCCCACCAGGTCCTCTCGCCGCGTCCCCGTGCGCTCCAGGAGCTCGCGGGTCTGTTCGGGGGCGGCCACCTCCATCGCTGCTCCCTGATCGACATCGCGGAGGGCCTCGACCGATTCCAGGCCGGAGGACTCGACGAGATCGATGTACTCGTCCCGCCGCATTGCCCCCGAGATGCACCCCACCCAGGCCGAAAGGTCCTGCACCACCGCCTCCGGCAAGGGGGCATCGAGGACGATGTCGGCGACGACCATCCGGCCTCCCGGCTTCAGGACCCGGGCCACCTCCCGGAAGACGGCGGCCTTGTCGGGGACGAGGTTGATGACGCAGTTGCTCGTCACGGCGTCGACCGAGCCGTCCTCCACGGGCAGGGCCTCGAGCCGCCCCTCCCGGAACTCCACGTTTGTGTGTCCCGTGGTCGCGGCGCTCCTGCGCGCGCGCGCCAGCATCTGGGGGGTCATGTCCACGCCGATGACGCGCCCCGAGGGCCCGACTTCCCGGGCCGCGAGGAAGGCGTCGATGCCCGCCCCCGAGCCGAGATCGAGGACGGTCTCGCCGGGCTTCAGCTCCAAGAGGGCGACGGGCGCGCCGCAGCCAAGACCGAGGTCGGCCCCCTCCGGCAGGCCCGCGAGGTCCTTCTTGCCGTACCCGATCTGGAGTGACATCGCCTCATCGCCCCCGCAGCACGTCGAGGCCTTCGTTGTCGGTCCACAGCAGCTCCCGGCCGTCTCCGCGATCCGGCCGTAGCGCTCGCGGACCTCGGCCACCACCCCTTCCGCATCCTGCGTCGTCTCATCGACCCGTGTCATGGCTGTCTCCCTATTCAATGACCCCCACCCTGATCATTCATCGACCCCCCTCCCTAACCCTCCCCACGTAGGGGGAGGGAAATCGCTTGAGATAGGCCCCGTACGCCCGTGTGTCCCCAAGGAAAGGACACGCGGGCGGGTCCAGGCCTGGTGGCCAGTCTCGCTTCTCGATCGGCCTCCCACCCTATCGTTCCCCCCGTTCCGTTGCGCGTGTCTCGCTGCCGCAGGCGCAGGCCGGTCCGACTGTCTCGTTGCCCGGCAGGCCCTCCATGAGGTGCTCGTACGCACCGGGGCAGCAGGCCTCCGTGGCCGCGCGGACGGCGGCCAGCAGGTCGCGAAAGGCCGACGAGACGGCCTCCCGTCTCTCGGCCGGCACGCGCTCCAGGATCTGACGGGCGAACGCCACCTCCTGCCGCTCGAGCTGTCGCGCCGCCGTCCGCCCCTTCACGGTGAGCGACACCCGCGACGACCGCGCATCCTCGGGATCCGGCTCACGCCGGACGAGCCCCTCCCCCTCGAGCCGCTCCACGTTCCGCGAAAGCGTCGAGGGCGTCACCCCGAGGCGCCGGCCCAGGGAGCCGAGCCTCAGCGGCCCCTCGCTCAGCAACGTCTCCAGAGTGGCCGCCTGGGCCACGGTCACCCCGCAGCAGGCCACGTCGGCCCGCTCCGCCACCGAGAAGCGGCGCACCAGGCCGCGGACCCCCTGCAGCAGGTCCCGCGCTGGATCGACGTCGTTCGAGAATCCCATCTCAATATATTTGTAGGATACAAATATCGATCTGTCAAGCCCCCCCGGCCGGCGTAGGATGGGAGGCCATGGCGGGCTGGGCGCTCGATCTCGGGACGACAAACTCCGGGGTCGCCCGTTGGGACGAGGACGCCGGGCAGCCGCAGCTCGTGGAGCTGCCCGAGATCTGCCGGCGACCGTGGGGGACCGACCCGCTGGAGGCCCCGCGCCTCGTGCCGTCGGCCGTCCACCTGCTCGAGCGCCCGGGTCTGCTCGATCGCCTGGGCACCTGGCGACCGATCGCCCGGCGCTTCTTCCTCGGTCACACCGCCCTCATCGGGAGGAAGGCCCTCGATCGGAACCGTGACGCGGCCCATCCGGCCTTCGTCCCGGCATTCAAGCCGGCCCTCGCCTACGAGTCGCTGCGTCCCCTGGCCCGGGTCGGGCGTCGCGGTGTGACCGCCCGCGAGGCGGCGCGTGCCTTTCTCCGGGAGCTCCTCCGCGAGGTGAAGAGCACCACCGGTCACCGTATCCGCGATCTCGTCGTCACCTCGCCGGTCTCGGCCTTCGAGACCTACCGCGCCGAGGTCCAGGGCATCCTGCGGCGCCTCGGTGTCCGGCGGCTCCGCTTCCTGGACGAGCCGGTGGCGGCAGCACTGGGGTACGGGCTGAGCCTTTCGCGGGAGCGCCTGGTCCTGGTCGTCGACATCGGCGGCGGGACGATGCACGTCGTCCTCGTGCGCCTCTCCCCGCGCGGGTCGATGGCCGGAGAGGCACAGGTCCTGGCCAAGCAGGCCCGTCCGCTCGGGGGGCACGCGGTCGACGGCTGGGTGCTCATGAGCGTCTGCGAGGAGATGGCCTATCCGCTCCTCGACTCCTCCGACGACGAGGACACGCGCTTCTGGAGACGCGTGATGCTAGCCGAGGCCTGTCGGGTCAAGGAGGCCGTGTTCTTCGACGAGAGCGCGATCTTCCGGGTCACGCCCCCGGGGCTTCTCAGCCTGGGGGACCGCCGCCGCCCCGGATCCGGGGTCGTGACGGTGACGCGAGACCGGCTCGGCGAGATCCTCACCGAGCGCGGGTTCTACCGCGCCCTCGAGCACTGCCTGGAGGAGGTCTTCGACGCCGACTCGGCCCCGGCCCGGGTTGAGGACGTCGAGGAGGTGCTCCTAGTCGGCGGCTCCACCCTTCTCCCCGGGGTTTTCGGCCTCCTCGAGAAGCGCTTCGAGCGCCGACGCCTGCGGGCCTGGCAGCCCTTCGAGGCAGTGGCCTACGGCGCCGCCAGCTTCGCCGCCGACCACATGAGCCAGCTCGACTTCATCGTGCACGACTACGCCTTCGTCACCCACCACCCGAAGACGGGCGAGGCCCAGCACACGGTGATCGTTCCTCGTGGCACCCGTTTCCCGACGCGACTCGACCTCTGGAAGCGCCAGGTCGTGCCGACCTGTGCGCTCGGCGAGCCGGAGCACATCTTCAAGCTCGTGATCTGCGAGGTGGCCCGCTCGGACGGGCACGAGCGGCGGTTCGTGTGGGACGCGGCCGGCGACCTGCACAAGGTGGGCGGGACCGGGGGCGGGGAGAGGCAGGTCGTGGTTCCCCTCAACGAAGCCAGCCCGACGCTCGGGTATCTCGACCCGCCGCACCAGCCCGGCGACCGTCGGCCGCGTCTCGAGATTGCCTTCGGCGTCAATGCCGAGCGCTGGCTGGTCGCCACCGTGCGCGACCTGCTCTCCGGGAAGAGCCTTCTGGATGCGGAGGCAGTCGTGAGGTTGATGTAGGACGGGTAGGGAACGTGGGTCCTCTTATCGGCATCGTCGCCACCGGCGTCGTCCTCTCGGTCGTCTACCTCTTCGCGCACGCGGCGGCACAAGCCCGGGGGCGGGCCTGGCGTGTGGCGGCGAAGGCGGCGGGGCTGACCGACCCGGTGACCTCGGACGTCCTCGGGATCGAGACGGGGCTCACCGGTCGATCGGGCCTGCTCCGTGTCGCCCTCGAGCGCTACCAGCGCGGAAGACACGAGAAGGGGACGCGGATCGTGATCGACGGCCTCGGCCACCCCTCCTACGAGTTTGCACTGCGCAGGGAGGGCGTCGGCTCGACCATCGAGAAGGCGTTTGGAGAACGGGAGATCGAGCTGGGCGACCGAGAATTCGACCGCCGGGTGTACATCCACGGCTCGCCACGGGTCATCCACGCCATCCTCGACTCCGAGACGCGCGGTCTCGTGGGTGAGCTGATCGACGGTCACATCCCGACCGGGGATTCCCCGGAGCCGCTGAAGGCCCGCGTCGCGGTCTCCGACGGGGCCCTGCGGGCGGAGATCCCCGAGCGCGCCTTCAGCCCCGGAGGGAGGCGGCTTCCCGGGGCGCTCCTCACGCTCCTGACCGCGGCCCGCCGTCTCGTCCTCCCCGACGACCTTCCGTCCCGGTTGGCCGAGAACGTCCGCACCGACCCGCTCCCGGCGGTGCGCCTCGCCAACCTCCTCACCCTCACGCGCGAGTACCCGAGCTACGCGGTCACTCGGGAGGCCTTGCGGGCGGCCCTCGCCGATGCCGACGACGAGGTGCGGCTGCGGGCGGCCATGGTCCTCGGAGAAGACGGGTACGAGGTCCTGAGGCAGATCGCCTCGAGCGTGGACGTCGCTGACCGGCGTTCCGCCCGGGCCGTGTCCGCCCTCGGCTCGCACCTCCCCCGCGAGGCGGCGGAGGGCATCCTCCACCGTGCCCTCGAGGCCGGGCGGCGTGCCACCGCCGCCGCCGCCGTGCAGGTCCTCGGACGCCTCGGCGGGGACGCGGTCGTCGGGGCCCTCGCCGCCGCCCTGGCCGACGACGACGACGAGCTCGTCGTCACCACGGCCGCGGCCCTGGGGGCCACCGGCAGCCCCGCCGCCGAGGCCCCGCTCATGGCCGCCCTCGATCGGGACGGTCCCACCGTCTGGCCCGCGATCGCCGAGGCCCTCGGCCGCGTGGGCACGGCTGCGGCGGTGGCGCCGCTGCGGACGATGGCCTCGCGCTTCCCCTTCGACCTCGGCCTGCGCCGCGCCTCTCGACAGGCCATTGCCGAGATTCAATCTCGTCTGACCGGTGCGACGCCGGGCCAGCTGGCCCTGGCCGACGGCGACGCCGGTCAGCTCAGTCTGGCCGAAGAGAACGTGCAGGGCCGCGTGTCGATGGCGGGTGAACCGGAGGGCGATGGCAGGATTGAGATGCCAGGTGAGCCGCTCGGAGAGCCGAAGCGCGAGGAACAAGACGAAGAAGACGAGCAGGAACCTCCCGGTTCCCGCCCGCTCCCGGGACGACGCTCCGAGGCCGAGTAGGCGACCCACCACGCCCAACGCTGGTGGGGGGCGAGCGCATCGCTCATCCGCCGGGCGATCGACGACCTGGACCGCGCGGACCAGGAGCCGGCTCGAGACGTGCGGCGATCCCGCTGCCGCCGGCGTGCTAGCCTTGCCCACCATGTCCGGAGCGTCGGCCGATCCGCCGCTGCTGCACGACGTCCTCACGAGTCGCGTCTACGACGTGGCCCGCGAGACGCCACTCGAAGAGGCGCCACGCCTCTCCCGACGCCTTGGCCACACCGTGCTCCTCAAGCGGGAAGACCTGCAACCGGTCTTCAGCTTCAAGCTGCGTGGGGCCCACAACCGCATCGCCCACCTGACGCCCGAGGAGCGCGCCCGTGGCGTCATCACCGCGAGCGCCGGTAACCACGCCCAGGGGGTGGCCTACTCGGCTCGCCATCTCGGCCTCGAGGCCGTCATCGTGATGCCGAAGACGACTCCCGAGATCAAGGTCGAGGCGGTGGAGGCGATGGGGGCGGACGTCGTGCTG
>Ga0316577_10000363_pt1 | contig 17058 bp, 12 predicted proteins | sample S5NA_FD_203073 | JGI IMG/M metagenome (GOLD analysis project Ga0316577, IMG submission 203073) | Rhizosphere microbial communities from salt marsh grasses in Alabama, United States - S5-7_050615r2r1 | ecosystem: Host-associated > Plants > Roots > Rhizosphere | place: USA: Alabama | collected... | reverse complement strand
GCATGGAGGGTTTCGGGATCATAGCGATTGCCCACCGCGGCGAGCCCCTCGAGGAGCACCGCTCCCTGCCGCTCCCGCACGTCCCGGGTCCGCTGGAGGATCGCCGCCGAGTCGGCGGTGCCCCGGGCCCGGATCCGCCGGAGATCGTCGCGAAGGCGGTCGATGTCCAGGTCGAGGATGCCGTCGGCGAGGTGGCTTCGGCTGCGGGCCCGCGCCACCCTCAGGCGCCGCAGGAGCTCCCGCTGCTCGGCCGAGGCCGTGTCGAGCCCGGCCAGCCGCCGTTCGAAGAGCGCCACCAGCACGTCGAGATCGCGCCCCGTGCCCGCGGCCCGCGTGAGCTCACCCAGGATGCGCCGGGCACGCTTGACGCGGCGGCCGCGGGCCTTGCGGGCCAGGAGGGGGAGGGCGACCCGGAGACGCCGGCTCGCCACCCGCACCTGATGGACCGGCTCCTCTTCGCCGGCCAGGGCCCCGGGAAACTCGCGAAACAGACGGCGCACCCGCTCCCTGAAGAGCGCGGCCGCGCGGTCGTCTGCGGAGCTGGCTGAGGGCATTGGGGGTCCCGCTGAGGGCGGAGAGGATACCACGCCGCCGTGACAGGCGATCGCCGCGATGGGGATAGAATGGAAATTCGTCCGTGTTCCCGCCCAAAATGGCCCCAATCACGCCACCCTCGCCCGCTCCCCGGAATCGCCCTGGTGCGGGCGGGCCCACGGAGGGCCCTGAGGCACCGGCCCCGCGGGACGAGCCGGACGGGGCCTCCCGCCCGATGGCGGTCCTGGACGTCGGGGCGAGCGCGCTGCGGCTTCTGGTGGCCGAGATCCTCCCCGGGGAGCGCCCGCGGGTGATCGAGGAGGCCTCGCGCGCGGTCGCCCTCGGCAAGGATGCCTTCACCGCCGGCCGTCTGGGGGCGCCGGCGATCGAGGCGGCGCTGCGGGCCCTCGAGGGCTTCCGGCGGATCATGGACTCCTACGGGGTCGTCCGGTACCGGGCGGTGGCCACGAGCGCGGTGCGCGAGGCGGTCAACCGCGACACCTTCCTCGACCGGGTTCGACTGCGCACCGGGATCGACGTGGAGATCATCGACGGTTCGGAGGAGAACCGACTCACCTACATGGCGGTCCGCGAGGCCCTCCGCGAGGGCCAGACCCTCACCGCCGCGGACTCCCTCCTGGTGGAGGTGGGCGGCGGCAGCGCGGACCTGTCTTTTCTCCGCAAGGGCGAGCCGATCTACTCCGGGACCTACGCCCTCGGGGCCATTCGAATGCGGCAGAGCCTCGCCTCGTGGCACGGGAGCCACGAGCAGCGGGTGCGACTCTTCCGCCGTCATGTACAGAACATCGTCGAGGACATCCGGCGGGAGATACCGCTTCGGGAGGCCCGCCAGTTCATCGCCCTCGGTGGCGATGCGCGCTTCACCGCGGACGAGACGGTGGGCGAGGCCGCCGGGGAGGCGGTGCGCGCGATCGATCGCGAGCGTTTCCTGGAGTTCTGCGAGGAGACGGTGGCGCTCGACGACGATCAGCTCGTGGAGCGTCATCGGCTGCCACCGGTGAGGGTGGAGACGCTCGCCCCGGCCCTCCTCGTGTATCGGGAGCTGCTCCACGAGACGCAGGCGACGCAGGTTCAGGTCCCGGAGGCCACGCTCCGGGCGGGTCTTCTCCTCGACATGGTTCGCACCGAGCAAGGACACGGCATCGAGGATCTCTCGCGGCAGGTCCTGGGATCGGCGGCGGCCCTCGGCGAGAAGTACCGCTATGATGCGGCCCACGCCGGCAACGTCGCGTTCCTGGCCACGCGGCTCTTCGACGAGCTCCGTTCCGAGCACGGGCTCGGTGAGCGGTCCCGCCTGCTCCTCGAGGTGGCGGCGCTCCTGCACGACATCGGGGCCTTCGTCAGCCTGCGCGGCCACCACAAGCACACCCAGTACATCCTCTCGGTAGCCGAGATCTTCGGGCTCAGCGGGGACGACATGGCGGTGATCTCCAACGTGGCCCGCTACCACCGCCGGAGCACGCCCATCAAGTCGCACCTCGCCTACATGGCCCTCGACAGCGAGGCGCGCGTGGTCGTGAACAAGCTGGCCGCGATCCTTCGGGTCGCCAATGCCCTCGACGCCGACCACCTGCAGAAGATCCGCGACGCACGGGTGCTCCGCGAGGACGACCACTGGGTACTGGAGGTCGACGGCGCCGGCGACCTCACCATCGAGCGCCTGGCCGCGCTCGCCCGCGCCGATCTGCTCACCGAGGTCTTCGGCCGCCGAGTCGCCTTCCGCGAGGCGGGAGGACGATCGTGAAGAAGAGATCGCGCCGACGCCAGCCCGAGCTCTTCCTCAACCGCGAGCTAAGCTGGCTCGAGTTCAACCGGCGGGTGCTCGAGGAGGCCCAGGACCCCTCGAACCCGCTCCTCGAGCGGCTCAAGTTCTCGGGGATCGTGGCCAGCAACCTGGACGAGTTCTTCATGGTTCGCGTGGCGGCCCTCAAGAATGCGGTGGCCGAAGGCGACATCGCCCCCGACCTCGCCGGGCTCAGCCCGGCCCAGCAGCTGAAGGCCATCTCGGAGCGCGCGCACGTGATGGTCGACGAGCTGTATGCGGTGCTGCACGACGAGATCCTGACCCCGCTGGCTGGTCGGGGCCTGCGACTCGCGCCGCCGTCCGCCCTCGCGCCTCCGGTTCGCGCCGCGTTCGGCCGGTACTACCGTGACGACGTGATGCCGGCGCTGACGCCGCTGGCCATCGACGCCTCCCGGCCCTTCCCGATGCTGGCCGGCCTGAGCCTCAACCTGGCCGTCTTCCTGGAGCCGCCGGAGGGAGAGGAGGAGGCCCGGCTGGCGGTGGTCCAGGTGCCCGGGCGGCTGCCCCGGCTGGTGCGGCCGCCGGGTGTCGAGGGCATGGTCTACCTGCTCCTCGAAGACGTGATCCGCTCCGAGCTCGGGACCCTCTTCCCGGGCCAGGAAATCCGGGACGTGGCCGCCTTCCGGGTGGCTCGCGACTCCGAGCTGGACCTCGACGACGAGGGCGGCCCGGACTTCCTGCAGGTCATCGAGGAGGAGCTCAAGAACCGCCGGCGCAGCGGGATCGTCCGGCTCGAGGTGGAGGAGTCGGTGTCCGCGGAGCTGCTCGAGCTTCTGACCACCCGTCTCGACGTCGGCCCCGACGATGTCTACAAGGTGCGGGGTCCGGTTGACATTCGCCCCCTGCTGCGGCTGGTGGACCTGCCGCCGCTCGAAGACCTTCGGGATCCCCCCCTCAAGCCCCAGCCCACGGTGACGGTGGCGGGCGAGGCGCTCTTCACCCTCCTCGACGAGCGAGACGTCGCGCTTCACCTCCCCTACGACGCCTTCGATCCCGTCGTGGCCTTCGTCTCCTCCGCGGCGGAAGACCCGGACGTGCTGGCGATCAAGCAGACGCTGTACCGCACGAGCGGCGACTCGCCCGTCGTGCGGGCCCTCGCGCGGGCGGCGGAGAACGGCAAGCAGGTGACGGTGCTCGTGGAGCTTCTGGCCCGATTCGACGAGCAGTCGAACATCCGCTGGGCGCGGGCGCTCGAGGAGTCGGGCTGCCACGTCATCTACGGGATCCGGGGCTACAAGACCCACTCCAAGATCTGCCTCGTCGTCCGCCGGGGTCGCCGAGGCATTCAGCGGTACGTTCACCTCGGCACCGGGAACTACAACGAAGGCACGGCGCGTCTGTACACCGACTTCGGCCTCATGACCTCCGATGCGGAGATCGGCGCGGACGCGTCGTCGTTCTTCAACGCGTTGACCGGCTACTCCGACCCCCCGAAGATGAAGAAGCTGGTGATGGCCCCCACCTTGCTGCGGGACCGGACCCTGAGGCTCATCGACCGCGAGCGGCAGCGGGCCGAGGAAGGCCAGCCCGCGGAGATCCGGGCGAAGATGAACTCGCTCGTGGACGAGGAGATCATCCGGGCTCTCTACGACGCGGCTGCCGCCGGCGTGAGGATCCAGCTCAACGTCCGCGGGATCTGCTGCCTGCGCCCCGGGGTCCGGGGGGTAAGCGACACGATCGAGGTCGTGTCGATCGTCGACCGCTTCCTCGAGCACTCGCGCATCTTCCACTTCCGGAACGGCGGTGACGAGGAGGTCTACCTCTCCAGCGCGGACTGGATGCCTCGCAATCTCGACCGGCGGATCGAGCTGCTGTTTCCGGTGGAGTCGCCGGAGGGCCGGCTGAAGGTGCTCCGCGCCCTCGACGCCGCCTTCCGCGACAACGTCAAGGCCCGTGTCCTGCAGAAGGACGGAAGCTACCGTCGTCGCCGGCCCCGGAGGGGCGAGGAGGCGTACCGCTCCCAGATCGAGCTGCACCGGGAGGCCAAGGGAGCGGCCGAACGGGCCCGCGTGGCGACCACCATGGCCCTCGAGCCTCTCGCCTCGCCCGAGGGCTGAGAAGACCTCTCCGGCTCGAGCTTCGAGAGGGAAACACGTGGACCGCACCGGGAATCGAGCGGGCGCCGGGCCACCGGGGACACGGCGCCTCGACCGGCGAGAGCTGCTCGCTGGTCTCACCGGCGCCGGGGCCGAGCGGGGAGGCCACTGGATCCGCGTCCACCGGCCGGCCATGGCCTGCCGTTTCGAGGTGACCCTCGGGTCGGAGGACGCCCGCTTCGTGCCGGCGGCACGCGCGGCCCTCGACGAGGTCGATGCTCTCGAGGGAGCGCTCACCGTTTTCCGTGACTCGAGCGAGCTCGCGCGGGTGAACCGTCACGCCGCCGCGGGGCCCGTCGGCGTGTCGACTGGACTGTGGGACCTCCTGGGTCTTTGCCGGGACCTCCACGCCGCGACCGGCGGGGCGTTCGATCCCACGAGCACGCCCCTGAGCCGCGAGTGGGGGTTCCTCACCCGCGAGGGTCGGGTTCCCTCGGCGGAGCAGATCGAGGCCACCCGGGCCCGGGTCGGCATGGGGCGTGTGGTGCTCGACGAGGCGGATCGATCGGTGAGCTTCGCCAGCCCCGGGGTCGAGCTGAATCTCGGGAGCATCGGCAAGGGCTGGGCCCTCGACCGGATCGCCTCCGGCTTGCGCTCACGGGGCCTGCACCACGCCCTCGTCAGCGCGGGCGGCAGCAGCTTCCTGGGCTGGGGTGGCCGGGACTGGGCCGTGACGCTGCGCCCGGGCCGGGAGCCCCTGGCCGACCTGCGGCTCCGCCGCGCCGCGCTGGGCACGAGCGGGGCGGGGGAGCAGCACTTCGAGGTCGACGGCCGGCGCTTCGGTCACGTGATCGATCCCCGCACCGGGACGCCGGCAGAAGGGATCCTCAGTGCCAGCGCGGTCACGGCGAGCGCGGCGACCGCGGACGCGCTTGCCACCGCGTTCCTGGTCGGTGGCACCCCCCTGGCGAGGAGCTACTGCACCGAGCACCCGGGGACGGTGGCGATCCTCGTCTTCGAGGAAGACCCCCGGGCGATCGTCGTGTACGGTTCGCGGGCGGGATCGGCCATCGAGCCGGCCGCGGGCATCCGCCTCGCCACGGGCGAGAGCTGATGCGCCGGGCCTCCCTCGCAACCTGCCTCGGGGCCGTCCTGAAACGCGCTGCCGATACCGCGAAGGCCCCCGCCATGCAGGCGTGCAGGAAGTCGTTGATGACGGGGGCCGGACATTGGCTTTGGCATCCACATCTGCTATGTTCGCTTCGGGTGCGGGCCGCGCGTCGAACGGCCTACGCCCGCCCGCAAAACCCCTGAATTGACGGCGCCAATCAGCCTGCCGGGACGCCGGCGAGGGCGAGCAAGGTAAGCGATGCCACCGTCTCACATCGAGGAGTCCCTCGAGCGCGACATCGAAAGAATCCGGAGCGAGGTCCGCGAGATGTCGGCCGTGGCCGAACGGTCGCTCCGCGACTGCGTCCGCGCATTCGTCGAGAACGACCGCCAGCTCGCCTATGCCGTCATCCTCCGCGACCAGTACATCGACGAGAAGGAGAAGGCGATCGACCAGCTGTGCCTCGAGTTCCTCGTGCGGCAGCAGCCGGCGGGCGCCCACCTGCGCTTCGCGTACGCCACCATCAAGATCAGCCTCGAGCTCGAGAGAGTCGGCGACTACGCCGAGAGCGTGGCCCGCCAGCTGGTCAAGCTCGGCAAGCTGCCCCCGCCGCCCGAGATGTTGAAGCAGTGGATCGCCGAGATGGCGGACCGGGCCATCCCGATGTTCCACGACGCGGTCGAGGCCTTCGTCCGCCAGGACGCGGAGCTGGCGAAGAAGGCGATGGAGGCCGAGCCCGCGGTCGACGCGCTGAAGCGCAAGTTCAGCTCCGAGGTGGTGGAGCTCGTCCGCGAGCAGAAGATCCCGCCGGAGGGGATCGCCCCCCTGATGACCATCGGCCGTCGCTTCGAGCGCGTGGGCGACCAGGCTCGCAACGTGTGCATGGAGGTGCTCTACATGTGCACGGGCGAGTACGCCAAGCACCCCGACGCCGAGACCATCCGGATCTTGTTCGTCGACGAGCGCAACTCCTGCCGTAGCCAGATGGCGGAGGCGATCGCGACCGCCCTGGCCCAGCCCCGGTTTGTCTTCGCCAGCGCCGGCATCGAGCCGGGGGAGATCGAGGAGAAGACGATCGCCTTCCTGAAGGAGAAGGGCCTCGACGTGACCCGTCTGGCCCCGAAGTTCATCTACCAGGTCCCGGACCTGGACCGGTTCCAGGTGACCGTCGGGCTGGCGCGGAAGGTGAAGCAGGCCTTCCCTCGGACGCCCCGCAAGATGGTGTACGTGGACTGGAGCCTCGCCGACCCGTCGCAGGTGGAGGGAACGCCGGAGGAGGTGAAGGCGGCCTACGAGGCCGCGTTCGAGCACCTCTCGAGCCACATACACGACCTCGTGGGAGCCGTCCTGGGCAACCGCGCCGACTAGGTCACGAACGATCGTCCGGAGGAGAGATCCAATGCATTCACCCCAGCCCCACCCGAACCCTCGACAGATCCTGGGAAGCCTCGTCCTCGTCGCGGCCGCGGCGCTCCTCGCGTGCGGGCCGTCGGGAGGCGGGGGTGAGGGACAGCCAGGGACGACCATCATCCAGAACAAGGGCTCCGACACCATGGTGAACGTGGCCCAGGTCTGGGCCGAGGAGTACCGGAGCGTGGCGCCCGAGGTCGAGGTCGAGGTGTCCGGCGGCGGCTCCGGTGTGGGCATCGCCGCCCTCATCCGTGGCGCCGTCGACATCGCCAACGCGAGCCGGGACATGAAGCCGCAGGAGATCGAAGCGGCGGAGAAGAACACCGGCAAGACACCCAAGGAGTTCACCATCGGCTACGACGCCCTGGCCGTGTACATCCACAAGGCCAATCCGCTCGAAGAGATCGATTTACCTAAACTCGCCGAGATCTTCGCCGAGGGGGGCTCTGTCACACGGTGGTCACAGCTGGGTGTCACGATCCCCGGCGTTTCGGACGACACCATCGTCCGGGTCAGCCGTCAGTCCAGCTCCGGGACCTACGAGTTCTTCCGCGACCACGTCCTCGAGAAGAGGGACTTCAAGCTCGGTTCGCGGGACCTGAACGGCTCGAAGGAGGTCGTGGAGCTCGTGAGCACTACCCCGACGGCCATCGGCTACAGCGGGATGGGCTACGCCACGGACGAGGTCAAGATGCTTCGACTCGAGTCCGCGCCCGGCAAGCCGTCCTACGAGCCCTCCGTGGAGAACACCAACAACCACACCTACCCGCTCGCCCGCCCGCTTCACCTGTACACCCTCGGCGAGCCCGAAGGCGCGGTGAAGGCGTACATCGAGTGGATCCTCTCGCCCCCGGGCCAGCAGGTCGTCGAAGACAGCGGCTACGTGCCGCTGGCCACGAGCGAGCCCGACGCCGAGCCAGAGCCCCCGACGGGTTCCGAGGAAGGCTCCACGGAAGACTGATCGCCGCTGGTCGAGCCGCGTCCCGGGGCGGCGCACCGACCCCACGGCGACCGACACCGCCAGAATGACGAACGACCGTCCCCGCCAGCCCGACCGGACGAGCCGCCCCCGCTGGGCGGTCCTCGGCGAGAGACTGCTCGAGGCGGTGATCCGCCTGAGCGGCGTCAGCGCGATCATCTTCGTGCTGTCGATCTTCTTCTTCATCTTCCGCGAGGCGGCGCCGGTGCTGGCGAGCGAATCGTTCAAGCTCGGGCAGTTCTTCTTCAGCACCGAGTGGTACCCCACCTCGGCCGTGAACGTGCGATACGGCACCCTCGCCCTGACCGTGGGCACCGCCAGCGTGACGGTCCTGGCCATGGTCCTGGCCGTGCCCTTCGGCCTCGGCGCAGCCGTCTATCTCTCCGAGTTCTGTGGCCCCCGGGTCCGCGAGACGCTCAAGATCGTGATCGAGCTGCTCTCCGCCATCCCCAGCGTCGTCTGGGGCTTCATCGGCCTCACGGTGATGAGCAAGCTGATCGTCCAGTACACCGGAGCCCCGGTCGGCGTGAACGTCCTGAACGGCGGGATCATCCTCGCCCTCATGAGCGTGCCGATCATCGTCTCGATCGGCGAGGACGCCTTGAAGGCCGTCCCCGACTCCTACCGCGAGGCGGGTGTCGCTCTCGGGGCGACGCGGTGGCAGCTCGTCTACCGCGTGCTTCTCCCCGCCGCCCGCAACGGGCTGCTGGCGGCGGTGCTCCTCGGGGTGGGCCGGGCGGTGGGGGAGACGATGGCTGTGCTCATGGCCACCGGCCACGCGGTACAAATTCCCCACGGGATCCTGGACTCCGTCCGCACCCTGACCGCGAACATCGCGGCCGAGCTCGGCGAGGCCCCGGAGGGATCCGATCACTACCGCGTGCTGTTCCTCACCGGGGTCCTGCTCTTCTCGATCACCTTCGTCGTCAACCTGACCGCGGACCTGGTGATTCGAGGCATCCGGAAGAAGTGACGATGGCGACTGAAGCTCCGCCCCGCAGCCGCTTTGCCCGCACCGCCTTCGGCGCCCGCAACGAGCGCACGGAGAAGCTGGCGGGAGCGGTGTTCGGACTGATGTCGGCGGCGATGGTGGTTCCCCTCGTGGCGATCGTCGTGTACCTCTTCTGGCTCGCCTGGCCCTCGCTCGGCTGGGAGTTCATCGTCGACGTGCCCCGCCGGGGCATGACCGAGGGCGGGATCTGGCCGGCCTTCGTGGGCACGCTGTACCTCGTGGGCATGTCGCTGGCGGTCTCCGCCCCGATCGGGGTCCTGGCCGCCGTCTACCTCAACGAGTACGCGAAGGACAACTGGTTCAACCGCGTCGTCAATCTGGCGGTCATCAACCTGGCCGGGGTTCCGAGCATCGTGCACGCGCTGTTCGGCCTCGGGGCCTTCGTCTACGCCGCCCGCTTCGGGTACTCGATCATCTCCGCGTCGCTGACCCTGGCGATCATGACCCTGCCCGTGATCATCGCCAGCACCCGCGAGGCCCTGGCCTCGGTGCCCATGCCCTTCCGGGAGGCCTGCTGGAACGTCGGGGCCACCCGCTGGCAGACCATCAAGGCCGTCGTCCTGCCCAACTCGATCAGCGGGATCCTCACCGGGATCATCCTGCAGGTCAGCCGAGCCGCGGGCGAGACCGCCCCGATCATGTTCACCGGAGCCGTCTTCTTCAAGGCGGTCAGCCGGGGCGACCTCTTCCCCTACGCCCTGAACGAGCAGTGTATGGCCCTCTCGATGCACCTCTACACCCTCTCGACCCAGGTGCCCGACGTGAAGGAGTCGATGCAGTACGCGACGGCGGTGGTGCTCCTGGGGTCCGTTCTCCTCGTCAATGCGGCGGCCATCGTCCTGCGGGTGTGGCTGCGCAGCCGGAAGAAGTGGTGAGGGTGTGAGCGAGGCCGCCCCCAAGATCGAGGTCGAGGACCTCCGCCTCGCCTACGGCACGAAGGAGGTCATCCACGGGATCACCTTCGATGTCCACCACAACGAGATCCTCGCGGTGATCGGACCCGCCCAGTCGGGCAAGACGTCCATGCTGCGCTGCCTCAATCGCACCATCGACTTCGTTGCCCAGGCCACCGTCCGCGGGACGATCCGGGTCGATGGAGAGGACATTCGCCGGGTCAGGGACGTCTTCGCCCTCCGGCGCAAGATCGGGATGGTGGCCCCCCTGCCCGTCGGGCTCCCCATCACCATCTACGACAACGTCGCCTTCGCTCCCCGCAGCGCGGGGCGGACGCGCAAGGCGGACCTCGACCCGATCGTCGAGCGGTGCCTTCGCCAGGCGGCGCTGTGGGACGAGGTGAAGGACCGGCTCGGCAGCCTCGGGACCGCACTCTCGGGCGGCCAGCAGCAGCGCCTCACGATCGCCCGCGCCCTCTCGCACCAGCCCGAGATCCTCTGCCTGGACGAGTTCTCGATCGCCATCGATCCCGTCACGACCATGCGCATCGAGGATGTGCTGAAGGAGCTGCGGGAGGAGATGACGATCCTCCTCGTCACCAACCTGACCCAGCAGGCCCGGCGGCTCGCCAACCGCACGATGTTCCTCTGGAACGGGGAGATCGTCGAGCTCGACGACACGGACGCGATCTTCTCCGCGGAGACGAAGGACCCTCGAACCCGCGACTACGTGAGAGGGGTCTTCGGATGAGGTGGACAACTTCTGACGCTTCTCAAAGAAAGAACGTAATACTCGGGGAACGTCGCTCCCTGCTGCGTTCCCGGAGTGGTTTGGGGTGGGGGGTCATTGAATGAGCGACGCCCCCCTCGCCATCGAGACGAAGGGCCTCAACCTCTGGTACGGGTCGTTCCAGGCCCTGATCGACGTCTCCATCGGCATCCGCGACGGGATCATCACCTCCCTCATCGGCCCGAGCGGCTGCGGGAAGACGACCCTGCTGCGCTGCTTCAACCGTGTCAACGAGCGCTACGGCAACGTCAAGACGACGGGGGAGATTCGTGTTCTCGAAGAGAACATCTACGCCCCGGAGGTCTCCCTGGTCGAGCTTCGCAAGTCGGTGGGGATGGTGTTCCAGCGACCGAACCCGCTCCCGATCTCCGTGTACGACAACGTCGTCTTCGGGCTCCGCATCCACTCCCCGCGGAAGGAGCTCAGCAAACCGCGGCTGGACGAAGCGGTCGAGAAGGCCCTGACCGAAGTGGGTCTGTGGAACGACCTGAAGGACCGCCTGGACACCCAGGCGACGTCGCTCCTCCTCGAGCAGCAGCAGAAGCTCTGCCTTGCGCGGCTCCTGCCTCTCAAACCGGACGTGATCCTCATGGACGAGCCGGCCTCGGCGCTGGACGTCGACGGGACGCGGGCGATCGAGGAGCTGATGTTCGAGTTGCGCGGGCGCTACACCATCGTGATCGTGACCCACAACATGGCCCAGGCCCGGCGGGCGAGCGACGAGTGCATCTTCATGCTGCTGGGAGAGGTGATCGAGCACACGCGGACCGAGGACCTGTTTCTCAGCCCCCAGAACCCGAAGACGGCGGAGTACGTCGAGGGCCGCTACGCCTGATTCAGGTGCGGCCGGCCATCAGGCCCAGGCTCGCCCGCGGGTCCCTTCCTTGGGGACACGCGGGTGTCCGTGGCCTATCTCGAGCATTTCCCTCCCCCTACGTGGGGAGGGATAGGAAGGGGGGTCGATGAATGATCGAGGCCGCAGAGCGCCCAACGCTCCAGACAAGACACACGACCTCCCGACTGCGTTATCCTGTCCTCCTGGGTCCCCCCCATGAAGACCGAGCCGTCGCAGACCTACTTCCGGAAGGGCTTCAACCTGAAGACCGCGGTGCGCCCGGTGCTGGCGCAGAGCTACCACTCGCAGGTCGTCGACCGGCTGAAGGAGCTCGGGTACGCCGCCCGGGCCGGAGAGGTCCGGATCAAGCTCGCGCGCGAGTTCGGCTTCTGCTACGGTGTGGACCGGGCGGTCGAGTACGCCTACGAGACCCGGGAGAAGTTCCCGGACCGCCGCATCTTCCTGTCCGGGGAGATCATCCACAACCCCGAGGTGAACGGCCGGATCCAGGCCCTGGGCATCCAGATCCTGCCCGACCATCGAAGCCCCGAGGAGCGTTTCGCCGGGGTACAGGCGGCCGACGTGGTGATCCTGCCCGCCTTCGGGGTCCGGGTGGCGGAGCTCGAGCACCTGCGGTCCAAGGGATGCGTCCTCGTCGACACGACCTGCGGCAGCGTGCTGAACGTCTGGAAGAGGGTCCACCACTACGCCCGCGACGGCTTCACCGCGGTGATTCACGGCAAGCACTTCCACGAGGAGACGAAGGCCACCGCCTCGCAGGCCCTCACCCACCCCGGAGGGCGCTACCTCTGCGTCCGCAACCGCCCGGAGGCGGAAGAGGTGTGCGCGTTCATCCGGGGGGAGCTCGCGGCGGCGCAGCTCCAGGACCGGTTCCGCGAGGCCATGAGCCCCGGCTTCGATCCCGACCGCGACCTCCAGCGCGTGGGTCTCGCCAACCAGACGACCATGCTCATGAGCGAGAGCCTCGAGATCCAGGAGATGCTGCGGGTGGCGATGCGCGACCGGTGGGGCGAGGAGGCGCTGAGCGAGCGCTTCCGGGCCTTCGACACGATCTGCTCGGCCACCCAGGATCGCCAGGACGCGGTCCTCAAGATGCTCGACGCGGGCGGGCTCGACCTCATGGTCGTGATCGGTGGCTACAACTCGAGCAACACCCAGGCCCTCGCCCGCATCTGCGCCGAGCGGCTGCCCGCCTACCACATCAGCGGGGCCGACCAGTTCGAGGAGACGGGACTGCGGCATCGACCCGTGGGTGGCGGTGCGGTGACGACGCTCGAGGGCTGGCTCCCGGAAGGTCCGGTGACGATCGGGCTCACCGCCGGGGCGTCGACGCCGAACAACGTCGTGGGCGAGGTCGTGGGGCGGATCCTCGCCCTGCGGGGACGAACGACCGACGACCTCGTCGCGGTCTGAAGGCCGCCGCGGCGGTACACGCCGACCCCCCGACGTGACCCGCCGCGGAGTCACACGGTCTCAGTGACACGGCACTGGGCAGCGTCGAAAGGGCGCACGTATCATGGTGTTATAGTGCCCCGGTTCCGGAGGTAACTGGATGCTCCTTGACGGCAAGCGCGGCCTGGTGCTCGGGGTGGCGAACAAGCGCTCCATCGCCTGGGGCATCGCCCAGTCCGCCCACCGCGCGGGGGCGCGCCTCGCCCTGACGTACCAGGGCGAGAGGCTCGAGAAGAACGTGCGCCAGCTGGCCGAGGGGCTCCGGGATCCGCTTCTCCTCCCCTGCGACGTCTCGCGCGACGAGGACCTGCGCGGGGTCGTGCAGCGGGTCGGCGCGGAGTTCGGCAGCCTCGACTTCGTGGTGCACGCGGTGGCCTTCGCCCTGCGTGAGGAGCTCGACGGGGAGTTCCTGGGCACGTCGCGAGAGGGCTACCGCGTGGCCCAGGACATATCCTCGTACTCGCTGACCGCGCTCGCGCGAGAGACCGCCCCGCTCATGGAGGGACGTGGGGGCAGCATCGTGACGCTGAGCTACCTCGGCGGGGAGCGGGTGGTGCCCCACTACAACGTGATGGGTGTGGCCAAGGCGGCACTCGAGATGTCGGTCCGCTACCTGTCGGCTGACCTCGGCCCACGCGGCATCCGGGTCAACGCGATCTCCGCCGGGCCCATCAAGACGCTCGCCGCTTCCGGCGTGCACGGTCTCTCGAAGATGCTCGAGTACCATCGCACGCATGCCCCGCTGCGAAAGAACACCGAGCAAGAGGAGGTCGGCGACGCCGCGCTCTTCCTGCTGTCCCCGCTTTCCCGGGGCATCACCGGCGAGGTGATCCACGTGGACGGCGGCTTCCACGTCATGGGCATGGCGTCGCTCTAGCCGCCCGACCATCCGGCTGAGGCCCGTGACGCCCCTCGCCCATCTCCTGACCGCTGCCGGGGTCCTCGTCACTTTCGGGGTCGTGGCCCCGGCCCAGGAGCGTCCGCGCCGCCCGCCGTCCGGCCTGCCGTCGGAGGAGGCCCCGGGGGCGGCCGCGGTCCGCGAAGACCCGACCGCCCTCGCGCCGGGGGAGATGCGCGTGCGTGCGGAGTCCTACGAGCAGGTGGAGACGGGCCACTGGGAGGCCCGGGGCTTCGTGGACCTCCGGATGGGCACGATGCGGATCCAGGCCGATCGGGCCGACGTGTACGAGACCAACCTGCCGGACGGCTCGAGGTCGCGGCGCCTGGTGGCGGAGGGCAACGTCGTCTTCCTGCGGGGAGAGGAGCGCCTCGCCGGCGACCGCCTCGAGATGGAGGAGTCGGGTCAGGGCTTCATGGAGAACGCAGTCGGCTACGTCGAGCCCGGCGTCTTCATGGAGGGGCGTCGTGTCGAGCGGGTCGGGGACGGCGTCTACCGGGTCGAGGGCGGCAAGTTCACGTCCTGCTCGCAGCCCAACCCCCGATGGTCCTTCACTGCCTCGAGCGCGCGCATCCACGTGGACGACAAGATCATCGCCAAGAACGCGGTCTTCAAGGTGAAGGCGGTGCCCGCCTTCTATCTACCCTACGTCTACTACCCGATATCCAGCGACGGGCGGTCGACCGGGTTCCTCTTCCCCAGCTTCGGCTACTCGTCCACCCGAGGCTACACCCTCGGATCGGGGTTCTTCTGGGTGATGGGGCGCAGCTGGGACCAGACGTTCATCGCCGACTACTACTCCCGGATCGGTACCGGCTTCGGACACGAGCTCCGCTACCGGGGCCGGGGCGCCTCACGCGGCGACTTCCGCACCTACCTCATCCGGGTCAAGGACTCGGCCGAGCTCGACTGGGACGTCCGCTGGAACGCCGTACAGCCGCTTCCCGGAGACGTCCGGGCGAAGGTCAAGGTGCAGCAGTTCTCCAACCTGCTCTTCAACTCCCGCTACCAGGAGACCTTCAACCAGATCACCCGGCGCACGCAGCGCTGGTCGGGGAGCCTCGACCGCGACCTCCGCCTGGCCACCGTCAGCCTCGTCGCGGACCGGCGCACCACGTTCTTCGGCACGGACCGCCGCCGCATCAACGGCCACCTCCCGAGCGTCGTGCTGCGCCGGTATCCCCGACAGATCGGGTGGGGGGGGTTCGTCCTCGGGCTGAACGCGGCGGCCGAGCGCCTGGAGTGGGGCAACCAGGACAAGGTGGACCGCTGGAGCCGCTTCGACATCGCCCCCGTCCTCTCTCGTCCCCTTCGCGTGAGCTTCCTCGAAGTCAACCCCGAGGTGGCCTACCGCTTCACCCGCTACGGCGTGACCAACGCCGTCAACGAAGACGAGGAGAGCGGGCTCTTCGGGGACCCCCTCAACCGCACCTTCTGGGAGAGCAGGGTCAGCGTGCGCGGGCCCATCTTCTCGCGGGTATTCCACACGCCGGGGCTCGGCTACTCGGACCGCTTCAAGCACACGATCGGTCCGGAGATCACGTGGACCTACCGCACGCGGGTGGAGGGCTACAACGCGATCCCCAAGTTCGACGGGCAGGACTACTTCCTCGGAACGAACCAGGTGAACTACTCGCTCGTGCAGCGCTTCTTCTCGAAGCGCCGGGTGGGCGGGGGCAGGGCGGTACCCTACGAGTTCCTCTCCTGGCGCCTCATGCAGACCTACTACGTCCAGATCTCCGACGGTCAGAGCAACTTCGACCCCAACTACTCCTCCTCCGCCTTCGGGCCCGGCGCGAAGCCCCAGCATCTGTCTCCGCTCCTGTCCCGCCTGACGTTCAAGCCCTCGTCGGGGCTCTCGGTCAACTTCCAGCTCGAGTACGACGTGAACTTCAAGCAGATCCGTCGGACCAGTACCTACGGAAACTGGAACACGCGACGGTTCAACATCAACGGAGGCTGGGCGCGCTCCGTGCGGTTGGCCGTGGACCCCGAGGAGCGCATCGTGGGATCTGAGTCACTGAGGGGGGCGGCCGGATTCGAGCTCCTCCGCAACCGGCTGTTCGTGGACGGATCGGCCGACTACGACCTCAAGAACAAGCTGCTCTGGTTCCTGAACGGGCGGCTCCGCTACCAGGTGCAGTGCTGCGGCTTCGTGGTCGAGCACAACCGCTACAACTGGAACGGCCGCGTCGAGACGCAGTGGCGGTTCAACCTCGAGCTGGCCAACATCGGCTCGGTCGGCAGCTTTCTCGGCGCCGACGCCCTGGGCGGCGGGTCACGATAGCGGTGAGAGTCCTCGTCACCGGTGCCGGCGGCTTCGTCGCCGCCCACCTCATCGATTTCCTGCGGACGGAGCAGCCGGAGGTGGAGGTCTTCGGGACCGAGCGACCCCAGACGAGCATCGCCCGTGGCCCTGCGGGTGATGTCTCCAGCGTCGAGGCCGACCTCAACGACCCGGTGGCGGCGGAGAAGGTCGTGGACGAGGTCGGCCCCGACCGGATCGTGCACCTGGCCGGCCAGTCGAGCGTCCATCGGTCCTGGATCGAGCCCGGGGGCACGCTGCGCGTCAACGTGCTCGGGCTCGTCAACCTCCTCGATGCGGTTCGGACGCGGGGCCTGCGCCCGGACGTCCTGGTGGTCGGCAGCGCCGAAGAGTACGGAATGGTCGAGCCGTCGGAGAACCCGCTCCGGGAGACGACCCCGCTTCGGCCCTGCTCCCCGTACGCGGTGAGCAAGGTGGCCCAGGCCGCCCTTGCGCGGCTCTACGGGCCCTCGGGGGGGATGAAGGTCGTTCTGACCCGGACGTTCCCCCACACGGGGCCGGGACGGGGCGAGAGCTTCGCCGAGAGCTCCTTTGCCCGCCAGATCGCAGAGATCGAGGCGGGCCTGCGGTCGCCCGTGCTGAGCGTGGGCAACCTCGAGGCGATCCGCGACTACAGCGACGTGCGCGATGTCGTGCGGGCCTATTGGGCCCTGCTGGAGAGGGGAGAGGGGGGCGCCGCCTACAACGTCTGCAGCGGTCAGGGCCGGAGCATCCGCGAGATGCTCGACATGCTGCTCAGCCGCTCGGATGTGAGAGTGGAGGTGCGCGTGGACCCCGAGCGCCTGCGACCGTCGGACGTCCCCGCCCTCGTCGGCGACCCGTCGAAGCTCCGGGCCGACACCGGCTGGGAGCCGGGCATCCCCCTCGAGCGCACCCTGGCCGATCTGCTCGACGACTGGCGACGGAGAATCACCCCCGCCTCTTCGACCCGTTCCC
>Ga0316577_10000362_pt1 | contig 17063 bp, 13 predicted proteins | sample S5NA_FD_203073 | JGI IMG/M metagenome (GOLD analysis project Ga0316577, IMG submission 203073) | Rhizosphere microbial communities from salt marsh grasses in Alabama, United States - S5-7_050615r2r1 | ecosystem: Host-associated > Plants > Roots > Rhizosphere | place: USA: Alabama | collected... | reverse complement strand
AATTCTCATGCGAATATTGATGATCCAGCCAAACTATCATTGCGGTGGTGCGGAGATCGCGGGAAACTGGCCGCCTGGTTGGGTGGCATATATCGGCGGCGCCCTCAAGCATGCAGGTATGACGAACGTGCGGTTCGTCGATGCCATGACCTATGACTTCTCCGACGACAAGCTGCGCGAGATCATTCGGGTCAACAAACCGGATGTCGTCCTCGCGACCGCCATCACCCCTCAGATCTATAAGGCGCAGACCACGCTCCAGATCGCGAAGGAAGAGCTGCCCGATGTGGTCACCGTCCTGGGCGGCATTCATGCGACCTTCATGTACACCCAGGTCTTCAGCGAGGCACCCTGGATCGACTACATCGTGAGAGGCGAGGGGGAGGAGATCGCGGTCGCGCTGCTGAAGTCGATCGAGGAGGGCACACACCTCAAGGACCGCAAGCGCATCTGGGGGATCGCCTACATCGACGACGACGGTCAGGTCGTCGCGACCCCCGCCCGTCCGGTGATCGAAGACCTCGACACCTTGACGCCCGACTGGTCCTTGCTTGACTGGGACAAATACATCTACACACCGCTTAACTGCCGGGTCGCCGTACCCAACTTCGCGCGCGGCTGCCCCTTTACCTGCCGGTTCTGCTCACAGTGGAAGTTCTGGCGCAAGTATCGACACCGTGACCCAAAGAAGTTTGTGGACGAGATCGAGACCTTGGTACGGGACTACAACGTCGGCTTCATGATCCTCGCGGACGAGGAGCCCACGATCTTCCAGAAGAAGTTCGTCGCTCTCTGTGAGGAGTTGATCAAACGGAATCTTCCGCTCTACTGGGGCATCAACACCCGCGTGACCGACATCATGCGTGACCGTGAGCTCTTGCCCTTGTATCGCAAGGCCGGTCTGGTCCATGTCTCGCTCGGGACCGAGGCGGTCTCCCAGTTGAACCTCGACACCTTCCGCAAACAGACAACCGTCGAGCAAAACAAGCTTGCCGTCCAGCTCCTGCAGAAAGCCGGGATCGTGGCGGAGGTCCAGTTCATCATGGGTCTCGAGAACGAGACGCCTGAGACCATCGAGGAGACCTACCAGCTCGCCCAGGACTGGAAACCCGACATGGCGAACTGGAACATGTACACGCCCTGGCCGTTCGCCGAGCTCTTCGAGGAACTCGGCGACAGGGTAGAGGTGCGCGACTACTCCAAGTACAATTTCGTGACGCCCATCATGAAGCCCGAGGCGATGACTCGAGAGCAGGTGCTGAAGGGCGTGCTGAAGAACTACGCGCGTTTTTACATGCGCAAGAGCTTCTTCGAGTATCCCTGGATCAAAGATAAGTTCCGCCGACGTTACATGCTCGGCTGCCTGAAGGCCTTCGCGAAGACGACCGCGTCCAAAAAGTTCTACGACCTGGAGCGGCTCAAGATGAAGGGCATGTCCGCCGAGGTGGATCTGGGTTTCGACGCGTCAAAGGTCCTGACCGTCGAAGAGATCGCGCAATTGAAGCGCGATCGCCCCGACCTCGCCGCAGATATGAATTTCAAGGGTACCCCGGTCAAGATCGTCGCCTGCGGTGCACCGGATGAGCTGCAGGTTAGCGAATCTGATCTGCCGATCAGCGCGGCGGTCTCGAAGCCCAAAATGACAGCAGTCCAACCTGATTAAGCGGGTCGAAGACATGGCGCCTCGATTGCCTTCCAGTCTGCCGCTCGAGCTGCTCGATCGATTCGCGCAGCTGCCCCCGCCGCTGGGGTGCGCGTTGCCCACCTCGCGGCTGGCCGGCGATGCGGCCTTTTGTGATGCCCATTACAAGGAAGCACTCGTCGGGCTGAGCTCGCGTCCGCAAGAGCCTTTGGCTGTCTACGTGCACGTGCCCTTCTGCCACGTGCGCTGTCTCTATTGTGCCTGCAACACCACCATCACGCACAGTGAGGAGAAGGTCGACCAGTACCTGGATGCGTTGGATCGCGAGATGGCGCTGGTCACCGACGTGCTCGGGCGGGGAAGGTCGGTCGCTCAGCTCCACGTCGGTGGGGGTACGCCGAATCACCTCAACGAGCCTCAGCTCGCGCGCTTGATGGAGATCGTCGAGCGGCACTTTTCCCTCTCGGACCAGGCCTGCACCTCGATCGAATGCAATCCACGTCGCACCTCGGCGGGTCAGCTCGATCTCCTCTACGGGCTCGGATTCCGGCGGATCAGCTTCGGTGTGCAGGATCTCAACGCGGACGTACAAAGAGCCATTGGCCGGGTGCAGTCGTTGGATATGGTCCGCGACGTCTTCCTGACCGCGAGGGAGACCGGGTTCGAGACCATCAACCTCGACCTTGTCTACGGTCTGCCTTTCCAGACCGCCGGGAGCTTCCAGGCGACCCTCGATCAGATCGTGGCGCTTGGCCCCGATCGAATCGCCTGCTTCAGCTATGCGCATGACCCGGCGAGCCGTCCGCACCAGCATGCGATCAGCGCGGACCACCTTCCTTCCGCCACCAAAAAGCTTGCGCTGTTCCATCAGGCGGTTCAGTCATTTTCGGCAGCGGGTTACCGTTGGGTCGGCCTAGACGTGTTCGCGCGGGAAACCGATGAGCTGACCAGCGCCCAGGACGAGCGACGCTTGTACCGCAATGCGATCGGCTATACGCCCATGCCTGCAAGACAGGTGCTCGCGTTTGGCCCAAGCGGGATCGGAGAGGTGTGCGGGACACTCGTGCAGAACCAACCCGACCTCAAGGCTTGGCAGCGCTCCGTCGTTGACGGCATTCTGCCGGTGGCCTGGGGCCTTCGCTTAAGCGAGCGCGATCGGCGGCGTCGCGAGGCCATCCTCTACCTCATGTGTAACCTGGAGCTGCCTGCCACCTCCGCGCAGGGGCTCGAAAGCGAGTATGAGAGCCTCTGCCGCAATGCCGGTTACGGCCTGCTCGAAGTGACGGATGACGGTGTCCGCGTGACGCCAGAAGGTCGCTATCTCCTGCATGGCTTGTGCGTCGAGCAGGACGCCTCCGTCGATTGGGGCAGCACCCAATGGCGGGCGACGGCGGGGTCTTGAGCGGGTCCGCGGGCACCGGGCCCGTCAGCGCGCGTGTTGGGCCCAATGCCGTCATCCGTATCGCCGAGGCCTTGGAGCGGGATCGCGGCCAGGACGCGGTGGCCCAGGTGTTCCAGGCGGCCGGTTTAGGCCGCTATCTGGATCAGCTGCCTGAGCAGATGGTCGACGAGGGCGAGGTGACGCGCTTGCAGACAAGTCTGCGCACGCATCTCGGTATCGGCGAGGCGCGCCGTGTGTCGTTCGACGCTGGGCTGCGCACCGGGGATTATCTGCTTGCACACCGGATACCGCGCCCGGTCCAGCGTCTGCTTTCGATCCTGCCCGCCCGCTTGGCGAGCCGGCTGCTGATTGCGGCCATTCGCCGTAATGCCTGGACCTTTGCTGGGAGTGGCGCCTTCGACGGTCAGCCGGGCAACCCGACCCGGCTGTTGGTAACCGACGGCCCGATCTGCGGTGATGCGCGGGCCGATCAGCCGCTCTGTGATTTTTATGCCGGGAGCTTTGAGCGATTGTTCTCCCGGCTTGTTCATCCGCGTGCCCGCGTCAGCGAGATCGCCTGCCAAGCCAATGGCGCCGAGTCCTGTGTGTTCGAGGTCCGCTGGTAGCGCTGCTCGACCCGCCGTCGATCCGGTCCCAGCCGGTCACGCGCATGGTGCCCCGCGCCGCCGTGACCTCTTCAGACCCGGTCCGACCGTCGTCGCCGGTCGGCGTCGATGGGGTCCCGCGGTGTTCGCCGATCGCGCGTTCGCGCGTGCCTCGGCGTTGCAGCGGCAGGGCGTGGAGCCCGGACAGGCCGTGCTTTGCCCCGATACGCCAACCCCGGAGGTTGTGCTGATGGCCCGCGCTCTGGCGCGGCTCGGCGCGGCGCTGTTTCCCTATCGCGCCGGACTGAGTGGCGGCGCGCTGTCGGCCCTGGCCGCCGCCACGGGTACCGAGTGGCGTTGGTGTGCCGTGTCCGAAAAGCTGATCAGTACCGGCCGGCGACCGGTGCCCCCACCGCCCGGAGATCCGCCGCTGGCCCTCCTGGTCCGGACCAGCGGCAGCAGCGGGGCACCCAAGGTCGTGATGCTGACCCCGAGCAACCTGGCTGCCTCCGCCGCAAGCGTGAACGGCCGCGTGGGTCTCGGGGCCGGCGATGTGTGGCTCTGCTGCCTTCGATTGAGCCACATCGGGGGGCTCGCGATCCTTTATCGCTGTGCACTCGCGGGCGCAACCCTGGTGCTCCATGAGCGTTTCGATGCCGCGGTGGTTGCGGACGACCTGCGTAGACATTCCGTGACCCATGTCTCCCTGGTGCCGCCGATGCTGGATCGGCTGCTGGCGGAGGGGGCCTCGCCTCCGCCGACGTTACGCGTCGTCCTGGTGGGCGGCCAGGCGCTGGGTCCGGCGTTGGCCGAGCGCGCGCTCGCCGCGGGATGGCCGCTCTTTCTCACCTATGGGATGACCGAGGCGGCGTCCCAGCTCGCCACCTCCCCACAGGCGATCGAACGGATCCCGAGAGGCGGTGTGGTCGGTCCTCTCCTCCCGGGTGTCCAAGCCGAGGGTGTCGGGGTTGTTGACGGCGTTGGCCGCCTGCGGTTCCGTGGACCCATCGTGATGGCCGGCTATGCCAATCCGCAGCGGATCCTTGGCCAGGGGCTCGTGAACGGTTGGCTGGAGACCGACGACCTTGGAAGGGTGGGAGAGGACGGGGTGCTGAAGGTCATCGGACGTCACGACGATGTCCTGGTGATCGGTGGCAGCAACGTCTCCGTTGCCCGGGTCGAGGCGCTGCTGGGCGCCGCTCCGGGGGTCTCGGACGTCGCGGTGGTAGGGCTCGAAGACCCGATTTGGGGCCATCGCCTCGTCGCGGTCTACTGCGGTGCCCTGGATGAGTCATCGCTCCGGGGCTGGTGTGAGCAGACCTTTTCGGGCGCCGATCGCCCGAGGGCCTTCAGACGCGTCCCCGAGCTCCCCCTTCTCGATTCCGGGAAGCACGACCGTGGGGCGATTCACGTCCTGGCGCAGGCGGCCTTGCTCACCTGAGTGCCGCGTCGGCGTGCCCGGCGCCCCACCGGCATGACCTGTCCATGGGTGCTTGCGGGTGACCGTCCGGTGAAGCCGGGCCGCAACGTCCGGTCAGGCGTCCGCCGGGGGGCGGCTGGTCAGCTGCTGCGGCTCTATCCGAGCGCCGCGTCGACCTGTACCATCGGCTCCTGCGGTGGGCGCCCGGGCAGCCTCGGCGAGGGGTTGCTCCGCGGCACGGCTTCGCCCGCTCATGAACGGCCAACAGGTCAAACAATCGGAGGCAGGCAGATGAACCCATTCGATCTTCTAGGTGCTTTGATGCAGACCGGCGCGTCCCCAACCTCGGGCAACCGAATGGGCAACATTCTCGGTCAGATGATGGGGGGAGGCGCGCCGTCCGCAGGACCCCAGGGGGCCGGCATGCTCGACATGCTCACCAAGATGGCCGGCTCGATGCTTGGCGGCGGTCAGGGCGGGACGCCGTCCCCCGGTCTGGGCCAGGGGATGGGGCCGGGCTCTGGGGGTGGCGGTGGCTTGCCGGTGGACATTCTCAAGCAGTTGGCCGGGGCGGTGCTCGGCGGCAGCAAGCCAGCCGTTGGCAATGCGGGCGCGGGAGCAGGCTCCATGGCCCTCTTCGGCATGTTGGCCGCCCAGGCACTCGAGATGGCCAAGGGCATGCTTGGCGGGGGTCAGCAGGCCCAAGCCGGCAGCCTTCCGAAGATCCAGTTGGATGATCAGGCGGCCGTACTCGCCGGTGTGCGCCCGCCCCAGACGCCTGCGGAAGAACAGCAGTTGATGGACGTGGCCACCCTGACCATCAAGGCCATGATCAGTGCCGCCAAGGCCGATGGGCGGGTGGATGAGGAGGAGACACAGCGTCTGATCGGCAAGCTCGGCGAGGGCGGGATCTCGGAGGAGGAGCAGCGTTTCGTGGCCAAGGAGATGCAAAGGCCGCTCGACCTCGACAGCCTGGTCAGAGCCGTCCCCAATCAGCAGGTCGCGGCGCAGATCTACACCGCCTCGCTGATGGCGATCAACCTCGACACGGATGCCGAGAAGCGCTACATGGCGGACCTTGCGGATAAGCTCGGGTTGAATCCGCAGGTCGTCTCGTTCCTGCACACTACGGTCGGGGTTGCCTGATGTCACATCCGGTGGACGCCGGGTCGGTTGAGGGCCGACTCGAAAGCCACCGATTGGGGCGGACGGATGCGGGCGGCGGCGTGCCGCCCGCAGGGCGCACGACCTGGGAGCCTGTCTGACTCGAGGCCGATCTACTGCGCCGGCGGGAGAGCGGGCCATATCCGCCCGATGTCTCGTTGACATAGACCCACGATGCGCCTCAACTTCGGTCGAATCTGTCCTCGCTCCCCCACTCGGCTCGCGACGATCGCTCACGTCCGACAGGCTCCTAGCCAGCCGATTTGGGGATACGGATCTTCTGGCCGGGGAAGATCAGGTCCGCGTCCTTGATGACCTCTCGATTGGCCTCGAAGACGCGGGGATAGGCGTTGGCGTCTCCATAGAAGCGCTTGGCGATCGCCGAAAGGGTGTCGCCCTTCTCGATGACATAGTATTCCACCTCCGCGGTCTGCGGAGGTGCCGTGACCTGGTCGGCCTTGACCTCCCCCACCCCCTTCACGTTACCGGCCAGGAGGACCGCCTTCTCCAAGGCATCCGGGCTGTCTGCATCACCGCTGAGCGAGACCACGCCGTCCTCGTAGCTGACATTCAGACCGCTGATTCCCGGGTTGTCCCGCTCGATCTCTTCCTTGATCTTGTCGCTGGCCTCGGCGTCATTGCCGAACAGTTTCTTGCCGATGTCTTTGGCGAAATCGAAGAGTCCCATGGTGTTCTCCGGTGTGCTTGCAGGCCGTGGCCGCTCCGTTGGATGGTCTTCGGCGAAGCCTTACACAGGGTCGAGGCAAATAGCCATGGCTGGCGAAGACGGTTCCATCGGGTCGGGCGTCGGCGTATAGGCGATGGTGCCGCAAGAACACGTCCCTGCGCCCTTGCGAGCCTCCATTGAGTGTGCTGAGGGCGGGCGAAGTCTCAACTAAACATGGACTTGATGCGGTCAATGGAGTCTTTGACGCCGACCTTCAGCTCCGCCCACTTCTCCTCCGCCTCGTCCTTGATGGTCTCCCACTTGTCGTCGGCGGCATCCAGGATTTCCTGGCGGCGCGCGGCGCCCTCCTCCCACTTGGCCTTCAGCGCGGCGATCTGCTCATCGACTGACTCCCTCGCGTCTTCTGACACCTCACCCGCCTTGTCGCGCAGGTGGGCCAGGTCGGACTCCCACTCATCGAGCTGAGCCTTCAACTTCGCCAGATACTCGTCTTTCGTTGGCATGGCACGGGTCCTCTATAATCAACGGACGCTCTCGAACAAGACGCCGGCCCCGGCCGGCGCGGTATTATCGTCCCAAGGTCGGCATTCGGTCTACCTGGCCGCGTCCGCTGTTGCGGCGCTGCCCCCAACCCCGGCCTCGGGTGCTTGCCCGACGGATGTGGTCGAGGCGGACGGCGCATGCGGTCGATCGTGCGGCGTCGACCAGGGCCGATCCATGGGCGGCGTTCGGCAGATCGAGACCTGCCCGGCCGCCGAACATCCCTTCGCCCGATGACCCGCGCGCGCGTCCGACTGAACCTGGAGACCGCCTTATGAGCACCCTGATCCCCCGTTGGGAGTGGCGCACCTTCGGCGCCGATCTGGGTACGGCCGGGTCCAGGCTCAGCCTGCTCGCCCGCGGTGGCGGCCCTGCGTCGGAGGTGCAGGCGAGCGACGAGATCTATCTGCTGTCCGCCTTGGGTGACGCCAACGTCAAGGTCCGGGGCGGGCTTGTGGAGATCAAGGGGCTGGAGCAGACCGACGCCGATGGCCTGGAGCAGTGGCGCCCGCTCCTGAAGGCCAGTTTCCCGCTCTCAGCGGAGACGGTCGTCCGGGTCTTCGCCGCCCTGGGGCTCGCGGCGCCCGCACTCACACGCCCCCGCTACACCCTCGAGGAGCTCCTCGAGGAGTTGGTCGACCCGGAGCCGAGTCTGCGGGCCGTGCCCGTCCACAAGGCCCGGACGCGCTATCAGGTCTCTGGCGGGATCGTGGAGCTCACAAACGTCGCCGCGAACGGCCGGACGATCTGGACGCTCGCGGTGGAGTCGGCAGATCCTGCTGCCGTCATCGCGGCCGTAACTGAGCTGGGGCTCACCGCGGCTCCGAATCTGAGCTACCCCCGGGCACTCAGGGGCTTGGTCGGACTGGGTCCGGACCCCGTCGCCGCGGGAGGTGGGACGCTGCGGGTCGCGGTCATCGACGTGGGCACCAACTCGGTCAAGTTTCACATCGGGGAGCGCGACGGGGCGGGGCATTGGCAACGGGTGCTCGACCGGGCGGAAGTCACCCGACTCGGCGAGGGACTGCGCGAGACGGGGGAGATCACCCCCCAGGCTCAGCGGCGCACCTTGGAGGCCATCTGCGCCATGGTGGCCGAGGCGGGTCGCGAGGGAGCGGACGCTGTGGTGGCCCTGGGGACCATGGGCCTGCGCATCGCCCGCAACAGCGATGCCTTCATCGCCGCCGTGCGCGAGCGCTGCGGGGTCGGGATCGAGGTCATCGACGGAGAGACGGAGGCGCGGCTTGCCTATCTTGCCGTGGAGGCGGGCGTGGGACTGCCGGATGGTGCAGTCACCGTGTTCGAGACGGGCGGGGGGAGTACCCAGGTCACCATCGGTCAAGGCGGCCGTATCCGCGCGCGTTTCAGCCTGGACGTCGGGGCCGTGCGGCTGACCGAGCAGTTCGCTTTGGATCGGGCCGCGCCAAGAGAGACCCTGGGCGCGGCGCTCGCAGTCATCGCCGGAGATCTCGATCGGCTCGACGGAGAGCCGCCGCCCGACATGCTCGTGGGTATGGGCGGGGCGGTCACGAATCTGGCCTGCGTGAGCCTCGGCATGACCCGGTACGACCCCGACCGTGTCCAGGGGGCAATCCTGACCCGTGAGGAGGTCGAGCGCCAGATTGCGCTCTATGCGGGGGTCGATGGCCACGACCGCCGCAGGATCCATGGGCTCCAGCCAGGGCGCGAGTCAATCATCCTTGCGGGCGCACTGGTTGTTCTGACCCTCATGGACAAGCTTGGAAAAGACCGACTCTCGGTCAGTGACCGGGGACTTCGTCACGGGGTGTTGATCGAGCGGTTTTCGGTCTAAGATCCGCCAGCGGGGCAACGCCGGTGGCGATTCCAGGCCCGTTGCGGCACCCAACGGCCGCCGGTCGTTGCGGGCGCTCTCACTCCGGCGCGGTGGTCGATCACGATGACCGCAAGTCGACGGTCGCGTGCTCGGGTGCGCCCTGCTTGGGGGGCACGACCGCGACGTCGAGGGCCACCGTCGGACTTGTCTGATCGGCTTTTCGTAACGAAACAGCGCTATTAAGAGTGCCCCGCGGCCCCGATCGCCGCGGCTTATCATCAATAAGACGTCAATGCCAGGCCGGCCGGGCCGCGACCGGCCTACGGGAGGATACTATGAGCATCACCGACACCACTGCTGCCGAAGCGACTGCCAATGCCACCGCCATCGCGACACCCATGAAATACCTGGAGAAGGCGATGGACAGCCTGCACGACCTGGGCTTGCTCCCCGCGGAGGGTGATCGGGAGGTGGAGCCCATCGTTGCGCTGTTGAATCAGATCTCCACACTGGACGAGGCCCGCGTGACCGCGATCGCCCGCACCCTGAACCAGGCATCGCTGTTCAACGATGTCGTGCGGCAGCAGGTCCAGGCCATGGAGATCGGCGAGCGCTATGAAGACATCACCAACGCATTCAACAGCATCCGCGACGACGCCAAGACCATGGTGGATCAGATCGAGGACGGCAAGCTCGACACCTTCGAGCGCCTTGGCAACGTCTGGATGAAGGTCACCCGCGGCGACATCGCGACCCGTTTCGACAAGATCAAGGACACCTATCTGGATGTGACCGCTGCGACCAACGATCAGATTCAAAGGGAGCAGAAGATCTTGGAGTCCTATCAGGACTTCCGCGGCGCCCTGAAACAGTCGGAGGTGCTGGCCCTCGAAGTGCTCGGCACCGCCCAGGCGCGCCTGGATGCGGCGAAGGCAGCCGTCGACGAGGCGATGAAGCTCGTCGAGGCCAATGTGTCCCAGGAGCCGGCGGAGCGCGCCCGCCTCGAGCTGGCGCGGGACGAGAAGGTCCGGGACCTCCAAATGGAGGAAAAACGTTACCAGATCGCAAAGGATCTGTCCGACAACCTGACCGTGTCCTATAACACCTCCGAGGTGGTGATGGCGCGCCTCCTGCAGACGACCAATGCCAAGGAGCGGGTCTACGCACAAGCGGTGAGCTTTTTCAGCACCAACGAGGTGGTCCTCACGGCACTCTCCGCATCCTTCACCGGCATGTTCGGCCTCCACGAGGGCACCCAGACGGTTGAGTCGATGAAGGAGGGCGTCAGCGAGTCACTGGAGGTCCTGGCGGATATCGGCGGCAAGGTCCAAGAGGCGGCGGTCAGGGCCGGCTACGGGCCGACCATTCGGGCCGACTCGGTCAAGAAGCTCGTCGATTCCGTGGTCAGCTGGCAGACCAAATCCCACGAGATCATCGAGGAGATGCGCCAGCAAAGCACCCGGAACGCCAATGAGATCCGCGACGCGGTCGAGGACGGCAAGCGCAAGCTCGCGCGCCTCGCCGAGGAGGGCAAGGGCCTCGAGCTGCAAGTGCAGTCATGAGTGCGGAGACGGCCATTGAGACCGGGACGGCAACCGCAGCCGCCAGCGCGGTTGGCTCCCAGCCGCTCGACGACGTGATGCTCGCGATGGACGTGGTGGACACCCTCAGACGCCGCGAGCGCATGGTCGCGAAGGAGCTGGATGAGGTGGGGCGCGAGGAGGACCTCAAGGAGCGCCTCCGCAAGATCTATGCGGCTCAGGGAATCGAGGTGCCTGATCACGTGATCGAGCAAGGGGTGGCGGCCCTCAAGGAGGGTCGCTTCACCTACCAGCCGCCGCCGAGCTCACTCGGAACCCGGCTCGCCCGGATCTATATCGGGCGGGGAGCTTGGGGAAAATGGGTCGGTGGCATCGCCGGTGCGGGGGTGCTCGCCGGGGCGGTCAACTATGTTGCCTTCGTCGCCCCGGAGGCGGCGCTGCCGGAACAGCTGGCCCAGACCCACGCGGAGGTGGCGGCACTCGCCAAGACCGACCAAGCCCGTGAGACCCTGGACCGTTTTTTCAATGCCGGGCGGACCGCACTGCGCAACGAGGACAAAAAGGGGGCACGCCTGGCGCTCGACCAATTGGAGGCGGCCCGGGTCAGCCTGGAGCAGGAATATACGGTGCGGATCGCCAACCGCCCGGGTGAGCGGAGCGGCGTCTGGCGCATCCCGGATCTCAACGCCGAGGCGCGCAATTACTACATCATGGTCGAAGCGGTGGATCCGACGGGGCGGGTGCTCAGGTTGCCGATTCAGAACGAGGAGACGCGAGAGACCGAGACCGTCGACATCTGGGGGCTGCGGGTGGATGAAGCCACCTTCCAGGCGGTCGCCCGAGACAAACAGGACGACGGCATCATCGAGCGCGACCGCTTCGGGTACAAGGCCCGCGGCGAGCTGGTGCCGCGCTACGAGATCGAAACCACGGGTGGGGCCATCACCCGGTGGTGACCTCCGGTCGCCGGCGAAGCCAAGATATATCGCGGTGCGGATGCGACGTGAACCGGCGGGTCGCTCACTGCGCGCCGGCGACTGCAGACCCGGACCGCGACGGAGATAGCGAATGATTTCCGGCAGACAGACCCTGGCCAGCATCGATCAGGCAGTGACCCGCGCCCGCGACACCGCTGCTGCAGTCGAGTCACAGATCGAGGCGGTCAACCAAAAACTGGCGCAGCAGCGCCAGGCGCAGGCCGAAGACTATAAGGAGCTTGCGCGGCTGCGATTGGGCCAACTCGTCGACACGAACCTTGTCGAGCACCTGGACCAGTCGGAGCGACAGGTGTTGGCGCTTCTCGCGCAACGCCAGGCGGCGCTGACCGATCTCCAAGAGCAGATCCAGCGTGCGGAAGCCGGGCTTCAGACCCTCGAGTCCGAGCGCGCCGCCCAGGCCGCCCTGGTTGACGGCGCCGCCCAGGCGGTGGACTCCGCCGAGGCCCGGACCCAGGCCCGTCTGGACGCCGAGCCGGCCTATCAGGCTCAGCGCGAGCGTGCCCGGGCGGCCGAGCGCAAGGCGGCGCACGCGGACGAAAAGGCCACGCGCAGTGAGGCAGAGCGCGAGGAAAAGGGTGCCTCCTACCGGGCCGATCCGCTCTTCATGTATCTGTGGAATCGCCGATTCGGTCAACCCGATTACAAGGGCTGGTTTCTGACCCGATGGCTGGACGCGAAGGTCGCCCGTCTGATCGGCTTCACCGACGCCCGCGCCAACTACGCGCGTCTCAACGAGATTCCTGAGCGCCTGCGCGAGCACGCCGCCGGGCTCAAGGCGGCGGCCGAATCCGAGTTTGGGGCGCTGAAATCGTTGGACGAGACCGCCCGGATCGAGGATGGTATCCCGGCCCTCGATGCACGGCTCGCCGATCAGCAGGCCAAGCTCGATGCCGTCGATCAGCGCATCGCCCAAGCCGAGGCGGACCACCAAGAGTTGCAGGCGCGCAAGGCGTTGTTTGCGAGGGGTGAGGATAAGCACACCAAGAACGCCCTGGAGTTCCTGGCCGCTGAATTCCAACGCGACGACCTGATGGAGCTGCGCCGGGAGGCGCTGGTGACCCCCTTCCCTGAAGACGACCTGGTCGTCGCACGCCTCTTGCAGCGCGAGGACGAGCGCCGCCGATTCGATTCCGCTCTGCAAGGTTTGAGGGAGTCGCTCGCCCAGCACCACCGTCGTCTCAATGAGCTCGAGGCCCTGCGGATCGACTTCAAACGCAACCGTTACGATCGTGCCGGCTCCACCTTTGGGGACGACGCGATGATCGCCATGATGCTGGGGCAGTTCTTGAACGGTGTCCTGGACCGCCAGAACCTCTGGCGCATCCTGCAAGAGCAGCAACGCTACCGGCCGGAGCGATCCGACCCGCGTTTCGGCTCCGGCGGATTCGGCCGCGGAACGGTTTGGGGCGGTGGGATCGGCGACCTCCGGGACCTGGGCGACATCGTCGGCGGCTTCGGTCGCGGCGGCGCCCGAGGCGGTATCGGGGGCGGGCGCTTAGGCGGAGGCCGGGGCAGCAGCGGCGGCGGTTTTCGCACCGGGGGCGGCTTCTGAGCCCCGACTCGACCCCTATCCTCCGCTGAGCCTGCGGTAAAGCTCGAGGTATTGGCCGAGGATCACATCCGGGCTGAACTCTCGCTCGACCCGAGTCTGCCCGTGGGCCGCCAGGCTCTGCGCCAGCGCGGGATCTTCCAGCACCGTGCGGATCCCGAAGGCAAGCCCGGGCGCATCCGCGCAGGGGACTGTCCAGGCGTCCTCGGCGTGGCGCACGATCTCGCGGGCCCCGCGGAACTGCGCCGTCACCAGGGGCTTCTGCCAGGCCCAGGCCTCGAGGATGACATTGCCCAACGGCTCCTCGTCCAGCGACGGGAAGACCACCAGGTCCGCCATCTGAAGATAGGGTGCGGGGTCCTTCTGCCATCCGCTCCAGAGAATGCGCCGATCCTGACCGACCTGGATCGCCTGCCTCTGGAGGCTCGGACCCAAGGGGCCGTCGCCGACGATCAGCAGGCGCAGCGACCTGCCGCCGATGCGCTCCGGCAGGCGCGCCATGGCCTCGATCAGGTGGGTGTGTCCCTTGAACCCCACGAGACGGCCCAGTGCGACCAGGACCCAGGCATCCTCCGGGATCGCATGCGCGGCGCGGAGCTCGCGCACGCGGTCCCCCGCAACCGTGCGCATCGGGTCGGCGAAGTTGTAGATGTGGTAGACCCGCTCCGCCGGAAGACCGTTGCGGATCATCCAGTCGCAGAGCCCTTTGGTATTGCCGATCCAGCCGTGGGCGTGTCGAAAGGGGCCGAGTGCATAGTAGCCGCCGAGCCGCGCGAGATGGACCGGTCCGCTCGATCGACCCAGGCGCGTCAACCGCGTCGCGCGCCCCATGTAGGTCTGGACGATCTGCGGTCGGACGCGGTGGATCGTGCGTGCGACGGCGTCCCGGGAGAAGGGGTCCCAGGTCGTGCGATAGGGAAGCCGATGGACCTTGAGGGATCCGTACTCGAGACCGTCTAGACCGCTGCCGAGGCGAATCGCCAACTCGATGGGGACCCGGCGCTCGGCGAGCGCGAGGCTGAAGCGGATGGCCCATCGCTCGGCGCCGCCGAGCGCCTTGCTGGCGACCATTTGCAGGCTGGATGGTTGGGACATGGATGACTATGATCGGTGCGTCGCGGTCGCGAGCAGGCGGGGGTCAGCCGCGCGCATTCGCCGGCGAGACATGCGGACACCCGGGTGAGCGATCGCTCCGGCCACGCGGCGCCCGCACCCGGGTCTGCTTCACCCTACCGCTTTCCGGACGGGCTGTCACGGTTGACCGGCGGGGTGGCGGCGGGTCATCCCTGCAGCTCATGATAGACGGCGAGGTTGCCCTCGACCATTGTATCGACCGAGAACTCGCGCGCCATCAGGGCCTGTCCGCCGGCTCCCAGTGTGTGCCGGAGCTCCGGGTCGGTGATCAGCCTGTCGATGGCCTCGCGCAGCGCCAGCGTGTCGCCCGGTGACACCAGCAACCCGTTCTCCCCGTCACGCACCGCCTCCGGGATCCCGCCGACGCGGCTCGCGACGATCGGTACACCGGCGCTCGCAGCCTGGAGCAGCGAGACCCCGAGCCCCTCCATCCGTGCCGGGTGGACCACCAGGTCCAGGCAGGCCAGCAGATCGGTCAGGTCGTCGCGGAAACCGACCAGCCGAACCCGTTGCTCCAGGCCGGCCCGCGCGATCTGCTCGCGCAGTGGCTCGGCAAGCGGCCCCTGTCCGAAAAACAGGGCATGCAGGCGCGGGTGGCGCTGCATCAAGGGGGGGAGCGCCTCGAGCAGGTCCCCGTGTCCCTTCCGCGGGATCAGCTGGGCGATGACGCCGATCACGAGCGCCTCCTCCGGCAGCCGCAGCCGGTTGGAGAACATCCGGCGCGCGCAGGGCCGCGCATACGCGGCCCAGTCGACCGCGCTGCGCACGAGCCTCAGCTTCGCCTCGGGCAACCCCTCGGCGAGCAACACCTTGCGGATCCCCTCCGAGATGACCACCACCCGATCGTAGAGACGATACTTGACCGCCACCCAGGGCCGTGGCTCGGGGTTATCGACCCGGCGTGTATGGATGACGGGTACGCCACTCAGACGTGCCGCGATGCCACCCATGACGTCGGCGCCGATGCGACTGTGCAGATGGACCAGGTCGGGGTGGCCCGCCTGGATAAGGCGCCTGAGGCGAATAATCATCGGCAGGTCCAGGTCACCGCCCATCGGGAGGCTATGGACGGCCGAGAAAGGCGTCGCCGCCGCGCTCAGGGCGCAGCCTTCCGGGCAGGCGAGCAGGTTGTCATGGCCTCGCGCCGCGAGTCCGCGCAGCAGATGCAGCACCTGGTAGGCGCCGCCGTACAGGTGACGACCACCCTCGACATGGAGGATCTTCAAGGAGTGCACCCAATCACCAGGCGCGCCGCGTTCAGCACCTCATCGACCGTGACGAGGTGCATACAGGTGAAGGCGCCTTCGCAGGTGGGGCGACGTTTACAGGGCGAGCAGTCGAGCGGGTGATAGAGCACGCGTGCGTTTGCCCGGTCGGTGTCCAGATAGGGGCGGGTGGAGCCGAACAGCAGCAGGCTCGGGGTGCCGAATGCGATGCCCATATGCCCCAGGCCGGTGTCGACACCGACCAGCAGGGCGGCGCGTGCGATCAGCGCCGCGGCCTCGGCAAGGCCCGTTTCGCCCGTGAGGTCGACCAGCGGGCCATCGGCCGCGTCGCGAATCCGTGCGGCCGAATCGCGCTCTGCCGGGCCGCCGAGCAGCACGGGCGTCAGGCCGAGCTCGCGATCCAGGCGCACCGCGAGCTCGGCCCAGCGCTCCTCGACCCAGTGTTTCTGGGGACGTGTGGTGAAGGGGCAGAGCACCGCGTAGCCTTCGACCAGATCCCGGTCCGCGATGACCCCAGCCGCGAAGCTCGCCTCGGCCTCGCCGAAATGAATCCCCATCCTGAAGTCGCCGGCCGGAAGTCCAAGGGTCTGCGCCAGATAGAGATACTCGGAGCCGATGCGCCCGGGATCGCCCCCCCGCGGGATGGTGCGGGTCATCAGCCAGCGGCTGCCCTCGCGAGAGCCGAGACCGATCCGCTCGCGAGCGCCCGAGATCCAGGTCAGGACGCCGCTCTTGAGCAGTCCCTGCAGGTCGATCGCGAGGTCGAAGCGCCGCGCCTTGAGGTTGGCTTGAAGCGCGCGGATGCCAGCCCAGAGCGCGCGCAGTCGGCCCGTATGCCAGAGCCGGCGCCAGTGGCCGAGTGGGCAGACGATGATCTCGTCCAGGTCCGGGTGCTGGTCGAGCAGGCCCCGGTACTCCGGCTGCACCAGCCAGGTGATGCGGGCCTGCGGGTAGGCTCGCCGCAGGGTCGCGATCAGCGGCGAGGCGAACACGATGTCCCCGATGGCCGAGAGCCGAACCAGAAGGATGTTCACGCGTCGCCCCGTCCGGGCGGCGCAATCAGCCATGCGAGACGGAAGCTGTAGGCGCCACCGGCGAAGAGGATCCAGAAGAACATCCAGTCGCTGCGCACCACCCGGTAGTTGAACAGGTTCCAGACGAGGACGCAGCCCAGACTGACCGCGAAGAGTGCGCACATGTCGGCGGGGAGTCGCCCCGTCCGGCATTCGCGGCGGCTCGAGCGGACCAGGGCCCAGAGGAGCGCGAAGGCCAGGGCGAGCCCGACGGCCCCCAGCTGCACCGCCGTCTCCGCATAGCTGTTGTGCAGATGCGGGAGCCAATTGACGTTGTCCAACAGTGCTTCGGGCCGTCCGCTCGTCG
>Ga0316577_10000361_pt1 | contig 17071 bp, 11 predicted proteins | sample S5NA_FD_203073 | JGI IMG/M metagenome (GOLD analysis project Ga0316577, IMG submission 203073) | Rhizosphere microbial communities from salt marsh grasses in Alabama, United States - S5-7_050615r2r1 | ecosystem: Host-associated > Plants > Roots > Rhizosphere | place: USA: Alabama | collected... | reverse complement strand
CATGTAGTCGCTGCCGGCATCGACGCAGGCGCGATAGATCGCGGTGACGAAGCTATCGCTGAACTGGTGGGCGTTCACGAGCCCGCCGTCGCGGACGGTGCAGTCGAGGACTTTCAGCTCGGGTCGGAAGGTAATCCAGGGGGCCTTGTCGGACATCGATCATTCTCCGGGGGGACTTCGGGGATCGGACATTTTGAGCCTCCGACAGCCTCCGAGCAAACATCAGAAGACGCTGATCAATCGCCGGCCCTTGGCAATGCCCGGCGCAAGGGACGGAGAGGCTGCCGCCGCGTCCCTGCGGTTTCGACCGGGTGGCCGCCGACGATGGCCGGCAGTCCTGCCCGGCGTGAAGCGGCGAGTCTCTGCGCGCTTGATCAGGCGGGCGCATCGGCTGCCGCGATCAGCGACATGCGGACCAGCTCCGCGAGCGAATCGGCACGCATCTTCTCCATCACACGCGCGCGATGGGCCTCCACCGTCTTGGCACTGACGCCGAGTGACGCGGCAATATCCTTGTTCGACTTGCCCTCTGTGACCATCGCCATGACTTCGTGCTCGCGCGGGGTCAGCTCGGCAAGACGCGCCGCAATGGCGGCGCGTACCGCCTGGTTCGAGCGGTGCTTCTGGTCGAAGTCGAGTGCCCGGCGGATACTGCGCAGAAGGTCTTCATCATGAAACGGCTTCTCGATGAAGTCGACCGCGCCCGCTTTCATGGCCTTCACGGCCATTGCAACATCGCCGTGCCCGGTGATGATGATGACCGGCAGATGATAGCTCTCGCGCGCCAGATGGCCCTGCAGCTCCAATCCGCTCATCCCCGGCATCCGCACGTCGAGCAGAAGGCAGCCTGCGCGACCCGGGTAGTAGTTCGCAAGAAACGCGTCGGCGGACTCATAGGTCTGCACCGACATGCCTGTGGATTCGATCAGCCATTTCAGGGAGGTCCGCATGGCTTGGTCGTCATCGACGACAAAGACGGTGGCTTCAATGGTCATGTCATGCCTTCCAGCAGCACGGGTTGCGCACTTGCACCCTCGGCGGCCTCTGCAAGCGGAAGCGAAACGTAAAAGGTCGCGCCCTGACCAGGCTCCGACTCCGCCCAGATCCGACCGTCGTGATTCTCTACGATGGTTTGACTGATCGCCAGACCCATCCCCATGCCTCCCTCCTTCGTCGTGAAAAAAGGATGAAACAGGTGCAGGATCCGCTCGGGGCTGATCCCGGGACCGCTGTCCGCGACGGCCACAAGGGCCTGCCCCCCCTCCACCCAGGCCCGGATAGCGAGGCGCCGCGCCCCCTCAGGCGACTCTTGGAGGGCATCGATCGCGTTGCGAACCAGATTCAAGAGCACCTGCTCGATCTGCACGAGGTCGACATGGACGGGGATCGGCTGCACTCCAAGATCGAGATCGATCGGCAGCCCCATCCGATTGGTCTCGAACTCGACGAACGAGCAGACCTCGCGTACCAGGTGATTGAGATCCGCATCCACCCGAATCGGCGGCTGCTTGCCGACCAGAGCCCGCAGACGGCGGATGATCTCGCTCGCGCGCTGCGCCTGCGACGTGATCTGACCCATGGCGCCGACCAGATCCTCGGTCCGTGAAGAGGCAGCCTGCAAGCGGCGACTGCAACCGTTTGCATAATTGACGATCGCCGAGAGAGGCTGATTGAGCTCGTGGGCCATCCCGGTGGCCATCTCACCCATCGTGCTGAGCCGACAGACATGCACCAGCTCAGCCTGGTGTTGGCGTGCCTCCTGCTCGGCACGCCGCACAGCGGTGATATCGCGCGCATAGATGTTGAGATATCCCAGGTCCCGAATGGGTGCGAAGAGCAGCGAGTAAACCTGGCCCGACACTTCCAGCTCACGCTCCCGAGGCTCACCGCTCTCCAGGGCCAACGCCACCTCCGCGCCCCAGTCTTCAGGCAGCCGTTCCCCCGGCTCCGAGCCCCAGGCCTGGAGCAACGGCCGACTGGCCCGATTTGCGTACACGATCAGGCCGCCCGCGCTCACGCGCAGGACCGGGCTCGGACTCTCACTGGCGAAGCGCGCCAGGCTCTTGATCTCGCGCTCGGCCTGTTTGCGCGCCGAGATGTCATGGATGTACAGGGTGAAGTAGCGTTCGGATTCCAGCTCGATGGGTGCAATCGAGATCTCCACGGGTATCTCGGACCCATCGGAACGCAGCGCCACCATCTCCTCCCGACCTTGGGGCGCGCGATGGACGTGACGCGATCGATCGAGCAGGCGCTGGAATGCCGCACGGGCAATCTCGGGCAGAAACTGCTCGATGAAGGCCGCGCCGAGCGCGTCGCGACGCTCGAGCCCCAGGACGCGCTCGGCGGCCGGGTTGAACTCGATGATCCGACCATCGTGGTCGAGCGTCACGATCGCATCCAGGGAGGCCTCCATCACGGCCGCCTTGAGCGCCTCACTCTCGCGCATCTCGGCCTGGTGCTTGATGTTCATCTCCTCCCGCGCCTTCAGCACCAGTTGGGTGAAGTGCTGTATCCATTCCTCGAGCAGAAGCAGTTGGTTGCCGTCGCGATGGAACCCGGGATCCGGTATGCCGAGCGCCCGCTGGGAGAAGCGGGTCATGCGCTTCAGCACCGCGTTCAACCGCGAGGACACAAGGTAGATCACGGCGGTGAAGACCAGGACGAAAACCAGCGCGGCGATCCCGCGCTGCCGACGCTCGAAGATCCGCACATGTCGCGACATCTTTTCCACCGCGGCGTGCGGGACAAAGGTCGCAAACAGGAGATTCGAGTCGGCACCCTCATATTCGGGCATCGACTGAGACGTGACGAGGTAGGTGTCCGCCCAGTCGGCGAGTTGGGTCCCCGGGACCAGCATCTGGGAATCGACGCTCGCGATGATGCGCCCATCGTCCCCGTCCACCAGCGCCACCGCCGCGCGGGCCACGTAGACCCCGCGCTGCGACGATGCCAGGAAGGCGTCATCGACCGGCACCAGCACCACCAGGTGCCCCATCGCATAGCCGCCGGCATCCTCGACAGCATCACTGCAGACCAAGTAGAGTCTTGCGCCGAGCCGCTCGATCACGCAACGCACCTCGCGAACATTGAGAAATCGCGCGGGGATGCGTGAGGCGATCTCCCCGGGGAGAGGCTCACTGCCGGACTGGAAGACCTCGCGGATCCGCCCCTGCGGATCGGTCAGCACGACATGACTGGGTGCACTCAACTCCTCACGGTCAAAAAAATCGGGGAGCCAGTGCGGGCGAAACTCCCTGTAGACGACCGGCGTGGCGGCGTCGTCCTCGAACCAGAAAAGCGGCTCCAGGTATTCCGAGAGACGCCGGTGGTTGGCCAGCAGACGGGTGGTCGCGCCGAAGTTGGAGAGGTACCGGTCGAAGCGGATGAGGCTCTCGCGAGCGCGCTGGTCGAGCTGCGCCTCGAGCTCTTGATCGAAGATCTTGTCGACCTGCCGACTTTGGACCTGATCCAACAGGCCCCACACCGCCAGACCGACGAACAGCCCGATCAGGATCGCAATCAGGGGCATGGGAAGGCCCCGCAACAATCGAAAGATGATTGGCTTGATGGGAATCCGAATCAAGGCGACGCCTTCCGCGAAGAGTGAATCGAACAGTCGCGCCGCTGGCCCCAGGACCACACGGCCCAGCGACGACTGGAGGCGATGCGCGATCGGAAGCCGGTGGCTAATTGCGCGTTCATCGAAGACCTGACGACATGAGGACTGGGACCATGGCCCTCGACATCAGCCGCGCCAAGACCCCCTCCCTGCTGCGCCGTCTCGGCGCGCTCATCTATGACAGCCTGCTGCTGGTCGGCGTTCTGATGCTCGCCGTGATGTTGGTGGTCATCCCGTATCAGCTGGTCACCGGGGCATCGCCTCACGAAAACCCGACTCATCTGTTGTTGATGCAACTCTATCTGCTGGCGATCATTTGCGGATTCTACGTCTTCTTCTGGACACACGGCGGACAGACCCTCGGAATGCGTGCCTGGCGCTTTCGCGTGATCCGGGACGATGGCGAGGACATGCGCCGGGCCGACGCACTGCGGCGCTTCGGGTGGGCTACCCTGAGCCTCCTGCCGGCCGGACTGGGCCTCTGGTGGTGTGCCTTGGACCGCGACGGTCTCGCCTGGCACGACCGCTGGTCGCGGAGCCGGCTGGCGATGCTGCAACGGCACTAGGAGCCTGTCGGACTTGAGGCCGACCTACTGCGCCGGCGGGAGAGCGGGCCATATCCGGCCGATGTCTCGTTACATAGACCCACTATGCGCCTCAAAACCGGTCGAATCTGTCCTCGCTCTCCCACTCGGCTCGCGACGATCGCTCAAGTCAGACAGCCTCCTAGGAGCCAAACGCCACCCAGGACTCGGGGCCGCAGGCCGAACGGATGCCCTCCCTCACCCGACCCTGCGCAGCAGGACCAGCGCCCCGAGCAGGAACAGGGCAGGCGGCATCACCGCCGCGACCAAGGGACTCAAGCCCAGCAGGAGTGCGGCGAATGCGAAGGTGCGGCTGACGAGATAGTAGACGATGCCGACCAGGACGCCCATGAAGATGCGCGGGCCGAGGCCGCTGGTGCGGGCCGAGCCGAGGATGATCGGGATGGCGACGAAGATCATCGACAGGGTGAGCGCCGGGTGCAAGACCTTACCCCAGAACGCGACCTCGTAGGGTCCCGCATCCTGTTTGTTCAGCGCCATGAACCGAACGTACTTGTAGAGGCCCCACACCGGCAGCGCCTGCGGGTCGACGACCACCACCTTGAGGAGTCCCGGGTCAAGCACCGAGTCCCATTCGGCCTGATCCACCCGCTCGACATCGACCCCCTCTGCGGTCACGCGGCTGCGTTTGATATCCTCCAGCTTCCAGCCTCCCTCGCTGTAGCGTGCGCCCGCCGCGTGGGTCGTGACCAAAGAGCCGCGATCCGGATCCACCTGATAGATGGAGATGTCACGCAACTGAGTCGCCGAGTGAATCTCTCGGATGTTGACATAGGCGTCATCATCGATCGCCCAGAAGCCGAAAGGGGTCCGCTGGGTCGCGTCCCCCGAAAGCGCCTCTCGGCGCAGCTCGAGGCCGCGCTGCTCCGCCACGGGGGCAACGACTTCGCCCAAGACCACTGCCACGGCGGCGAGCAGCAGCCCACCCAACAGACCGGCCCAGATGATGCGAGCAACCGAAAACCCGGCGGCGCGCATTGCCACCAGCTCCGAGCGACTCGCCAAAGCGCCAAGCCCGATCAAGGCGCCGATCAGGGTCGCGATTGGAAAGACCTGATAGGCGTAGCGGGGCAGACTCAGGGCCATGAACATCAGGGCGTCCAATAGCTCGTAGCCCTGGATCCCGACGTCATCGATCTCGTCGGCAAGGATGAAGAACCCGAGGAGCGGCAGCAACACACCCAGGGTGAGCAGGGTACCGGCGATCACGGCGCCCGCGAGGTAGCGCTCGAGCAGGATCACTGCGGTCGGGCTCGCCGGGGGTATCCGGCGCCCCGGGATCGGCGATCCATGGCCATTGAGCGCCGGTGCCGGAGATGCCAAGCAGCCAACCGGCACCCCCGGGTCTCGACAAGACCGCCTCTTCCGGTAGACTCCCAATTCGGCACCACGACACCCGATCTGAAATCGGTCCGCGCCACGCGCCGATCCGCAGCGCGGCCCTCCAGACCCAGACCCGCCCTCCCGAGGAGCTCGATGATGGAATTCAGAATCAAGACCGGCGAGCTTGCCAGACAAAAGACGCCCTGTATCCTGATCGGTATATTCGAGCGGCGCAAGCTCTCCGCTCCGGCCGAGATCCTCGACCTCGCCAGCGGTGGGCGCCTCTCAGAGCTGCTCAAGAAGGGTGACATGGACGGCCAGGCGGGGAGCACGCTCATGCTCTATGACCTTCCTGGGCTGGCCGCCGAACGGGTCTTGTTGGTGGGTTGCGGGAAGCACAAGGAGTTCGGTCGCGACAACTATCGCAAGGCACTGGGTGCCGCGGTCGCAGCCCTGCAGCAGACCCATTCGGGATCGGCGCTCTGCGCGCTGCATGACCTCCACCCGGAAGGCCTGGACCTTTACTCGGCCGTCCGCGAGGCCGTGACGACCGCCGCGGACAAGGTCTACCGTTACACCCAGACCAAGAAGGACGACAAGCAGGCGCCGAAGACGCCGCTCAAACAACTGACCCTCTGGGTTGACGAGAAGGAGGCCCAGCCCACAGCCGAGCTGGCGATACGCCATGGGACGGCAATCGCAGCCGGGATCGCCCTGTCCAAGGAGCTGGCCAACCTTCCCGGCAACATTTGCACACCGAGCTATCTGGCCGACAAGGCCAGGGAGCTCGGCGGACGTTTCGACCGGCTCGAGGTCGAGATACTCGAAGAGGCCGATATGGAGGCGCTGAAGATGGGCGCGCTCCTGTCCGTCTCCCGCGGCAGCCGCCAACCAGCCAAGCTGATCCTGATGCACTACCGGGGGACCGACGCCGCCAGCAAGCCGGTGGTCTTGGTCGGCAAAGGGCTCACCTTCGATACCGGCGGCATCTCCATCAAACCGGCCGCCGACATGGATGAGATGAAGTTCGACATGTGCGGAGGCGCCGGGGTGTTCGGAGCCGTGCTCGCCGCCTGTGAGCTGGGGCTGCCAATCAACCTGGTCGGCGTGGTACCCGCCTCCGAGAACATGCCGGACGGAGACGCCAACAAGCCGGGCGATATCGTCACCAGCATGTCCGGTCAGACCATCGAGATCCTCAACACCGACGCGGAGGGTCGACTCATCCTCTGCGATGCCCTCAGCTACAGCGAGCGCTTCGACCCCGAGGTGGTCATCGACCTGGCGACACTGACCGGCGCCTGCGTCATCGCCCTGGGCAAGCACGCATCCGGTCTATTCACCACCGACGAGCGGCTCGCAGAGGAGATCGTCAACGCCGGACAGGCCGCGGGCGACCGCGCCTGGCGCATGCCGCTGTGGGACGAGTATCAACAGCAGCTCGACAGCAACTTCGCCGACATGGCCAATGTCGGTGGCCGTGAGGCCGGTGCCGTCACCGCTGCCTGCTTTCTCGCACGCTACACCAAGGCCTACCGCTGGGCGCACCTGGACATCGCCGGCACGGCCTATCTGAGCGGCAAGGACAAGGGCGCGACCGGCCGACCCGTCGCCTTACTGACTCAGCTCCTGCTGCAGCGCAGCGGCGAGGTCGCGCCGGCCGGCTGATCACGCCACCCGGCGCCCGAGGACCAGGGACGATCGTGAAGACCCGATTCGTGGGGAGGCGACCCGTGCTCGCGGTCAGGCGACGGCCTTGATGAGCTCGCGCAGCCGGTTGGGGTTCGGCAGGCCGCGAACGACCAGCTCTGGAACGTCCCCCGACGTGTAGACCCTGATGTCGCCGGCATTCAGGATCCGTTGCAGCAGGCTCTGATGCAGCCGGACCGTGCGGACCGAGGACAGCTTGACCTCGATGTAGCTCTTGCTGAGCAGGCCATGAGTCCAGATCAGCTCATCGCCCCTGATGATCAGATGGTCGGACCGGCTCGACAGCCACCAGGCAAAGAGTTGCAGGGCAGACAGCGCGAAGACCGCGATGCCGATGAGCCGGAGAACCATCCCATCGATTCGCTGGGGCAAGGCGACGGGGAGCCAACCGGCACCCGCGGCAGCAATCAGGATCCCTGCCAACATCAGCAGGGTCACGAGAGGTGTGGAAAAGGGTCGCATCCGCAGCATCGACGGGTGCGCTTCGTATCGGGTCTCTTGCATCGGCGCCTCCTGTCATGTCGCCCAAAGCAGCGAAGAATCGATCTCCGCTTCGCGCGCTGATGATCGCCGGGCACGGCTCACATGTCGAGCGGAGAGGAAGGGGACGACTCACCCGGCCCGGCTTGCACGGTGGCGCGGGACGCGGCGACGAGAGCAAGGGAGAGGAAAAACGGCCGTTGCGAAAGGGTCGGCACGCGACGGCCCCGGGCGATCCCGGGGCCTCGGTAGAGACTACGACTGGAGCGTCACGGTCGGGTAAGCGGCGGAGCTGGAGCTGTCCTGGGACTGATCCTTCGTGCAGCCATCTCCCGCGTGCGCGGTCATGACCGAACCCGCAACGAGCATTGCGCCGAGCAGCAGGGCGGTCGAAAAAGTGGCGTATCGTATCGACATTGGCAAGGTACCTCGGGATAGTCTTGGGAGATCGACGATCCTCACAGCGCGGTGTCGGATCGACGTACCCGCATTGAAGTCGGGGCAGCTCTTCGGACCACAAGCCCGGACCGACACCTTGCCCGGCTGAGATGACAATCGGGAAAATGGGGAAATCGGCTGCAAGCGCCCGCTTGAGCGCGCTGGACGCCGATCAACGGCCGACGCCTTGACCGACAAGGGCCGGCCGCCGGTTGCGATCGTCCGCGACGGCATGATCCGGCCTCGGCAAGCCTGGACAATCCCTCGCAGAGATGCAGACAACGGAGCGTCCGATGAACAGGAGATGGGGTGTTGCGGTACCGGACCCGGTCGAGCTGACGGGGTTCAATCGGACCCTGGCTGAGATCGAGTGGCTGTTGTTGGTCTTGGTCCTGGTCTATCTGGTCCTGCCCGAGGAGCCCGTCGAGCACATCTTGGCCATCGCCGCCGCAGCGGCCGGCTTCGCGGTCTTCGTGCTGGGTTTCCGCTATCTGAACCTGTTCACCCTGCCGGCACGTTGGAAATTCACCATCGAGACCTGGGCCATGCTGGGTTTCACCGGTTTCGTGGTCTGGCATACCGGCAAGATCGACAGCCCGCTCATCAGCCTCTTTCTGCTGGTCATCATCTTCAGCGCCTTGACGCTCGGCAAGCTCATCACCCTGTTGGAAGCCGTCCTCATCGCCAGCTTCTATTTGCTCGCCGCCTACTCTGCGGCGGGCGATCATCTTTTCGCCTACTCGACGTTCAGCCGCCTGATGCTGGTTTTCGCGCCGGTTGCGCTGGTCGCCTACGTCACGTCACTGATCGCCTCGGACATGGATTTCTCGCGCAGCTTCGTCCAGCGTCTCTCGGAGACCGACGACCTGACGGGACTGCCCAACATGCGCGCTTTCTCGCTCGCACTCGCCCATCAGAAACAGGAGGCCTTGCATGACCGTCGCCCCTTCAGTGTCATGATGGTCGATGCCGACAATCTAAAAGAGATCAACGACCGCTTCGGCCACGCGATCGGCAATAAGGCCATCTGCGCGGTCGCCGAGGGGATCCGCAGAAGCATCCGAGGCACCGACCTGGTCGCCCGTTACGGGGGCGACGAGTTTGTCCTGCTGTTGCCCGACACGCCCGAGGCGGCGGCGCGCGAGGCAGGCGAGCGGATCCGCGTGATGGTCGCGAACACCCTGGTCGACGCCGGGCAGGACTCGGTCGCCACCACCGTCAGCGTCGGCTATGCGACCTGTCGGGGGACGGCGACGGATATCGACAATCTCATGATGCGCGCGGATGAGGCCCTCTATGCAAGCAAGCGTGCCGGACGCGACCGGGTCTTCGCCTTCAGCGAGATCCACACTCGCGCGACGCCGTCAGGATCGGCCGCCCAGGCTCCCGACTCACAGCTTGTCTAGGAGCCTGTCGGATCTAGGATGAATCGGCTACGGAAGCGGGAGATCGGTCCATTTCACCCCGATTTTTCGTTACATAGCACCCACGATGCGCCTCACAACCGGAACGCAATGGCCTCGCTCTCCCACGCCCTCGCGTCGCCCCCCCTAAGTCCGACGGGCTCCTAGGCCATGTCCCACCCATCCGATCGCCCGGGCCTGATCCGTCTGCGCGGTGTGCGGCAGAACAACCTCAGGTCCATCGACCTGGACCTGCCCCTTGGCGAGCTGATCGTCGTCACCGGTGTCTCGGGATCCGGCAAGTCCTCGCTCGCCTTCGACACCCTCTATGCCGAGGGTCAGCGGCGCTATGTCGAGACCTTCTCGCCCTATGCGCGCCAGTTCCTCGATCGGATGGACCGCCCCGCCGCCGATCGGATCGACGGCATCCCGCCGGCGATCGCCATCGATCAGGCCAACGCGGTGCGCACGTCGCGATCGACGGTGGGCACTATGACGGAGCTCAACGATCACCTGAAGCTTCTCTTCGCCCGCGCCGCGCGCCTCTTCTGCAGGGGCTGCGGTCGGGAGGTCCAGCGCGATACGCCAGAGGGGATCTGGGCGCACCTGACGGGTCTGCAGGAGGCGGCCGCGGGCGCCGTCGCGATCGCGTTTCGCGTTCCGGTTCCGCCTTCCCTCGACGTCGCGGCAGTCAAGGGGCTGCTGGCCCAGCAGGGCTACGTCCGGATCCTGGAGGCAGACGCGACGGCCATCGAGGTCATCCAGGACCGGATCCGCCTGACCGGCGAGCATCGCGGCCGCGCGATCGAGGCCCTGGAGACGGCACTCGCCCGCGGCCACGGGCGCGTCCGGGTCTATCCGCTCGGCGCGGATCGGCAGGCCGGACCGCCCCGGCGCTTCTCGGCCGATCTGCACTGTCCGGACTGTGACGTCGCATACGCGGATCCGACGCCGAACCGGTTCTCCTTCAACTCGCCGGTGGGGGCCTGCCCGGTCTGTCGGGGCTTCGGCCGCACCATCGGCGTGGACTGGTCGCTGGTGGTCCCGGATCCATCCAAGTCGCTGCTCGAGGGTGCGATCAAGCCGATCCAGTCCGACAGCTACTCGGAGATCCAGGAAGACCTGATGGGCTTCGCGCATCGCCGCGGCGTTCCGACCGATCTGCCCTGGCGCGATCTGACCGACGCCGACCGCGCCTGGATCATCGAAGGCGAGGGCGACTGGGAGACCGGCGTCTGGTATGGGCTGCGCCGCTTCTTCGCCTGGCTCGAAGGGCGCAGCTACAAGATGCACGTGCGGGTCCTGCTCTCGCGCTACCGCTCCTATGACGTCTGCAGCGCGTGCGGCGGGGCCAGGCTGACGGACGAATCGCTGGATTGGCGGGTCGGCGGCAAGGCGCTCGCTGATCGCGTGCTGGCACCCGAGCAACGCTTCCGCCACGGGCGCGTGGGCATGGACGAGACGATCTGGCTGAACCTCCCCGGGCTGGGCATCCACGACCTCATGCGATTGCCGCTGACCGCCTGTCGGGACTTCTGCGATGCCCTGACCCTGGACCCTGCACTGGATCGGCTCATCGGCGGGATTCGCTCGCGCCTGGGCTACCTCTGCGAGGTCGGACTCGGCTACCTGACCCTGGACCGCCAGTCGCGCACACTCTCGGGCGGCGAGCTGCAGCGCATCAATCTGACCACAGCGCTCGGAAGCACCCTGGTCAACGCCCTGTTCGTGCTCGACGAGCCCAGCGTCGGCCTGCATTCACGCGATCTGGGCCGGGTGGTGGGGATCCTGCAGCGGCTGCGCGACCAGGGGAACTCCCTGGTGGTGGTCGAGCACGACCCCGAGGTGATACGGGCCGCGGATCGGATCATCGACATGGGTCCCGGACCGGGCGAGCACGGCGGCCGGATCGTCTTTGAAGGGTCGCCGGCAGCCATGTCCAGGAGCCAAGGTTCGCTGACCGGGGATTACCTGGCGGGTCGGCGACGTCTCGCCAACGCACATGCGCCTGCCCCTTCGCCACCGGACGGGCCCTGGATCAGGGTCCGAGGCGCCCGCGCCCATAATCTCAAGGGGATCGACGTCGCCATCCCGCTGCACCGTCTGGTGGTGATCACCGGGGTCTCTGGATCCGGCAAGTCCACACTCGTGCAGGATGTTCTCTACCGGGGCCTTTGCCAGCTCAAGGGTCACCCCGTCGAGGCGCCGGGCGAGCACGCCGAGATCGAGGGGGACGCCGAGATCGCCGAGGTCGTCCTGTTGGATCAGTCCAGCATCGGGCGAACCTCGCGGTCGAACCCGGCGAGCTATGTCGGTGTGCTCGATGTGCTGCGCAAACGCTTCGCGGCACTTCCGCTCGCCAGGGAGCGCGGCTACACGGCCGGAACCTTCAGCTTCAACAGCGGCGCGGGGCGCTGTCCGACCTGCGCCGGCAACGGGTACGAGCACCTGGAGATGCAGTTCCTCGCCGATGTCTACCTGCGCTGCCAGGACTGCAACGGCCGGCGCTATCGCCGATCCGTGCTGGAGGTCGAGATCGGAGGCCGCCCCGGAGAGCGGGGGCGCTCCATCGCAGACGTGCTGGAGATGACCGCGACGGAGGCGCGCGCCTACTTCGAAGCGGATCAGGAGCTCCGCCGCGCCCTCGAGCCCCTGCTGGCCGTCGGACTTGGCTATTTGCGTCTCGGCCAGCCGGTGCCGACCCTCTCTGGTGGCGAGGCCCAGCGTCTCAAGCTCGCCGGCCATCTCGCCAAGTCGGGCCGCGGCCGGACCCGTGACGGCGGCCTCCTGTTCCTGCTCGACGAGCCCACCACCGGCCTGCATTTCGCCGATGTGGCTGTCCTGCTGGGCGCCTTGCGGCGCCTGATCGACAAGGGTCACTCCGTGCTGGTCATCGAGCACAACCTCGACCTGATCGGCGCCGCGGACTGGCTGATCGACCTGGGCCCCGAGGGCGGAGAGGCGGGGGGCGAGCTTGTCTGCTGCGGCACTCCGAAAACGCTTGCGGAACACCCCACGAGCCTCACCGGACGTGCCTTGGCCGGCCATCTTGACGCACTGTCGGGAGTCGGGGCCCCGCCCGAGCCGGGCTTGAATCCATCTCCGGAGGACGCGCCCGCCGGCTACGCGGCACAACCGACATCCGCACCCGGCGTCGCCGAGCCCCCGCCGGGCGGTTTGGTCGCGACAGCACGCGACGCGCCGCTTGCCCCAGCCAACTGCATCTCCGTCCTGCACGCCCGCGAGCACAACCTGAAAGACCTGTCCCTGTCGATCGCGCGCGACCGGCTCACGGTGATCACCGGCGTCTCGGGCAGCGGCAAGAGCACGCTGGCCTTCGACATCCTCTTTGCCGAGGGCCAGCGCCGTTTCCTGGAGTCGCTCAATGCTTATGCCCGGCAGTTCGTCCAGCCCGCCGCACGACCGGATGTCGATGCCGTCCTCGGGATCCCGCCCACCGTCGCCATCGAGCAGCGAACCAGCCGCGGCGGGGCCAAGAGCACGGTCGGCACCCTGACCGAGATCCACCACTATCTGCGCCTCCTCTACGTCAGGCTCGGGATCCAGTCCTGCCCGAGCTGTGCCGTCCCGGTCGAGCCGATGGGGCGGGACGCCATGCTGCGGCGGATCCGGCGCGAGCATGCCGACAAAACGGTCAGCCTGATGGCCCCGCTGGTCGTGGCCCGCAAGGGACTCTACAAGGAGCTCGCCGAATGGGCCGCGCGGCGCGGCTGGTTTGTCCTGCGGGTCGACGGCGAGCCGGTCGAGACCCACCAATGGCCGCGGCTCGACCGCTATCGGGAGCACTCCATCGAGCTGCCCGTCGGTGAGGTCGCGATTCGACCCGAGCGGAAAGGCGAGCTCCGCGCCCTCCTGGATCAGGCCCTGGACCTGGGCAAGGGCTCGGTCCGCGTGGTCGAGATCGACAACGGGACCTGGGGCCCCGAGACACCCTACTCGACCCAGCGCGCCTGCCCACGCTGCGGGACGGCGCTGCCCGATCCCGACCCCCGACTCTTCAGCTTCAATTCCAGGCAGGGCTGGTGCGAGACCTGCTTCGGGAGTGGGCTCGTGCTGGACGGATTCGATGCAGAGCAAACCGGTGAAGAGGACGCATGGCTGGACACCGAGGCGGCGGAGACAGCCACCTGCCCGAGCTGCCGCGGCGCCCGCCTGAACCCACAGGCGCTCGCGGTGCGCTTTCGCGATCGCTCGATCGCGGACCTCGCGTCCCTCACCGTCGACCAGGCCGCGGCCTTCGTCGCCGGGCTTCGACTCGACGAGCGCGAGCATGCCATCGCCCACGACCTGCTCGCCGAGGTGCGAGAACGGCTCGCCTTCCTCGCCGAGGTGGGGTTGGGTTATCTGTCGCTGGACCGGGGCGCGCCCACCCTCTCGGGCGGCGAGGCCCAACGGATTCGCCTCGCCGCTCAGCTCGGCTCCAACCTCCGTGGCGTCTGTTACATCCTCGATGAGCCCACCATCGGCCTGCATCCGCGGGACAACCGATTGCTGCTGAACGGGCTCGCCCGGCTGCAGGCCAAGGGCAACACCGTCCTGGTCGTGGAGCACGACGAGGAGACCATCCGCCGCGCCGACGAGGTCATCGACCTGGGACCGGGTGCCGGCACCCGCGGCGGCGACATCATCGCTCGCGGCACCGCCCTGGATCTGATGCGGGACCCGGCGTCCATCACTGGTCGCTGTCTCGCCCGCCCGCGCCGGCGCTCGCGCCCGGTTCGGGAGACCCGCGAGGACGGCGCCTGGCTCGTCGTCGAGGGCGCGCGGCGTCACAACCTGCGGGGCATCGACGTGCAGCTGCCCCTCGCCCGCCTGGTGTGTGTCACCGGCGTCTCCGGGTCCGGGAAGTCAACCCTGGTGCGCGAGGTCCTGGTCAAGAGCCTGCGCAACCGGCTCGCACGCGAGGACCGGGCCGGCACGCGCGCGCTCGTCGGCTGCAGCCGGCTGACCGGCTGGCAGGACCTGGCCCGTGTCCTCGAGGTGGACCAGGCCCCCATCGGCAAGACCCCCCGCTCCTGTCCCGCCACCTACGTCGGCTTCTGGGACGGGGTACGTCGCCTCTTCGCCGCCACTCCGGAGGCACGCATCCTCGGGTGGGGGGCGGCGCGCTTCTCTTTCAACACCGCCGGCGGACGCTGCGGCGCATGTGAGGGCCAAGGGGTGAAAAAGCTGGAGATGAGCTTCCTGCCCGGCGTGCGGATGACTTGCGAGGTCTGCGGGGGCAGCCGCTTCGACCGCGAGACGCGCGAGATTCGCTACCAGGGGCTCGACATCGGCCAGGTCCTGGCCCTGAGCATCGACGAGGCGCTGGACGTCTTCCAGGCCCATCCGGCGATCCGCCACCCGCTGGCCCTGCTCCAAGAGGTCGGGCTCGGCTACCTGCAGCTTGGCCAGGCGAGCCCGACCCTCTCGGGCGGCGAAGCCCAGCGTCTCAAGCTTGTCACCGAGCTGGCCAAGGCGCGCCCGAGCACCGATCAGCGCACCACCCGCCCCACCCTCTATGTGCTCGACGAGCCGACGGTCGGTCTGCACATGGCCGATGTCGAGCGCCTGGTCAGCGTTTTGCACAGACTGGTTGACGCCGGCCATTCCGTCCTGGTCATCGAGCACAACCTGGACCTCATGGCCGAGGCCGACTGGATCATCGACCTCGGCCCGGAGGCCGGCGAGGCCGGCGGTCGGGTCGGCGCTGCCGGAACCCCGGAGACGGTCGCCGCGGCGGGTGATCTACCGACCGCTTGTGCGCTGCGGGAGCATCTCGGCTCGGCAAACGGCTGCTGATGCGCCCTCGCAACGACCGGCCATGCCGCCCTCCGGGGCCGGCTTCCGCGCCCCAAGCGGGCTCAGCGGAGAACCGCCCAGATCGATCGGCCACGCCGCCCAGGGGATTCTCCGAAGACGAAACGGACCCTGCCTTCCGAAAAACCCATGTGGGTTGGGTATACTGATCCCCGCTGCCTCGCGCCGAGCCTCATCATCGCCGACACCGGAGCCGAGAACCGTGATCGAGATCGAATATGTCGTCAGAGACCAGAGGGGAGCCGAACGATTGCGCACGACCGACAAGAAGGCCGCCGACGCCTATGATAAAGCCCTCGAGTGCGCCGAGCGCTTGGCGGAGCTCCTGCGCCATGACAATATCCTGCCCGGCCTGCCGGAGAACGACCTGGAAGAGCTGACCATCTATCTGGCCCGCAACGCCAAGAGCGTCGAGCGCATCCTCAAAGGCAAGTCGCCCGAGAGCACACCGCCGGCCGCAGAGGCCGACAGGGAGCACAGGGTATCACCCCTGCGGGCCGCCGGCTGAGCCGTGCATCCGGACCAGCGTGTGCGTGCAGCCAATCCCTGCCCGGGCGGCTCGTCGATCCGGCGCCCGCCGACCATCGGGCGATGGGAGAGGGAACTCTCGGCGGTCGATCCGTCAAATGGCAGCGAGCCTCGAGGCAAGGTGGCACATTCGTCACCGACCGAGGCAGCGAGAACCAGCCCAACCACCGACCGGGAGTCGACCCGCATGAAGTCCATCGCCCGCATTGCCGCCACCCTTGCCATCCTGATCACGACGACAATCCATGCCGAGACCGCCACCGAGGACGACCTCGCAGAGGCCAAGGCCATCGTCCAGGAGTTCGCGACGACCCTGCAGGGAGAGCTGCAGGCGGCCATCAAGGAAGGCGGCCCCACCAATGCCATCGCGGTGTGCCAGGACCGTGCACCCGCGATCGCGGCCGACCTGTCCGAGCGTTCCGGCTGGCAGGTCGGTCGCACCAGTCTCAAGACCCGCAACGTTGCCGAGAACAGCCCGGATGCCTGGGAGGCGGAGGTCTTGGCCCGGTTCGATGCGCGTCGCGCCGCCGGTGAAGACGTCCAGCCCATGGCCTATGCCGAGATCGTCGGGACCGACGGGGGGCGCATGTTCCGGTTCATGAAGGCCATCCCCACCGCGGAGGTGTGTCTCGCCTGCCACGGCAGCGCGATCACCGACGAGGTCGCCGCAGCGCTGGACGAACGCTATCCTGACGACATGGCACGCGGATACAGCCTCGGCGACGTGCGGGGCGCCTTCAGCCTGTCCAAACCACTTTGACCTTGCTCCCCGACCGGGCCCCGGCCCGGTCGGGCAGGATGGAGACCCATGGCAGAGGAACGCTTCGATCTCAGCTACGCGGGTGGTATCGCACCGGGCGCCGATCCAGCGACTGTTCGCGCCCGCCTGACCGCGGTGTTCAAGCTCGACGAGCAGGGCATGGACCGGCTCTTCACGGGACGACCGGTGATCGTCAAACGGGGTGCCGATGCGGCGACAAAGGCGCGTTTCGAGCAGGCCTTCGCGCACGCCGGCGCCGTCCTCAGGATCACTCCGGTCGAACTGGCCGAGAACGAGGGGGGAGCGCAATCCGCCCGTGGCGCCGCCCCGCTGCCGGACGCAGCCCAGGGCGAGCACACGGCCGGCACCCCGCGGCTGTCCC
>Ga0316577_10000360_pt1 | contig 17079 bp, 17 predicted proteins | sample S5NA_FD_203073 | JGI IMG/M metagenome (GOLD analysis project Ga0316577, IMG submission 203073) | Rhizosphere microbial communities from salt marsh grasses in Alabama, United States - S5-7_050615r2r1 | ecosystem: Host-associated > Plants > Roots > Rhizosphere | place: USA: Alabama | collected... | reverse complement strand
CGGGCTCTGGCCGCCTGCCGTCGGTGCTGCGCCCGGTGCGTTTCCGTCGGAGGCCGAGTCCTCGTCATCCGCGCGGCCGCGAACGAGGACCTTGGAGAAGACGATGCCCAACTCGAACAGCAGCCACATGGGCACGGCCAACAGGGTCTGGGAGATGACATCAGGCGGCGTCAGCAACATGCCTATGACGAACACGCCGACGATCACGTACGGCCGCTTCCGGGCGAGATCGGCGGGGGTCGTGATGCCGGCAGCGACCAGCAGGATCGTTGCAATCGGGATCTCGAAGGCGATCCCAAAGGCGAAGAAAAGGGCCAGGACAAAGTCGAGGTAGGCCGAGATATCGGTCATCATCGCCACCCCGTCCGGCGTGGAGGCCGTCAAGAAGGCGAAAACCAGAGGGAAGACAACGAAGTAGGCGAACGCCATCCCGACATAGAACAGCAGGATGCTCGAGATCAGGAGCGGCGTGGCCAGGCGCTTCTCATGCTGGTACAGGCCGGGGGCGACGAAGGCCCAGAGCTGGTAGAGCAGATAAGGCATGGACAGGAAGACCGCGGCGATCAGGGCCAGCTTGAAGGGGGTCAGGAAGGGCGAGGCCACCTGGGTCGCGATCATGGTGTTGCCTTCCGGCAACTGCGCCATCAGCGGCGCCGCGACATAGACATAGATCTCGTTGGCGAACGGGAAGAGCGCCAGAAACACCACGAAGACCGCGATCAGCATGCGGATCAGACGATCGCGCAGCTCGATCAGATGCGAGACGAAAGGCTGTTCGGCACCCGGATCATCGGGCTGCATCGCGGCGGGCATGGGTCGTGTTCTCGTCGCAGGGTGGCTGAGGGCTCGATGGGTGGCCTGCACCGGCCGGCCCGCCCGCGGAGCTAGCGGCCGGCCAGGTCCGACGCGCGTCCAGTGCTCCTCGGGCAGGGCTGCGCCGGCACCCGGGCTGGGTCCTGCGCAGACGGCGCCGGCCGTTCAACTTCTGCGCAGCCACTCAGCCCGCGAATCTGTCCTGTCCTTGCGGCGGATCGTCGCTGGCGGAAACAGCATCCTCGGCTCGACTTGCATCGGGCGTCGCAGGCCTGGAGGACGACGATCCCCGGCCCGGCTTCGCTGCATCGACGCCGTTGAGCGGATCCTCCAGGATGGTCTCGAGCGGGCGGCTGCGCGCCTGCTTCTCGAGCACCTCCTTCAGCTCGTCGGCCTTGAGCTCGCGGTTGATCTCATCCTGGACCGAGGCCAAGGTGCGACGTGCACGTCCAATCCAGATGCCGGCGATCCGCGCCACCTTCGGAAGCCGCTCGGGTCCAATCACAACCAGTGCCACCACCCCGATCAAGACGAGCTCCCAGAAACCCCAGTCGAACATATGCGCCTCGCAGGACGACCTCGCTCAGGACGATCGGGTCATGAGGACTTCTTGGACGACTTCGCTTGCTCGCGCTGCCCGGCCCCGACATCGCCCTCGGCGACCCGTTTCTCCGCCGACTGCTCCACCAGCTTGGTCTCCGACTCCTGCTCCGCCTTTTCGCCCTCGGACATCGCGGACCGGAAGCCCTTGATTGCATTGCCCAGATCGGACCCGATACCCTTGAGTCGTTTGGTTCCGAAGAGCAGCAGCACAATCACCAGGATGATGAGAAGCTGCCAGATACTGATACCACCAGCGCCCATGTATTCCTCCGGACCGCCAGATTCCCGCGGTCGACTCGATTCAGTGGGGAAGGCCGACGGGCGGCTGACCCATCGGCGAGGTTCTGCGGTGTCTTCGGCGCCCTTGCCGCGAGGACGCCCCGAGAGCGCCGATCATACCGCAATCCCGGAGATGCGGTTAGCCCCCGATCAGGACGCCCGAGCCATCAACGGCCTCGCTGGCTTTTCTCTTTCAGACCCGAGAGGCCGAAACGCCGGTCCAACTCAGCGAGCACCTCCGCGGGTCCCAGCCCCTGTTGGGCGAGCAGAACCAGCGTATGGAACCACAGATCCGCGACCTCATGCACGATCCGCTCGGGCACCCCGTCCTTGGCAGCCATAACCGTCTCGGTCGCCTCTTCCCCGATCTTCTTCAGGATCGCATCGAGGCCCTTGGCGTAGAGGCCGGCAACATAGGAGTCGCCAGGGTCGGCCACCTTCCGTGCTTCGAGGACGTCTGCCAGGCGCTCAAGCAGATCGTTCATCTCGATCCTCGTGTGCCGCGGTTGGCGCGGTATCGAATGGGATGCGAGTCGAATGCGAGCCGCGTGCGGCGCAGAACGTCTCGGCATCACCCAGCCTGACTGCACGGTTCGGGAAAGATGGGGGGCACGGGAGCGCGGGCATCAGGCAGCACCGTAGATCGTCCGCGGGTCCTTCAGCACCGGCGCGACCTCGACCCATCGGCCGTCTCCATCGAGCTCGCGAAAGAAGCAATTGTGCCGCCCGGTGTGACAGGCGATTCCGCCCCGCTGCTCGACCTCAAGCAGGATCGCATCCCCGTCGCAGTCGAGGCGGATGGTATGCACGACCTGCTGGTGGCCCGATTCCTCACCCTTGTGCCAGAGCCGTCCGCGCGAGCGCGACCAGTAGACGGCATGACCGGTCTCGCGGGTCAGCTTCAGCGCCTCCGCGTTCATCCAGGCCATCATGAGGACCGTCCCGGTGCCGCGCTCCTGAGCGATCGCGGGCACCAGGCCGTGACTGTCCCACTTGATGGCGTCGAGCCAGTCTTGAGCCATGTTGAGTATCCTTGCCGCTGTCCCCGGCGCCGCCTCAGCGGGGATTCAGGCTGTCCGCGAGGCGTTGGCCCTCGGCGAAGTCGAGCGTCCCCTCATAGATGGCGCGACCGGTGATGGCCCCGACGATGCCACAGCTCGAGACCTCGGCGAGCGCGCGGACGTCATCGATCTCGGTGATGCCGCCTGAGGCGATCACCGGGATTCGAATGGCCCCGGCCAGCGCCCGGGTCGCCTCCACATTCGGCCCACTCATCATGCCGTCGCGGCCGATATCCGTATAGACGACGGCCGTGACGCCGACGTCCTCGAAGCGCTTTGCGAGCTCATCGGCCCGGTGCCCGGTGATCTTGGCCCAGCCCTCGATCGCAACCTGGCCGTCCCTTGCATCCAGCCCGACCATGATCTGCCCTGGAAACGACCGGCAGGCACGGGCCACGAACACAGGCTCCTTAACCGCTTGGGTGCCGATGATGCAGTAGGTGACGCCGGCACTCAGGTACGCCTCGATGGTGGCCTCGTCTCGAATGCCGCCTCCGACCTGGATCGGCAGCTCGGGAAAGGCCGCCGCGATGCCGCGAATGGCCTCGCCGTTGACCGGCTCACCGGCAAAGGCGCCATTCAGGTCGACCAGATGCAGGCGGCGCGCGCCTTCGCCGACCCAGCGGGCGGCGGTGTCCACCGGATCATCGGAGAAGACTGTCACCTCGTCCATCCTGCCTTGGCGCAGGCGCACACAGCGGCCATCCTTGAGGTCGATCGCGGGAATCAGCAGCATGGATCGTATTCCCTCGCTGTCGTGAAGGTGGAGTGGCGCCCTGCAGACAACGAGGACCACCGGGGTCGAGACTCACAGCGCACCCTTGGTGGATGGTGTGATCCCGGCCATTCGCGGATCCGGCTCCACGGCCATCCGCAATGCACGCCCGAACGCCTTGAAGATGGTCTCCGCCTGATGGTGTGCGTTCGAGCCCCGCAGATTGTCGATGTGCAGCGTCATGGCCGCGTGGTTCACCAACCCCTGGAAGAGCTCACCGAAGAGGTCGACATCGAATCCGCCGATCATGGCGCGGGAAAACCGGACATGAAAATCCAGCCCGGGTCGTCCCGACAGATCGATCACGACGCGCGACAAGGCCTCGTCCAGGGGGACATAGGCATGACCGTAACGGCGAATTCCCTGTTTGCCGCCAAGCGCGGTCGAAAGTGCCTGGCCGAGCGTGATGCCTACGTCCTCGACGGTGTGGTGAGCGTCGACATGCAGATCGCCCTGGGCCTGGATCTCGAGGTCGATGAGGCCGTGCCGAGCGACCTGATCCAGCATGTGATCGAGAAAGGGCAACCCAGTCTGGAGATCGGATCGACCGCAACCGTCCAGGTCCAGGGACACGCGGATCTGGGTCTCCAGGGTGTTGCGTTCGACCCGGGCCGTTCGATGGGGGGTCTCGGAAGTCATAGCGGATCGCGGGTCGTCTCCATCAGACTGTGCATTAAAACATAGCTGACGGAATCGGCGTTAGGACCATCGTTCGGCCGCATCTCCGAAGGCTCCGAAGCATGCATGACCTCGCGCGGCACACGGATGTGCCGCTCCATCCAGTCGCTCAAAATCACGCACCTCGCCCGGACCGTGCTCCAACGCCGCCAGTCCGCGCTCTGCTCCGCCAGCGCTGGCCAGTGGAAGGCGGGGCTCCCGGCCAGTCAGCACGCCATGACGACGACTGCCGGCGCCATGGACATCGACACCCTCCTCACTTCGCGCGGCGGGTCTGCACTGATGGCCTGGATGCGCAAAGTCCGACAGGCTCCTAGCTCTCCAGCCAGAAGGTGACGGGTCCGTCATTGATCAGACTGACCTGCATGTCCGCGCCGAACCGGCCGGTGGCCACACGCGAATGGGAGGCCGTGGCCCGGGCGACGACCTCGCCGAACCGGCGCTGACCTTCATCGGGTGGCGCGGCGGGCGTGAAGCTGGCGCGCGTGCCCTTCCGGGTGTCGGCGGCCAGCGTGAACTGAGGCACCAGGAGCAGCCCGCCGTCGATATCCCGCAGGCTGAGGTTCATGCGTCCGGCCGGGTCCGGGAACACCCGATAGTCGAGCACGCGCTCTGCGAGGCGCTCCGCGCGGGCCGGGGTGTCGCCGCGCTGCACGCCGACCAGGACCAGCAGTCCGCGCTCGATGGCCCCGACGGTCTCGCCCCCCACCTCCACCCGGGCCCGTGTCACGCGCTGCAGCAGAGCGATCAACCGAGCTCCCGTGCGAAGCGGTCGGTGGCCGCCACCAGGGCGGCGCGAATGCCGGGCTCGAACGCCGAGTGACCCGCGTCCGGGATCACCTGAAATTCCGCGCTGGGCCAGGCCTGATGCAGGTCCCAGGCGGACCGCATCGGGCAGATCGTGTCGTAGCGACCCTGGACGATGATACCGGGGACCCCCCTGATGCGATGCGCATCCGCGAGCAGCTGATCCGGTCGGAGAAAGGACCTGTGCATGAAGTAGTGGCACTCGATCCGCGCCAGGCTCAGCGCCACATGCGGGTCGGCGAAATGCGCCTCGACCTCGGGATTCGCTTTGAGGGTCGCCGTGCGCCCCTCCCAGACCGACCAGGCCTGGGCCGCCTCGAGACGCGCCGCCTCGTCCTCGCCGGTCAGCCGCCGGTGATAGGCCGAAAGCAGATCGGAATGCTCCTTCTCGGGGATCGGGGCGAGGAAGGATGCCCAGTAGTCCGGGTAGAGCCAGCTCGCGCCCTCCTGATAAAACCAGCGGATCTCCCGCTCACGGCACAGAAAGATCCCCCGGACCACCAGCGCCGTGACGCACTCGGGGTGGGTCTCCGCATAGGCGAGGGCGAGCGTCGAGCCCCAGGAGCCGCCAAAGACCAGCCAGCGCTCGATCCCAAGTCGCTCGCGGATCCGCTCGATGTCCGCGACGAGATCCCAAGTGGTATTGGCGACCAGTGAGGCATGGGGGAGCGAGCGCCCGCAGCCGCGCTGATCGAACAGGACCGCGCGATAGCGCCCGGGGTCAAAGAAACCGCGATGCGCCGGCTCGCAACCTGCGCCGGGGCCGCCGTGCAGGAAGAGCGCGGGGATGCCGTCCCGCCGTCCGCATTCTTCGACATAGAGCCGGTGATCGTGGTCCACGGCCAGCTCATGCGTGGCGAAAGGCTCGGGAGGGCGATAGAGATCGGGCATGCGAGTCTGGTGTTGGTTGGATGTCGGCGTCGGTTCCTGTCGGGACCCCAGCATTTTAGCCCACAACGCGACTTGCGCCGCCGGCGATCAGCGCTCGTAAGACGGGCGCTGAGACCATTCCCGGCCACAGATCGGCCGGCCCGGGCGCTGGCTCGCTTCCCCGCCTGCCCCGAGCCCGGCCGGTCACGCCGGCGGCGGTTTACCCGCGGTTGGCCCGCTTGCGCTCGTGCTCCTTGAGGAAGCGCTTGCGCACCCGGATCGCCTTGGGAGTGATCTCGACCAGCTCATCGTCCTCGATGAATTCCAGCGCCTGCTCGAGGGTCAACCTGATGGGCGGCGTCAGCAGGATATTCTCGTCGGACCCGGCGGCGCGGATGTTGGTCAGCTGCTTGGCCTTGAGCGGATTGACGGTGAGATCGTTGTCGCGCGAGTGGATGCCGACCACCTGCCCCTCATAGACCTCGTCACCGGGCGACACCATCATGCGCCCGCGTTCCTGGAGGTTGAAAAGGGCGTAACCGAGTGCCTTGCCAGTCGCGTTGGAGACGAGCGCGCCGTTGCGCCGCGGGGCGATGCCGCCCGGATTGGCCGGGCGGTAACGGTCGAAGACATGGTATTTGAGCCCGGTGCCCGAGGTCAGCGACATGAACTCGGTCTGGAAGCCGATCAGCCCCCGAGAGGGGATCTCGTAGTCGAGCCGCACCCGGCCTTTGCCGTCCGGGACCATATCCTTGAGCTCGCCGCGCCGCTCGCCGAGCGCCTGCATGATCGCCCCCTGGGAGCGCTCATCGAGATCGACGGTGAGCTGCTCGTAAGGCTCACAGACTTGCCCGTCAAGCTCGCGAAAGATGACCTCCGGGCGCGAGACGGCGAGCTCGTAGCCCTCGCGGCGCATGTTCTCTAGCAGGATCGAGAGATGCAGCTCGCCGCGTCCTGAGACCCGGAACTTCTCCGGATCGTTGCCCTCCTCGACACGCAGCGCAACATTATGGATGAGCTCGCGCTCGAGGCGGTCCTTGAGCTGGCGCGAGGTCAGATACTTGCCGTCGCGCCCGGCGAAGGGTGAGGTGTTGACCTGGAAGGTCATGGTCACGGTCGGCTCGTCGACGGTGAGCGGCGGCAGGGCCTCGGGATGGTCGGGGTGGCAGAGGGTATCGGAGACGTTGGGGGCCTCGATCCCGGTCAGGGCCACGATGTCGCCGGCCGAGGCCGCAGGCACCTCGTGGCGCTCCAGTCCCAGATAGCCGTAGACCAGGCCGACCTTGGCCTTGTGCGCGGTGCCGTCGCGTCTCACGACCAGGATCGGCTGGTTGGGCCGCACGCTGCCGTGGCGGATCCGCCCGACCGCGATCGCGCCCACGAACGAGCTGTAGTCGAGCGTCGAGACCTGCATCTGAAAGGGCGCGTCCGGATCGACCTCGGGGGCTGGGCAATGCTCGACGATCGCCTCGAGGAGCGGGGTCATATCGCCGGCGCGCACGTCGCTGGTGAGCCCCGCATACCCGTTAAGCGCGGAGGCATAGACGATTGGGAAGTCGAGCTGGGCATCGGTCGCGCCGAGACGGTCGAAGAGATCGAACACCTGATCGATGACCCAGTCCGGTCGCGCCCCCGGGCGGTCGATCTTGTTGACCACCACGATCGGGCGCAGGCCATGCGCGAACGCCTTGCTGGTCACGAATCGCGTCTGGGGCATCGGCCCTTCCTGAGCATCGACGAGCAAGAGCACCGAGTCCACCATCGAGAGCACCCGCTCGACCTCGCCTCCGAAATCGGCATGGCCCGGCGTGTCGACAATGTTGATGCGATAGTCGCGCCAGCGCAGCGCGGTGTTCTTCGAGAGGATGGTGATGCCACGCTCCCGCTCCAGCGCGTTGGAGTCCATCACCCGCTCGACCGGCCCGAAGCGCTCCCCGAGCGTTCCGGATTGCTGCAGCAGCTTGTCCACCAACGTGGTTTTGCCATGATCGACATGGGCGATGATGGCGATATTGCGTAACGTCTCGATCACGAGGGCGGCTCCGAAGCGGATGAAATCGACGGCGAGACAGCCGGCATCAGACTGCCTTGTAGATGTGTGCTCCCTCCTGACGGAACTCGTCGGCCTTCTCCTTCATGCCTTCCTCGATCGCCATCTGCAAATCGCCGAGCTGATGGGCGCGGGCGAAGTCTCGGACGTCCTGGGTGATCTTCATTGAGCAGAAATGCGGACCGCACATGGAGCAAAAGTGGGCGACCTTATGTGACTCGTGCGGCATGGTCTGGTCGTGGAACTCGCGGGCACGCTCGGGATCGAGGGAGAGGTTGAACTGGTCCTCCCAGCGGAACTCGAAACGCGCCTTTGAAAGTGCATTGTCGCGGATCTGGGCCCCGGGCAGCCCCTTGGCGAGATCCGCGCCATGCGCCGCGATCTTGTAGGTGACGATGCCGTCGCGGACGTCCTCCTTGTTGGGCAGGCCCAGGTGCTCCTTGGGCGTCACGTAGCAGAGCATGGCGGTGCCGTACCAACCGATGTTGGCCGCCCCGATGCCTGAGGTGATGTGGTCATAGGCGGGCGCGATGTCGGTGATCAGCGGGCCGAGGGTGTAGAAGGGCGCCTCGCAACAGTCCTTGAGCTCCTTGGTGACGTTCTCCTCGATCATCTGCAGCGGCACGTGGCCGGGGCCTTCGATCATGACCTGGACATCCTGCTCCCAGGCTTGGCGCGTCAGCTCACCCAAGGTCTCGAGCTCGGCGAACTGGGCGGCGTCGTTAGCGTCGGCGATCGAGCCCGGACGCAGCCCGTCGCCCAGGCTGAAGGAGACGTCATACGCCTTCATGATCTCGCAGATCTCGCCAAAGTGTGTGTAGAGGAAGTTCTCCCGGTGATGTGCGAGACACCACTTCGCCAAGATGGAGCCGCCGCGCGAAACGATGCCGGTCACACGATCCGCGGTAAGGGGCACATAGCGCAGCAGGACACCGGCGTGGATGGTGAAGTAGTCCACCCCCTGCTCGGCCTGCTCGATGAGGGTGTCGCGAAACATCTCCCAGGTCAGCTCCTCGGGCTGGCCGTCGACCTTCTCGAGTGCCTGATAGATTGGCACGGTGCCGATCGGCACGGGGGCATTGCGCAGGATCCACTCACGCGTCTCGTGGATGTTCTTGCCCGTGGAGAGGTCCATGAGGGTGTCGCCGCCCCAGCGCGCCGACCAAACCATCTTCTCCACCTCCTCCTCGATCGAGGAGGTGACGGCCGAGTTGCCGATGTTGGTGTTGACCTTCACTCGGAAGTTACGCCCGATGATCATGGGCTCCAGCTCCGGGTGGTTGATGTTGGCCGGGATGATGGCGCGCCCGCGGGCGACCTCGTCGCGGACGAATTCGGCAGTGATCATCTCCGGGAGGCTGGCGCCGAAAGATTGACCGCGGTGCTGGCGCAGGAGCTTCGTGTAGCGTGGATCGCGGTGCAGCTCATCCAGGCGCATGTTCTCGCGGATGGCGACGAACTCCATCTCGGGGGTGATGATCCCCTGTCGCGCGTAGTGCATCTGGGTGACGTTGCGCCCCGGCTTGGCCCGGCGCGGGGTGCGGATGTGTTGGAAACGCAGATGGGCCAGCCGCGGGTCGGACTGGCGCTCTCGCCCGAACGCGGAGCTCGGCCCCTTGAGCCGCTCGGTGTCGCCACGCTCTTGGATCCAGGCGCCGCGCAGATCGTGCAGGCCGGCAAGCAGATCGATCCGCGCTTCGGGGTCCGTATAAGGACCGGAGGTGTCATAGACATAGATCGGAGGATTCTCCTCGGCCCCCTCATTGGTCCGGGTCGGGGTCAGGGTGACCTCGCGCATCGGCACGCGCACGCCCGCGCGCGATCCCGTCACATAGACCTTTCGCGAGCTTGGAAAGGGACGAGTGACCTCTTCCGACAGCTTGGCGGTCTTCCGGACGAAGGCCTGCGGGATGGCGCTCATGTGGTGTCCTCTCAGTGGATACGGGCGCACGCGTGCGCTCGGGTCGATCCGGCCTTGTGTGCTGCGGCCTGAATCGGACGATGGCCAGTGCGATCCAGCGGGAAGAGCGGCGGGGCGATCGGGTTGGAAGGCGATCCCCATGCGAGGTGGCCGGAGGGATCGGCGGCTTGCGCGATTCCCGGCGCGGATCTCCTGACCTGGTCAGTGGATTGCCGAACCGGCGCGGTTCTGCGCGATCGCTCCACTCAGGACTGGCTTATCCGTCCTCGTCGCCTGCTTTCCTGCGCCGGCATGACCCGGATCAGGTTCGAAGGGTCTTTCTCAGCCCGTCGGGCGATTGCCGTATCCTTGAGGCTGTGCGCTGCCCATTGGATTGAGCGGGCATGCCTCTCGGCTGCAGGCTGGCTCGACGGGCACCCCCAGCAGCGTGAGACCCCGAAGCTAGCGAAAGACAGTGGGGATTTCAACCCGCTCGAGCTGGCGGGTGCCCTGTACCGGCCCAGGAGGCCCGGCGTTTGCCGGCGCCTCAGTGCCTGAAAATGGAATAGCAAAACGGGGGGTGCGATTCCTTCGTGTTCAATCGGACGGGGATCTGGCTCAGCCGCAAGCCGACCTGGTATCCTCTGCGCCCTCCCACGCGATTGCCCCGTTCGCCGCGGAGGATATGTCGCGAGGCCCTCAATGCCCAATCATGCCGGACGCTTGATCCTGACGCCGAGCGACCCGCACGCCCGCCCGGACCGGGATCGACTCATCGCGAGCTTGTCGCATCTGGGCTTCATCGGCATGCCGATCAGCAATCAAGACCATACCTTCCTCATCGGCCCAGGCTTCCTCGATCTGCTGGCCTTCACCGGTTGTGCCGTGTCCATCGCGAGCGAGCCCCGGGATGGCGCGGCCTTCTGCCACGTGCAGGTGCCGCCGCCCGCGAGCCGTCCGCTTCTGCTGTTCGGCCGGAACACCCGTCCACCGCGATGTCCGGGGTGTCGCGGTCGCTTGATCGATTGGCGGGCGGAGATCGAGCGATGGGGGCAGGATTCCGGCGCCCGCTTCACTTGCCCGAATTGCGGCCAGACCCGCCCGCCATGGCAATGGGACTGGAAACAGCAGGGCGGACTCGGTCGCCAGATCATCCGAGTGGAGGAGGTCTTCCCGGGCGAGGCCAGCCCGACAGCGGCGCTGCTCGACGGGCTCGAACGCGCCGGCGGATCGGCTTGGCATTACTTCTACATCCAGGACTGACCCGGGGACCGGACGGTCTACCCGCCGGGATCCGTCGCCTCAGCGACCGGGCCGGATGCGCGTCCGAATCCCCGTCTGCGGTGCGCGCGTCGACGCCTACTGGAGATCGGAGGGATCGCCGTGCGTCGCGAACTGCACGCCCTCCGGCAACGCGATGGTCATGCTGAGCGGAAGGTGGTCGGACAGGGCATAGTCGACGACGCGCGCCGCCACGACCTTGAGCGGCCGCGAGACAAGGATGTGGTCGAGGTTGTGCGTCGGCCGCCAGCTCGGGAAGGTCTTCAACTCGCAGTCCAGGCCGTGCAAGCCCGTCTGGCGGACCATCGACCTCAGCCCCTTCGAATCACATCCGCAATTGAAGTCGCCCATCAGGACGAGATAAGGATGTTGACGAGCCAGCGTCACCAGATACTCCAGCTGGCGCCGCCGCGCTCGCCAACCGAGGGCCAGATGCAGGATGGCCACGGCGAGCGTTTCCCGGTCGGAAAGGGCGAACTCGGCCACCACCACGCCGCGGCCGGGAAGACCGGGGAGCTTGTGCTCGGTGATCTGCCTCGGACGCAGGCGGCTCAGCAGACCGTTGCTGTGTTGCGCAAAGGGTCCGAGGTTTCGGTTGATTTGGCGATACCAATGCGGGAATGCACCGTGGCGCGCCAGGTACTGGATCTGATCGATGTAGGCGCTCCGCAGAGAGCCGGCATCGACCTCCTGGAGGCCCACCAGATCGAACTGGTGCAACAGCTGGGCGATTCGCGTCAGATTCGCCAGCCGCTCCGGGTGAGGGAGGATGTGCTTCCAGCTGTGGACCAGATAGTCACTGTATTGCCGCGAATAGATCCCCGCCTGGACGTTATAGCTCAGGAGCTTGAGTCGCTGCATGTGGACGGGATGCGCAGACAGCCCGAGGCGAGAACGCTCAGCGATTGCGTCGATGTCGGCCGATTGGACGCCAGGTCTCGTCACCGGTCTCCGTCCGTCGTTGAGCGGTCCTCTCTTGCCCCGAGCTGGATTAGCCACGAACGAGCCGATAACCGGGCAATCCCGGACCCATGGCTCAGTCAGCCATCCGACGGGCCGGGCCGGGCACTGGCCTCGCTTGCCCACCGAACCCGGACCGGTCTGGGAGTCCGACCACGGAGGACCGGTCCCGACGCCTGCCGTTGTGGCGCTTGAATCAGTCGCTGAGTCCCTGGATGTACTGGGCGACCGCGGCGATCTCCTGATCACTGAGTCGCGCCGCGGCACCGCGCATCATGCCGTTCGGATCATTGGCCCGTAAGGCGTCACGGAAGTGGGTCAGGGTCTGCTTCGTATAGTCGGCGTGCTGACCCGCGATGCGCGGGAACTTCGCGAGCGATTGCCCCTTGCCCGCCGGTCCGTGACAGCCGGCGCAGGCGGGGACGCCCGTTTCGGGATTGCCGCTGCGATAGACTGCCTCGCCCAGCTTCGCCAACGCGGGGTCGGCGGCCCCGGGCGCCTGGGCCTGGGTGGCATAGTAGGCCGCCAAGTCGACCACCTCCTGGTCGGTCAAGGGCATCGCCATCGGGGTCATTTGCTCGTTCGCCCGGTTGCCGGCCTTGAAATCCATCAGCTGCTTGTAGATGTATTCAGGATGCTGACCGGCCAGCTTCGGCCAGAGCGGGACGATGCTGTTACCCTGTGGGCCGTGGCAGGCCAGGCAGATGGTGCTCGCTTTCGCCTCGCCGGCCTGGGGGTCCCCAGCGGCGTGGACTGCACCGCTGACCAACGCCGTTGCCACGGAAACTGTCATTAGCCAATTCTTTACCATGGGAGATGCCTAGTTTGGTCGTGTTCGTGGCCGCGCCATCGCGCCAACAGGCGGCCTGATCAAGGGCGAAAATATCCGTCGCTGTATATCAGAAGTTCCGCATATTGGTCAAATCCAACGACCGGGCTCGCGGCTTCGGGAACGCGCTCGACGGACGCGTTGGAAGACAGGGCGAGCCACGGAAAATTCCCCACATGCGCTTGTATCGGCGACCTTGTAACCAGGTGCATTTTGGGGTGTTTCCGGACGCTGCAGGGTTCGATGCCGCGCAAACGACGCTTTGGCCACCCCCTGCAACCGGTCCTAATGCTGCATGTGCCGCATCTCGATCCGGCGCACAGGGGCCTGGACGGGCAGCCGGGTGCCTCCTTCAAAGATCAACGTGACGTCCACGACGTCACCCACGTCCAGCGGCTGCTTGAGACCAATCAGCATGACGTGCAGCCCACCGGGCTGGAGCGTGACGCTCTGCCCGGCCGGCAGCTCGATCTTCTCGATCCGACGCATCCGCATCATCCCGCCTTCCGCGACATGGGTGTGGAGCTCGACGACCTCGGAGACCCCGCTTTCGGCCGCCACCAATGCCTGATCCGCTCCTGAGCGGTTCTCCAGGGACATGAAGACGGCGCTGTTGGGCTGGCCGGGCGGCACCGCGCGCGCGTAAGGATCGCCGATGGAGATCTCGACACCCTGGGCCGCGATGGACAGGGTCGCAAGAACGGCCGCAGCAAGCAAGGCAGTCAAGTATCGGGGCATGGTGTGTCCTCTGGCGAGCGGGGTGGATGGGGTTTGCCGAATGCTCAACGCGCGCTGCCGCGAACAGGCGAGGCAGCGCCCAGCTGCTCACGGATGACCGCGGCGATCTCAGCCGACGGGGTGGCATGATCGAGCGTGCGCACGAGGCGGCCCTTGGGATCGACCACATAGCTGTAAGCCGAGTGATCGACCACATAGCCCAGGGCCGAATCCGGCAGCTCGGTGCGCCGGTATGCCGCGCCGTAGAGCCTGGCGACCTCGGCGATCCGCTCCGGCGTCCCGGTCAGACCCAGGATCCTCGGATGGAAATAGCCGCTATACTCGGCGACGCGCCGAGTCGAATCACGCTCGGGATCGACGCTGACGAAGAGAACTTGCACCCGCTCCTGCTCCTCGGGGGTCAGCATCCTAAGCGCGTTGGCGATCAGCACCAGGTTCGTGGGACAGATATCCGGGCACCAAGTGTAGCCGAAATAGATCAGCACGACCCGGCCTCTGAGATCCGCCAGATCCAAGGGACCGCTCGTCGAGTCGAGGACGAAGTCGCCGCCCGCCGGCGGCGCCGCAAGCTCAAGCCTTTGGTGATCGGACCCTGCCGGACCGGTCTCGACCGCTGCCGGATCCCAGTAAAACAGCAGCCACGCCAGCAGCCCAGCCAGGATCAGGATCACGGTGATCAACAGCTTCCGAGCCATGGCCGGGGACCCCTCCAGCGGAAATCGATCGCTCAATCTTCCTCGCAGGGGCGCGATTCGCCTTGACGCGCATCAATGGAACCGGGGACAAGGCGGCACCACCGGACATTCGCGCGCTACGACCCATGCCCTGCGTTATCCGACACATCTTAGCCCGGCGAGGGTGCTGCCTCGCCGTCAGCTTGCGGGTGATCGATGCGCCACTTGACCCACTGGTGGCGGTCCCGGACCCTCGAGCGCCAGCGTGCACGCGTCGATCCGGGCGACTGGGCGGCGGCCTGGGATACCCTTCCGCTGGTGGCGGACTTGACCGGGCCTGAGGCGCGACGCCTTGCCGATCTCGCGCTGACATTTCTGCGCGAGAAGCGCCTGGAGCCGGTGCAGGGGCTCCAGCTGAGCGAATCGATGCGATTCGTGATCGCCCTGGAAGCCTGCCTGCCGATCTTGGAGCTCGGTCTCGACTGGTATCGCGGCTGGTACGCCGTCATCGTCTACCCGGCGGAGTTTGTCCCCGAGCGAGAGGTCATGGGGGACGACGGGGTCGTCTGGATCGAGCACGAGGCCAAGAGCGGCGAGGCCTGGGAGCAGGGGCCGATCATCCTGTCCTGGAACGATGTTGAGGCCGGCCTGGAGCGGGACGGCTACAACGTCGTGATCCACGAGCTCGCCCATAAGATCGACATGCTCGACGGAGCAGCGAACGGCTGCCCGCCCCTGCACGCAGGGATGTCTCGGGAGGGGTGGTCGGATGCCTTCTCAGCCGCCTATGACGACCTCTGCCGGCGGGTGGACGCGGACGAGGAGACGCCCATCGACCCCTATGCCACCGAGTCGCCCGCGGAGTTTTTCGCGGTGGTCAGCGAGTGTTTTTTCGAGCTTCCCGATCTGCTTCGTGCCGAATACCCAAGGGTCTACCAGCAACTCAGGGCCTTCTACCGCCAGGATCCGGCAGCCCGCCTCAACGGCGCGCCGGGGGGCGTGAACGTCGGCACCGACCGCTGAAACGGCGTCGGTGAGCCAGATCCCGGCGAGCAGCAGCCAAGATCCGAAAAAGACCAGGCCCCTCCCCAGCCACGATGGACGCACGACGGACCCGATGCGTTACGGCTGCTCATCCCGCATCTCGCTGGCGCCCTCCCCGATCCGTTCCAGCAGATAAGGGAAAAAGGGATTCCAGGACAGGCGCACCAGCGAGTCGAGGCTCATGACCAGAACGCGGCGCTCGCCCCGGATCGCCAGCGCCCCGAGGTGGGCGCCGAAATCTTCGTTCGGATCCGGCTCCAACCCGTAGAGCGAGTCGCTGATCGGAAACGGCAGGGCGATGTGGGAGAGGGAGAAGACGTCGCGCGGATAGGTCAATCCGAGGTCGCGCACGCGCTCGCTCAGCTCGCCCGCCGCGGTCGTGCGCTCGACGACGTCGCTGCTGTCCGGGCTCGCGTTGGTGATGATCGTCGTCCGGTACGAGCGGGGCGCCGCGGGAAGGATACGGTCGATGGCGGTCTCCATGTCGGGCCGCATCAATGGACCGAATTTGGTGTTTCGATTGATGTCGAACAGGACCAGCTCGCTCCCGTTGGGGGGGAGCTGCGCGAATAGACCCGTGACGATCGCGCGCGTGCTCACCGTGAAGTCAGCCACGGACTGGAAGGTGATGATGGGTGGCAGCTCGTCGAGACGTCCCGCCCGCGCATAACGTGCGATCCGCGGCTGCAGGGCGCGGGTCAGGAGCGAGGACTGGCGTGCGCCGTTGACCGGAAACGAGTTGTACTTGAACGGATTGAACTCGGGGACGACACCGAGCCAGGCCGCTTTGGCGAATGCCGGAAAGACCGCGGGCAAGCCCGCGAGGCCGGCGAATCTGGCCATCTCGGTGATCCCGATCATCGGCGTGATCAGGATCAGGCGGTCCGCCTGCCGCAGAGCTGGGTCATCGACCGCGTCGAGCGCGTACTTCAGCGCGAGTGCCCCGCCGTTGGAGAATCCGACCAGGTGCAGCGGCACGGATGGGCCGGCGAGACGCAGCGCCGCGCGAACAGCCAGACGCGTCGCGGCGGACCAGTCCTGCCAATGCACGGTCGTCAAGCCGGCCGGCACGGTTCCGTGGCCCGGCAGCCGGATCCCGACGACGACATAGCCCGCGTCCCGATAATGCCTGCCGATATGCCGCAGGCTGTAAGGCGAGTCCGTCAGCCCGTGGAGCAGGACGACGGAACCCAGTGGATCACGTTCGGGCTCGAGAATGTAGGAGCTGTTCCAGTCGTGCGCGAAGCGGCTCGGATAGAGCGGGCTCCCATCGAAATAACGGTTGGATGGAATCTGGTGTTGCGGCTCGAGCCTGTCGGTGACCTCGGTCTGGACCGCTCGGAAGAGCGTCTGCTCGCGCTCGAGATAACGGACCCAATCGGCCTGATCGAGCTCCTCAGCGACCAGCTCCTCCGGTATGTAGGTGTGCCAGGGGGCCAGCGGGGCGCCGCGATGCGCGTCGTAGGCCCGCACGACGAGAAAGGTCACGGCGCCCGCGGCAAGCAGCTGCGCCGCCAACTTCAAGAGCCTGGCAATCCTCGCGCCCATTTCGCAGCCCTCCTTCGGCGCCATGATGAGCTTGGCGACCTGTGCACCCGCGCGCTCTTCGCCTCCGGGACGTCAGACCTCCGAGGCGTCGCGGACGCTCTCGAAGAGGTCGATGTCCCAGGCGACCAGATCGCGACGGATCGCATCCGCACGCATCCGCGGCAGCAGG
>Ga0316577_10000359_pt1 | contig 17082 bp, 11 predicted proteins | sample S5NA_FD_203073 | JGI IMG/M metagenome (GOLD analysis project Ga0316577, IMG submission 203073) | Rhizosphere microbial communities from salt marsh grasses in Alabama, United States - S5-7_050615r2r1 | ecosystem: Host-associated > Plants > Roots > Rhizosphere | place: USA: Alabama | collected... | reverse complement strand
ATGGAACGCTCTAACCTTTCCCCGTGGCCTGGTCTCCTCTTGGCTTGCACCTTGGTGGTTCCGACGCTTTCCGGTTGCGCGAGCCAGTTTCGCGAGCGGCAGCTGATTCCGCCCACCGATCCCGGGGCGCAAACCTGTATGGCGCAATGCGAATTCAACAAGGCGCAGTGCGAGCAGCGCCAACACGGACGGGAAGAAGAATGCCGGACTCACCACGACCGGCTGACGGCGGACCTGAATGCGTGCCGTGCCACGCCGGGCGCACTCTGCCCGCAGCCCGAGATCTGCCTGGGTGCGGACCTGGTGATCTGCGAGACCCGGTACGACGAGTGCGTCGTCGCCTGTGGCGGCAGGGTCGAGACCCGTTTCTCGCTCACCGGGGAGTCCGCACCCTGACCTCGTCGCGCACCTCACGGCTGGGGTGGACGATCGCCAGTTCTCCCGCGTCCGCACCCCCGAGCAGCTCGGTCACGAGCCCGCCCCGGCGCCCCACCGCGACCTCGCGCAGGTGAGCCCGCCCCTGCTCCATCACGAACATCGCCCACGCCTCATCCTGGCGGAACAGACTGCTGGTCGGGACTTGCAGCACCCCTTCCGCCTCCCACAGGATGAATCGGGCATTCACTCGATAGCCATCCCCAAGACGGTCCCAGTCGTTTGTCGGTGAGACGATCTCCACGATCACCCAGACGCGTTGCTCCTCGACGCCCAGTGCGGAGATCTTTGTGAAGGCGGTGGGTTCGACCCGCTTGACCCGCCCCTCCAGCGGATGGGGCGAGCCCCAACGCTCGAGCCAAACCCGTTGACCCGGGGCGATCCGCACCGCATCGGCGGACAGGACATCCACCTCGACCTCGAGACGGCTGGGATCGCCGATGACCAGAATCGGCTCCCCCGGCTGAACCACCCGCGCGCTCTCGAAGTACCGCCCCAGCACGAACCCGGCCACGGGCGAGCGCAGCTCCAAGACGCCACTGGCCTCCGGGTCCTGTCGGCCCGCGTAGGCGAGCTCAGTGCGCGCTGCCTCCAGCTCGCAGTCGGCGACGCGCATCCGAAAGCGCGCCGACGCCAGCTCTGCCACCGCCCTCCTGGCTTCGGCCTCAGCCTGCTCGACCAGGCTCTCCGAGATCATCCCCTGTCGGCCCAACGGCCGAAGCCGTGCATATTCGCTGCGCGCGAGCGCGTCTTCGGCCTCGGCGGCCTTGACCCCCTCGCCTGCGGCAGCCAACAAACCCTCGGCAGCGGCAACCCGAGCCCGCGCCCGCTCGATGCTGCGCACATCGAGTGCCGGCGATGCCGGGGCATCCAGGGTCGCGACCAGATCACCCTCCGCCACCGGGTCGCCGACCTCCAGGGCGAGACGCCGTGCGTGCCCGGCAATGGGCGCGGAGATCTCATAGCGGTCGACGACCCGGGCCCGGCCCTCCTCCTCTAGACTGACCTCGAAATGCCCGCGGGCGATAGGTTCCACATCCACCAGGATCGGCACCGGACGAAAGCCCCAGAACAGGATTGCGAGCAATCCCGCCACGGTCAAATAGGGGACGGCGCGTCGCCACCTGGTGACCTGATCCCGGTTCATTCTCGTGTCTTCAAGACCGACAACAAGTCGAGACGACCGAGCTGTCGAGAGACGATCAACCCCGACAACAGGGTCGCCAGGACAACGACGGTCGCGGCGAACGCGTACACACTCGGCACGATGACCAGGGGAATGCGATAGAGATCGGACTCGACCCCATGGACGATACCGACAATCAAAGCCGTCCCGATGATGAACCCGACCGGGATCGCCGCCAGCGTGATCAAGGCGAGCTCCCCCAGCAGGACGTAAGCGATCTCGCCGCGGCTGAACCCAAGCACCCGAAGGCTAGCCAGCTCCCGAGACCGCTCGGTGAGCGCAATCCGCGCATTACTGTAGACCACCCCCACGGCAATGCTTCCGGCCAACAGGGTGCTGATGAAGGCGAAGGTCAGCACGATCTGCCCCATCGAGTCAGTGAAGCTCTCCACTGCCGTGAGCCGATCCGTGACACCAGCAACGCGTGGCGTTTCCTTCATTGAGGCGACGATCGCCTCCCGGTTTCCCGGACTCACCGCGAGCAAGGCGCCGGATATCGCGCGGCCCTCCTTCAGGAGCCTGTTCAATGCCTGGAGGTCCATGTAAGCGGCAACCCCGATAAGCTCCTGAACCACCCCCGTGACCGGCACCTCAAGGACGTCTCGCCGACCCTCGAGCACCTCCAACGTTACCCGCCCCCCTGGACGCACATTCAAGACGCCCGCGAGGAAATCACTCAAGACCAATCCCGCCGGCGGGAGCTCTACCGGCCCGAGCCGGTCATCGAGGACCCGTCTCAGGATGGACGGCGACTCGATCCCCTGAACGGTGCTGAGGTAACTGGCTGGGCCGTGACGGAGCCGAACGGCGACGGCTCGCACCGGCTCGACGCGGTAGACGCCGGACAAGGACGCCAGCTCCTGCATGGCCCGGCGCGAGGTCGGCTCGACGAACGTCAGTGCCAGATCATCCCGCTGTGCCAACCCGTATTGAACCTGGATCAGGTAGTCAAGCGCACCTTCCTGAAAACGCCCTACCATGAGAATCCCGCACGCCATGGCGATGCCGATTACGGACAACATCGCCTTGAACGGACGTCGCTCGATATTGCGCAGGATCATTCGGGTGCGTTGGTTAAAGCAGCGCTGCAGACCCAGACGTTCGACCAGCGTCGGACGAAAGACCGGCGGCGCCTCCGGGCGCATCGCCTCGGCCGGTGGCAGCAGCACCGCACGACGCACCGCGGCAAGCGCACCGGCAATGCCGGCCAACAGGGTGACCAGTATGCCAATGATGATCGTCGCGGGACGTATGCAGAAGTCGAGGTACGGGAAATGGAAGAAGCCGCGATAGAGCTCGGCCATCTGTCGGCCGAGCCAGGTGCCAGCGGCCAATCCGATCGTCAGACCCAGCGCGACGATCAGCAGCACCCACAGGCTGTAGTGGAGTCCGATCTGCCGATTGGTGTAGCCGAATGCCTTGAGGATGGCAATCTGCTCGCGCTGCGTGCCGATCAAACGCCCGAAGACGACATTCAGCAGAAAGGCCGCAACCCCCAGGAAGATCGCCGGGAACAGCCTGGCCATGGCTCCCAGCTGGTCAAGCTCGGAGCTCAGATAACGATCCGAGATCTGCTCCTCGCGGGGAATCGCGCCGAGCCCGCCGTAGGGGGCCAACAGCAGATCCAGTCGCTCGATCACGTCGCCGATGCGTGCCTCGCGGCGCAAGCTGACCGTCAGGCTGTTGAAGGCCCCGTCCATGTCGTAGGCATTGGCAAGCTGGGTTCGGTTCATCCAAAGCACGCCGTGGCGTGCGAAATCCGGGAAGAGATCACCTGGCTTGATCTGATAAATGTGTTCCGGAGACAGGGCAATACCCACGATCTCAAGGGCTTGGCGACGGCCATTGATAATCGCGCTCAACTGATCGCCCGGATGAAAGCCGTGCGCATCGGCGAAGGCTTGGCTGACGACCAAGTCCCGATCACGGTCCGGCTCCGGAAGTCGCCCCTCGCGGATATACAAGCGATTCAGCGCTGCATTCCGGCCATCGGGTAATGAAATCAGCATCCCGGTGGCCGGATCGTCAAAATCGGGGATATCCAGATTGACGCCTGCAACCACTCGGGTCTCGACCTGCTGCACGCCTGGGATCGCTTCGATTTCCTCACGCAGTGACTCGGGCGCACGCTCTAGCGTGACGAACAGGTCGGCAAAGCGATAGTCCCGATAAAAGGCGTTACGGGTGAGGGTCAGAGCATCCAGCGAGGAAAGCGCCATCAGCAGGGTCGAAACGCCGCCGGCAATGACGACGGCGATCGCAACGGCCTGACCGCGCATCCGCCAAGCCTCGCGCAGCAGCTTGCGGGTCAGGGCATTCACCAGCTCAAATCCCGCGGCGATCGCCTGACCGGATTGGTCCGCTCGGCAAGGATCCGCCCGTCGCCGAACTGGATGACGCGGTCCGCCATGTCAGCGATCACCGCATTGTGGGTGATGACGACCGTCGCGGCGCCGAGGTCGCGATTGATGCGTTCCAGGACCTCCAGAACGACGACGCCGGTGCTCGAATCGAGCGCGCCCGTGGGCTCGTCGCACAGCAGCACGCGAGGGCGCTTCGCAACCGCCCGGGCGATGGCGACGCGCTGCTGCTCGCCACCAGAGAGCTGCGCGGGGAAATGGTCCATCCGCCGGCTCAGGCCGACCAGCTCAAGGGCTGCCTCCGGGGTCATGGCGTCCTGGGCGATCTCGGTCACGATGGCCACGTTCTCACGCGCCGTCAGGCTCGGGATGAGGTTGTAGAACTGAAAGACGAACCCCACCGTTTGGCGTCGGAACGCAGTCAACCCACGCTCGTCCAGGCGGGTCAGGTCCAGTCCGTCGAAGATGATCTGACCTGCTGTCGGGGAATCCAGGCCGCCGAGGATATTGAGAAGGGTTGACTTGCCGCTGCCCGAAGCGCCGAGCAGCACCGCGAGCTCGCCCGAATAGAGGATCAGATCGACGCCGCGAAGGGCCTCGACCCGCACCTCGCCCATGAGGTAGACCTTGGTGATGCCGCGGGCCTGGAAGACCGGAGCCGCCGGGACACCCGGGTGATTCATTCGACCTGATACCGGCGGACCGGGTCGGCAGACAGTGCCGAGCGGAGGATGCGCGTGGAGCTCGTTTCAGCACAGGCACCCTCTCGCAGGGACGCAGGCTCCAAGCGGTTGGGGCCGCAGCGCCGCAGGCGATCGGCCATTCCCTGGCACCGTCGGAATAGAACAGGCATAATCATTGCCTATCGTTAACGGATTTCCTTACACACTGGACTGAGGCTAGACGATGAATGACACGAATGTGACCTGGCACGAGCATCAGGTCTCTCGTTTCGAACGCGAAGCGATGAAGGGACACAAGGGCTGTGTCATCTGGTTCACCGGACTGAGCGGCTCGGGCAAGAGCACGGTCGCCAATACGCTCGATCACAAGCTGCACCGCGCTGGCCTGCACAGCGCCGTGTTGGACGGCGACAATGTACGCCATGCGCTCAATGCAGGACCCGGCATGCTCCGGGAAACGCATGGCGAGTCATTCGCGGAGCGCTTTGGTCTGGGATTCTCGGCCATCGACCGCGAAGAGAACATCCGGCGGATCGGCGCCGTGGCTCAGCTCTTCTCCCAAGCCGGCATCATCGCCCTCACGGCATTCATCAGTCCGTACCGACAGGATCGGGATCGCGTCCGCCGCACCATGGATGCAGGCGAGTTCATCGAGGTCCTGGTCGATACACCCATCGAGATCTGCGAGACCCGCGACCCCAAAGGACTCTACAAAAAGGCGCGGGCGGGCGAGATTAAGGGATTCACTGGGATTGATGACCCCTACGAAGCCCCGCTGGCGCCCGAGCTCCGGCTCGATGCCAGTGAGAAAGCCCCTGAAATCCTGGCCGACGAGGTGATCGGCTACCTGGTGGACCGCGGCATCATCCCGTCGATTGCCTGAGGCCGGCTCGCTGCCCAGAGCCACGGATGTGACACGAAAACGGCAGTGGAGCGAGTCCGTTCCGCTGCCGTTCTCAAGCTCAGCCCTTTTCCAACAGGTTGCGGAGATCGATGATCGCGGCATTCGCCCGCGAGATATAGGAGGCCATGACCAGGGAATGGTTACCCATAGGGCCGAAGCCGGTGCCGTTCAGGATCATCGGGCTCCAGATGGGATTCTGGGTGTTCTCCAACTCGCGGATAATCTGCTTGAGTGAGACCAGGGCGTTTTTGTCACGCAGCACCGGCTCGAAATCGATTAGCAGCGCCTGCAGGCTGTGAAGGAGCGCCCAGGTATAGCCGCGCGCTTCGAAGAAGACATCGTCGATCTTGAGCCAAGGGGTCTTGTTCTGGGCCTCCTGCGGGGATGGGCGCGCCTGCTGGGCGTTTGGATCACCCGCGAGCGAGATGTCCAGCTGGGCTTGGCCGACGGCATAGGAGAGGCGTTGTGCGAGGCTCCCGAGACGCTTCTCCGCCACCGCCAGATAGGACCGCAAATTGTCAGAACGTGCGAAAAACTGTCCGTCTCCGGCCCTATCGTCGCTGAGACGGTCAAAGTAACGATACAAGGCCTGGACGCCGCGGCGATACTCCGACTCGGTCGATGGCAGGATCCAGGACTCCGAGTCGTAGCTGAACTGGGGCTCGGCGATCTGTAGATCGGCATCTTCAACCGATTGGGTCTGTGAGCGCGAGAACTCGTTGCGCATCGCCCGATTCAGGTCACGCAGCTCGGTCAGGGCACCGAATTCCCAATTTGGGATGTTGTCCAGGAAGACGCCGGGCGGCGTCATGTCGTTGCTGAGATAGCCGCCGGGTTTCTTCAACAGGGTCTCGGCGATACCGATGGCAGCGGCTGTGGTCCGCGTGCCGGTCACGAGCTTCGTCTCGTCGCCGCCTGCAAGCTCCTTCGCCCGCTCGTTGACGTCGAACGTTGCCGGCGATCGCGACCAGATGATCGCGAGGATGGAAATGACCACCAGATAGGTCAGGAGAAAGAGGCCGAGGGTCCACCACAAGCCTTTCTCTCGCCAGGTCCGAGGATCATAGAGCGTGACGACCTTGGTGACCGTCTTGGGCAGTTGCGCCTTATCCATCGTTGTCTCCGTAGGGGCTCAGGGGGAATTCAGCCTTCGCGGCGGCATTCTCCGCTTAATCTCGAGCAAGGTCCAGCCAGCGGCACCCACGCGTCAACAGGGTGGAAAGGCGCATTCCTCGTGATCCCCGGACTCGCCTGAGCCAAGACGCCACACCGCGCCGGACAGGTGTGTGATCAGGGGGAAAGCGGAGGTGAGGATCCAGCCCACACGCCGGCTCCCGAACGGGCGGCCAGCGCGTGGGGCGACCGTTAGCGCATGGGGGCGAAATGCATCATCCAGCGCGGCACGGTGTCAGCAGGCTGACGCGGCGCAGTGGACTCTGTCGGGAGCGGCTCCGCCTCCGCGGGCGCCGCGTGTGAAGACGACTCGGCGGATGATTCCGGCCTCTCGGCTGCTCCCGGCTGAAGGGTAGCGGGAACCTCGGGCGCCGCCGGCTCGGCCACGGCAGCAGGGGCCGGCGCAACCGGTTGCGTCGCCTGCGCGGGCGTCTCGGGCACGAGCTGCACGTCAACCGGGACTAGGGGAGCGGGCTCGACCGAAGTGACCGACTCTGCACCGAGGCCGGCCGGCTGGGCTGCAGGCAGAGGGCCGGCCTCGGGACTCGTGGGTAGGGTCGGGTGTGCCAGCCCCGCTTCGACCTCGGTCGCGGGGTGAGTCATCGAGTGCGGGGCGGGCAGCGGCGCGAAATGTGGTGCCCCAAATGCCCTCGGAGGCTGCACCGGAGCCGGCGCGGCGGTGTCGACGGCACCAGCCTCGTCTGCGGGGGCGGCGGTCATTGGTGCAGGCTCGGGCTCGCCTGCAACGACCTCAGCCTCCGGGGGCGGGGCTGTCTCAGGCCGGGCCGTCGCGGCGGACTCTGGCTCCGGGGCCGCAGCCGGTCCCGCGGTCGCGGCCGCCACGCCCTCGGGCGTGGCAGTCGCCTCGGGCTCCGGGGCCGCCACTCCCTCCGCCTCCGTTATCTCTGGAACGACATCCGGCGCCGGCAGCGGAGCGAAGTGCGGCATCCTGTACTCCGGCACCGGTGGCGCTTCAGCAGGGGCTTCGGTGACCGACCCGGCGGCGGGGCCTGACGCGGTCCCCGCCTCCACCGCCCCGGCGGCGGGTCCCGGGCCGGGCGGAGCTGATGGCGTCGGCGCGGGTTCGGCCACAGCCGTCTCGGGCTGAGGGCTCGGCGGCGCGGCAGGCTGGGCCAAAGTCAGGCTTCCGATCGGGGCGAGGTTGGCAGCGACTTGCGCCGGATCAAGCTGACCCTGGCGCGCCGCCAGAGGGTCGGCAAGGGTGACGTACAGGGTCCCAAGCACAGTCAAAACGCCCACCGTCCAGACGGACGTCTTACCGATATCGATAGCCGCCAGTTTTGCTCGCGCCTCGTCGAGCATGGCCACGACCTCTTTCATCAGGCTGATCCTCTTGTTCGGGTGGCTTCGCGTGTTTTGTTGTCTGAAAAACCTGCTTAGGCTGCCTGAATGGGCGCGGCGGTTCAAGGGAGAATGACATGGACGAGGCCGCGCAACCGGGCACCCCAAGGTATACTGCACCGGTCCTCTTCAATGCGAGTCCCGGACTGTCAACTGCTCGGCGCGGCCTATCTGGGGTCGGACGAGCGATGCCTCGGGCGCAGTTCACGACATCCGGCAAGGCTCCAACAACGCGCTCCCTCAATGCCGACCAACCTTCTCGCAGGTGCCGGATATCTCCTCGCAGGGGTCCGGCTGATCATCCGGCCGGGACTTCGGCGCTTCGTCGTCATTCCGCTCGCGATCAATGTCCTGCTTTTCTCAGCCGCAGTCTACTCCGGCGTGACCCTGTTCGAGCACCTGGTCGACTCCTTGCAATCGCGCCTACCGGGCTGGCTCGGCTGGTTGGACTGGATCCTCTGGCCGATGTTCGTCCTGGTTCTCCTGGTCGTCGTTTTCAACGGATTCGCACTGGTCGCCAACCTGATTGCCGCCCCCTTCAACGGCCTCCTCGCCGAAAAGGTCGAGCAGATCCTCACGGGTCGCCCGCTCGATCAGAACAGCAGCCTTGCGACGCTGTCCGCCGCGATCCTGCCGAGCCTGATCGACGAGATCAGGAAGCTGATCTACGCGTTTTCCCTGGCGATCCCCTTTCTTGTGCTCCTGTTCGTCCCTCTCGTGGGCCAAGCCCTGTGGTTCGTCTATACCGCATGGGTGCTCGCTGTCCAGTATTCCGATTACCCGATGGGCAACCACGGCCTGCGATTCCGTGATATGCGTCAGCGTCTTGCCCGGCGGCGCGCGCTGAGCCTTGGATTCGGAGCAGCTGCCGCGCTGCTCAGTGTGGTCCCCTTGGTCAACTTCATCCTCATGCCGAGCGCGGTGGCCGGCGCAACCGCCATGTGGGTGCGCGAGCTCAGGGGCGCGAGCAACTACCAGCGCGCCAGCGAGTCCCGCGTGGCGACCCGATCTGTCCTGCTGTCGATCGATCACCTCTCCGGTGGCATGAGCGGCGAGGTGCTGACAGGGCCTCACTCGGGCCAACCGCTCAGTGGCATCCCGACGGAGGATCTGATCGACCTGCTGCAAACCTGCTACCGAAACGACCCGGAGTCCGCCGAGGCGCTGGAGGTCTACCTGGAGCGCGAGCGCGGGTACAAGACGACCGAGTCGATCAGTTACCAGCGTCGCGAGCCCCCGACCGCACCGGCCGAACGCATGCACCCCGACGAGGCCCGGGCGGTCCTTGGACTGGGTCTGGATGCTGGTGCACAGGAGGTCCGCAGTGCGCATCGACGGCTGATCCAGCGACTGCATCCCGACCGCGGCGGGTCGGATTATCTGGCCGCGAAGGTCAACGAAGCCAAGCAGATCCTGCTCGAGTGAGCGTCCGATCATGATGGCCGATGCGGCGGAACCGAGAGGATCAACACGGCCATCCCGCAAAGACCTATACTCGCGCGTTGCCGAGACGAGCCGTTCTCGCATCCGAGCCAGTCCTTGCGAGCCCCTGGTCCGGGCTGATTGGGCCGTGGCAGGATCGCCGCTGGCGCGCTCCAGACGGAACGCGGCGCCGTCTCGACCGTCTGATGATCGCAGTCCGGCTGCATGCGAGCCCAGTCCCGATATCCGTCGCCGCGCACGCCAGGTCGTTTCCAGATCAAGAGGCACTGATCCGCCATGTTTGCCCGTATCCTGCTCGTCCTGGTGGTGCTCGCGGCACTCATCGGCGGGCTCGCCTACTTCAAGTACCGCCAGATCGAGGAGCAGATCGCCTTGTCCTCGCAGCCCATGCCGGCGCCCACGGTCACGGCCGTGACGGTCGCGCCGAAGGACTGGGAGCCGACTCTGGAGGCGGTCGGCACCGTGCAGGCGATCCAGGGTGTGGAGGTCAACAACGAGGTGGCGGGTCAGGTCACGGCGATCGAGTTTGACTCTGGCGCCATGGTCAAGCGGGGCGAGGTGCTGGTTCGCCTTGCCGACGAGGTCGACCAAGCCGACTTGGAAGGGTTGCAGGCCGCCGAGCGCCTTGCGCAGATCAAGGTCGAGCGCAACCGCACGCTGCTCAAGGACCGTGCCGTCGCCCAAGGCGACTTCGACGAGATCAGCGCACAGCTCGACCAGGCCCGCGCCCAGGTCAAGGCGAAGCAGGCGACGATCGAGAAGAAGACCATTCGTGCACCCTTCGACGGTCAGTTGGGCATTCGTCAGATCAATCTTGGCCAGTTCCTTCCCGAAGGCTCGCCGATCGTCCCGCTCCAGACGCTCGACCCGATTTATGTCGACTATGCCCTTCCAGAGCGGCACCTGGGACTCTTGTCGGTCGGTCAGGCCGTGCGGGTACGCATCTCCGCCCATCCCGAGCGGGCATTCCCCGGGACCGTCCAAGTCATCAGCCCGGGGATCGACCAGGGTACGCGGAACGTCCGCGTCCGTGCCCTGCTGAGCAACCCCGACCTCGCCCTGCGGCCCGGTATGTTCGCCCGCGTGGCGACCCTGTTGCCGCGTGAAGAGGCCGTGCTCACCCTCCCCCGCGAGGCCATCGCCTTCAACACCTATGGGGATGCGGTCTTCGTCGTCCGTGCTGAGGAGGGCAAGACGATCGTCGAGCGCCGGCAGGTCCGCACCGGCGCGGTGCGCGGCGACGAGATTGCGGTCATCGAGGGCCTCGCCGCGGGCGACCGCGTCGTCTCATCCGGCCAGGTGAAGCTCAGGAACGGGCTGGAGGTGAGGACCGTCGAGCCGGATCAGCCGCGCGAGTCCGAGGCGGCGCCGGAATGAAATTCACCGACATCTTTGTCTACCGCCCGGTGCTGGCCAGCGTCGTCAGCCTCCTGATCCTCATCCTCGGAATCCGGGCCTTCGTCGACCTGGAGATCCGCCAGTATCCGGAAACCCAGAACACCGTGGTCACGGTCACCACCGCCTACCCCGGCGCCAGCAGCGATCTGGTCCAGGGCTTCATCACCACCCCCCTGCAGCAGGCGATCGCCGAGGCCAACGGCATCGACTACCTGGTCGGAACCAGCACCGCCGGGGTCTCGGTCATCGAGGCGAACATGCGCCTCAACTATGACCCCAACGCAGCCGTGGCCGAGATCCAGGCCAAGGTCGCCAGCCGCCTCAATGTCCTCCCCGAGGCCGCCCAGAACCCGGTCATCGACTCCACGACCGGCGACTCCACCGCACTCATGTATCTCGCCTTCTACAGCGAGGAGATGACGCTGCCGCAGATCACCGATTACCTCATCCGGGTCGTTCAGCCCCAGCTCCAGGCCTTGGATGGAGTCGCCAAGGCCGAGATCTTCGGCGACCAGACCTTTGCGATGCGGATCTGGCTCGACCCCGCTCGGATGGCCTCCCTGGGCGTGAGCGGGGATGATGTAGCGCGCGTCCTCGAGGAGAACAACTATCTCGCCGGAGTCGGACGGCTGCGCGGGGAGCAGGTGCAGATCGACCTCTCCGCGACCACCGATGTCAGCCGCGTAGAGGATTTCCGGCGCCTGGTGGTCCGCACCGAGGACGACACCCTCATTCGGCTCGACGACATCGCCACGGTCGAGATGGGGGCCAAGACATATGACTCCAGCACCTTGTACAAGGGAATCCCCGCCATCTTCATCGGCATCGAGCCCTCCCCGGGCTCCAATCCGCTCGAGGTCGCCGCGCGGGTTCAGGATCTGATGCCGGAGCTCAGGCAGCAGTTTCCGGAGGGACTCAAGGCGTTCGTCCCCTATGACGCCAGCGAGTTCATCCAGGAATCCATTAAGGAGGTCTTCACCACACTCGCCGAGGCGGTGCTGATTGTGCTGTTCGTGATCTTCCTCTCCCTGGGCTCGGTCCGCGCCGCCCTGGTTCCCTCGGTGGCCGTGCCCCTGTCGATTGTGGGCGCAGGCTTCCTGATGTTGCTCATGGGCTTCTCGGTCAACCTTCTGACCCTGTTGGCGATGGTCCTGGCGATCGGACTGGTGGTCGATGACGCCATCATCGTGGTGGAGAACGTGCATCGCCATCTGGAGATGGGCAAGAGCGGCATTCAGGCGGCGCTCGATGGGGCCCGTGAGCTCGCCATGCCCATCATCGCCATGACCACGACGCTGGTCGCTGTCTATGCCCCCATCGGGTTCATGGGCGGACTCGTGGGCTCCCTCTTCACTGAGTTTGCCTTCACCCTCGCGGGGGCGGTGGTGGTCTCGGGTGTCGTTGCCCTGACCCTCTCCCCCATGCTGGCCGGTCGCGTGCTGCGCGCAGGCAGCGAGCAGAGCCGCTTCGAGCGCCGCGTCGAGCACGCCTTCGGCGGGCTCGCGGCCGGCTATCGGCGCCTGCTGCGCGGCTGGTTGGACTACCCGGGCGTCACCCTGCTGGTCGCAGTTGTGGTGCTGGGCGCCATCTACGGCATGTACAGCATGACCAAGAAGGAGTTGGCGCCGACCGAGGACCAGAGCATCCTCTTCTTCATGGGCACCACCCCGCAGACCGCCACCGTCGATCTCAATCTGCGCGCCATCGACGAGATGCTGCCCATCTTCGATTCCTTCCCTGAGTACAAGGAAAGCTTCATTATCGCCGGTATGGGTGGTGACCAGAGCAGTACCTTCGGTGGCTTCAAGATGTCCCCGCCCTCTGAGCGGAAGCGTTCGCAAATGGAGATCCAGCCGCAGCTGCAGGGTATGCTCGGCGCAATCACCGGGATGCAGACCGTCGTCTTCCCCCGGCCGAGTCTGCCGACACCGGGGAGAGGCATCCCGCTCGAATTCGTCATCCTGTCCGACCGCCCCTTCGTCGAGCTTGATGGGCTTGCCGATCGGTTGCTGGGCAAGGCGATGGCCAGCGGCAACTTCATGTTCCTGAGCAAGGACATCAAGTACGAGCGACCGCGTACCGTCCTTGACGTCGACCGCGACCTCGCCGGCGATCTCGGGATCAGCATGGCCGATCTCGGACGGAGCCTCTCAGTGATGCTGAACGAGGATTACGTCAACTGGTTCAGCCTTGAGGGGCGGAGTTATCAGGTCATTCCTCAGGTCGAGCAGCGCTTCCGCAACGACATCGGCGAGCTGCAGGACTTCTACGTCCGCAATTCAGCCGGCGACCTGATCCCCCTGGCGGCCCTGGTCGACATCCACGACGAGGTCGAGCCGTCGAAGCGCGTCCAGTTCCAGCAGCTCAATGCCATCACCCTCTCCGGTGTCATGACGCCCGGGATCCCGCTGGGAGCGGCCCTGAGCTATCTCGAGCAGGAGGCCTCAGCCCTCTTTCCGCGTGGCGTGCGCTGGGACTTCAAGGGCGAGTCGCGCCAGTTCAAGACCGAGGGCGCCGCGCTCGAGGTTACCTTCTTCCTCTCGCTCCTGATCATCTATCTGGTCCTCGCGGCGCAGTTCGAGAGCTGGCGCGACCCCTTCGTCATCCTGATGTCTGTCCCGCTCACCATCGCCGGCGCCCTTGCCTTCCTCTTCCTCGGGTTCGCGAGTGTCAACATCTACACCCAGGTGGGCCTGATCACCCTGATCGGCCTGATCGCCAAGAACGGCATCCTGATCGTGGAGTTCGCCAACCAGCTCCGCGAGCACGAGGGTCTCTCGAAACGTGAGGCGGTCGAGCGGGCTTCGGCGATCCGGCTCCGCCCGATCCTGATGACGACGGTGTCTATGCTGGTGGCCATGATCCCGCTCCTGACCGCAAGCGGGCCGGGTGCCGTCAGCCGGTTCGACATCGGCCTGGTGATCGTGACCGGCCTTGGTATCGGCACACTCTTGACGCTGTTTGTCGTGCCGGCCTTCTACCTGCTCCTTTCGCCCGAGAAACACCGGGCGATGGGCGCCCCGCGCCCCGGACTGGAAGCTGCACAGCATCCCTAGAAGCCTGTTGACGTTCATCTGAGCGAGGCTGACGGCGAGCAGTTCGTCACGCTGGCAAGGCGCGGCGAGGAGCAACAGTCGGCTCGATGACACCGTCGACGCGGTCGCTCGGGATGCTGCTCGGCGGTGCGCCCGCGCAGCCGAATGCCCCCGCACCTCTCCGGTGCAGCCCCAGGGGAAGCGCACCAATCCGTTCCGGACAGCCCGCCTTGCATCCCGGCCCCGGCGGCGGCACCTCGGGCGGCATCTGATGGCCCGGGAATTGCGCTTAGCTGAAGTACGCTGGCGCCACGCGGGCCCTGCCCTACCATCCGCTCGCGGATACGCCAACATGGAGCCGGATCCCGGGTAGAGCCTGTCTGACTTGAGGCTGATCGACTGCGCCGGAGGGACAGCGGTCCGTATCCGCACGATAACCGACTCAGGAGGCGAGCCGAGGCGATGATGGCCCTTGCAAGCAGCGCGGTCTTCACCGCGCCCGCCCGGATCTTCAACCACGACATCATGGGCTGCACAGCGGAGGGTGTTGCCGGGAATCACCTCTATTCGGGCCGAGCGCTGGCCCTTACCGAGCCCGGGGACATCATCCAGCTCCACCCCGCACTCAAGCCCCAGTGGGACTTCATCTGCGCGCACTACACTCGCGTTGGACTCTCCTTCACCGAGCAGGTGATCTGGAATGTCAGACAGCGCGCCCTGGAGGAGCATGCAGATCGCGAGATCTCCGTCTTCTTCTTCGGCGCCGCCGAGCATGCGGCGCGCCCGAACCAGGCCTGGCATGGGGTGGTGCAGCACATCAATTCCAAGAACAACTTCATGGCCCTGGCGGAGGCGCTGGGGGTGCCGGTCCCGCGGACGCTCTGCCTCGCCGACGTGGCAGATATTGGGACGACGGAGATTGCACGAGCGCCTTACCCCTGCTATCTCAAAGCCGCCGTCTCCGTCTCGGGGGTGGGCATCTACCGCTGCGCCGATTCGGCGGAGCTGCGCGACGCGTTGAGCCGGTTCGCGACCGGCGTTCCGATCCAGATCCAGGCGGAGGTTGCCACCGATCTCTTCCTCAATCTCCAGTACGAGGCGGACGCCGTCGGCTACCGGCCCATCGCGACCACCGAGCAGTTGCTGGAGGGGCCGGTGCACCAGGGCAACCGCTATCCTGCGCGCCACGCCCCATGGTCCTGCGTCGAGCCGATGGCGGAGTGGCTGCACCAGGAGGGAATCCGAGGCGTATACGCCTTCGATGTCGCCGTGATCGACCGCGACCAGGGCCCGGAATATCTCGCCATCGAGTGCAACCCGCGGTTCAACGGGGCCTCCTACCCCACCGCCGTGGCGCGCAAGCTTGGCATCGACTCCTGGCTCGCCCGCACCTTCCGCACCGAGCACCGCTCCCTGGCCGAGCTCGACCTGCTCGGCATCGAGTACGACCCAGCGAGTGGGGAGGGGGTGATCCTGGTCAACTGGGGGCCCTTGTTGGTGGGCAAGCTCCTCGTCCTGCTGGCCGGCCCGCCCCCTGCGCAGGAGCGCCTTGCCCTGGAGCTTCAGAGACGACTCTGATAGCTTCACCCCCATGCGCCCCGCGGCATCGAAAACGTCATGAGGCACCGCTTGCGGTGCCTCGATCGTACCTGGCCGACCTCGATCTGCCCACAACCTCTCGCGCGGACCCTCATCGAGCCTCATGCCCACCGACCGTTTCTCCCTCATGGTCCACGGCGGCGCCGGCGCCCTGGACAACGTCAAGGACGACAGGACCGCGGTGCGCTACCTGGAGAGCTTGCGCATCGTGCTCGAGCACGGCCGGGCTATCCTCTCCCGCGGGGCCAGCGCCATTGAGGCCGTGGAGACCTGCGCCTCCCTGCTGGAGGACGACCCCCTGTTCAACGCGGGCTGCGGCTCGGTGCTCAACGAGCTGGGTCGGGTGGAGATGGACGCGGGGATCATGGACGGCCGCGACCTGGCCGCCGGTGCCGTCGCCGGGATCTCCAATATCGCCAACCCGGTCCAACTCGCCCGCCTGGTGATGGACGGCAGCGAGCATGTGATGCTGATCGGGGAGGGGGCGATGCGCTTCGCGGAGCACTGCAAGGTACCCTTCGCGCCGGATCACTACTTCCTCACCCCCGAGCGCATCGCCCAGCTCGATCAGGCGCGCCTGAAGCACCGCATCATGCTCGACCACGACGAGGCCGACGAGCTAGCGGAGTCGCAGAAATACGGCACCATCGGCGCGGTCGCGCGCGACGTGACGGGGAACCTCGCGGCGGCGACCTCCACCGGCGGCGTCGTCAACAAACGCCTCGGCCGGGTCGGGGACACGCCGATCATCGGCGCCGGGGTGTACGCGGACAACGAGACCTGCGCCGTCTCAGCGACCGGCTTCGGCGAGGACTTCATGCGCACAGTCATCGCCAAGACCATCGCCGACGTCCTCGACTTCAAGGGCGGCGATGCGCACTCGGCGGCGGATGAAGGCATGAGCTACCTGAAACGCAAGGTTGCCGGCCGCGGCGGGGTCATCGTCATCGACCGGGACGGCCGCTGTGCCGCCGGCTTCACCACCAAGCGGATGATCCACGGCTGGATCGCGCACGGCGGCGAGACCGTCTGCCGCTTCTGAGTGGCTGTCATGATGGGGGGGAAGACCGCTCGCGCGGCACGCTCCGGTCACGGACGACGATGGCAGCGAGCCGGAATGCGATCCCAGTCGGGCGCCGCACAGGGCGACACTGAGGCTTCAGGTCCAACCGAGGCGGGAGCCGTCCGACCCCCGAAAGCGCTCACCCACCCTTGCCCGAACCATCCACCGCACGCAGTCGGCCGCGTCCAGCGCGCCCTCTTCCGGAGCCCAACGCGCAAAGTCCTCGGCCTGAACCGGTGAGAATGGTCCCGGCTTGCACTCGAAGACGAGGGTGTCGGGCCTCAAACAGATCAACGAATGCCAGGTTCCCTGTGGACATTCGAGACCCGTGCAGTCCTGGTCCGCTCCGGCCTCGGTTCGCCCGGTGACGCGCCCTTGCTCGTCAAACCCGATCCACGCGGCGATCCCCTTCAGCACGAGAATGAGCTCCCACTTCGGTGG